>CEAE01028467.1_pt1 | contig 16847 bp, 19 predicted proteins | sample 554951 | NCBI WGS metagenome assembly CEAE01 (sample SAMEA3182076, study PRJEB8094) | gut metagenome | biome: human; feature: gut; material: Stool; isolation source: human stools | place: Canada | collected 2012-03-28
CGGTCCTTCTGCCAAAATAATACGCCCTGCCGTCTCCTCTGTCAAGAAGTTTAGGCATTTTCGGAGATTCCGAAAGAGATTTCGTTTTCGGGGACTCCAACCGTCACCCCAGTGCTACGTCCAGCACCATCATCACGCTGAAGCCCACCGCAAAAAATACCGTGCCAACGTTGGAGTGCTGCCCCTGCGACATTTCCGGGATCAGTTCCTCCACCACAACATACAGCATGGCTCCGGCAGCAAAGCTGAGCAGATAGGGCAAAGCAGGCACCACGATGCCTGCCGCCAGAATCGTCAGCACTGCCCCGATGGGCTCTACGATGCCGGACAGTACGCCGCCCCAGAACGCCCGGCCTTTTTTCATTCCTTCCGCCCGCAGGGGCATGGAGATGATGGCCCCCTCCGGGAAGTTCTGGATGGCAATGCCAAGGGAAAGTGCCAGCGCCCCGGCGGCGGTGATCTGAGCCGTTCCGGCAAGGTATCCAGCATAGACTACGCCCACTGCCATGCCCTCCGGGATGTTGTGCAGCGTCACCGCCAGAACCATCATGGTAGTGCGCTGGAGCTGGCTTTTTGGCCCTTCGGCCTGCAAGCTGTTCTGGTGCAGATGCGGGATGAGATGGTCCAGCAGCAGCAAAAACAGGATGCCCAGCCAGAAACCCACCGCCGCCGGGAAAAATGCCAGCCTGCCCAGATCTGCGGCCTGCTCCATAGCCGGAATCAGCAAACTCCATACCGATGCCGCCACCATCACTCCGGCGGCAAAGCCGGTGAGGGCGCGCTGGATGCCGTCACGCAGAGAGTTTTTCAAAAAGAACACACAGCCCGCCCCAAGGCTTGTGCCCAGAAAGGGGATCAAGATCCCCCAGAATGCGTCTTGTATCATGTAGTACCTCCTGCGGTTAAATATAACTAACTACACAAGCAGTATACTGCGCTCCGGCAAAAAGGTCAAGGGTTTTGCGGTATAGAGGATGCAGATCGTTTCCTGCATCGAAAAATTCACCTCTGCAAACTTTCCGGTTTCTACTTGACAACGCCCGGTGGGAGTGCTATTTTTACTTCGTGAATTTGTTTTGCCTAACCATCTGAGGGGGTTTTTCCCTGCATTTTTTTGCATCAATTGTTAGACAATGCTAACTATTTTTTCAAAACTGAGATAGAGGTGTGTTACCATGAGATTAAAAAAAGTATTTGCAGGTGCACTTGCGGCCGCTATGCTGGTATGCGCTGTGGCAGTCCCGGCCTTCGCTGCGGAAGAGGTGGAACAGGAAAACTGCCTGCCCTCCAGCTATGTCCAGATGAACATCCCCTACGCCGACTTCTACAAGGCTGCCGGTGTGGACAACGCATCTGAGATCGACGCTGTGACCAGCGCCACCAAGAACAAGACCCGTGCAGGCAACCTTGCCGCCGGTTCCTACCACGTCAACGCGGACGGCTCCGACATCACCGGCGTTTCCTTCCCGGTCAAGGTGCTGACCCCGTGGGCGCTGAAGAATGCAAAGCAGGTCACCGATGCCGACAGCTACGACATTACCGTTACCCTGAAGGGCAAGGAATCCACCACCACCTACACCGGCGCAGATGCCTTGTTTGAGAACGAGAGCTACGCTTACTACAAGCTCAGTGAGACCCCTGCCTACTACATTACCGCATGGTATAACCTGCTGAGCGGCAAGTGGGAGTTTGGCAAGGTCCACGCCACCGAGACCACCGTAGAGGGCACCACTGTGGAGCTGAATACTAACGGTCACCACACCACCTACGAGATGAAAATCTCCGGTTTTGATCTGGACTACAAGGCCAACAAGGTCTACGGCGCAGTTCTGACCACCGCCGATGGCAGTGAGTACGGCCTGCATCATGTGACCAACATCTGGCATGGTACCAAGCTGGGCTTCAATGCCGATGATCCTTACTTTGCATCCATCATCGGCAAGACGATTACTCAGATCACCTTCTACGCCGCCGACGGCGTGTATGTCCTGCCGGTCAATGTGGCGCTGTGAGTACACGGGAAACTGCCTAATTTATTGTAAAATATAACACAAAACGGCAAGGTCGCTTGGCATCAGGCGGCCTTGCTTTTCCGTGTCAGGAGGAGTTGGAATGAACAAAAAACGATGCCATACACTGCTGCCGCTGGTGCAGCTTCTCCCGACGGTGGCGGTAGCGGCAGCTGTACTTTTTGCCCTGCCCCGCACCGTTCCGGTGCTGGCCGCCGTGCCGGAAAAGCTGACAGCCGTGGTGGAGCAGCCTGTGGAAGCCGCTTCCTCCGAAGCGGAGGAAGAAACCCTGCCCAAGCTGCCCTATGCCGACGGCGTTTACGTCGGCTCTTCCCGGGGCTACGGCGGTGCCGTCCGAGTACAGGTCACCATGGAAAACGGCAGCATCACGGAGGTGGAGATCTTGGACGCATCCCACGAGACCAAGCAGTTTCTGCGGCGTGCCAAGCGGCTTTTGACCACCGTGGTGGAGACTCAGAGCTGGGAGGTGGATGCTGTTTCCGAGGCCACCTACACCAGCCGGGGCATTCTGGGCGCGGTGCAGAACGCCCTGACCGGCGAGGTGGTGAATAATCCCCTGCCGCCGCAGCCGAAGCCTGCCGCGCCGCTGGTGGTGGAGGAATTTACAGCACCCTCCACCTACCTGGACGGCATCTACACTGCCGAAGCCATAGGCTTTGAGGGGCAGATCACAGTGCAGGTCACGGTGGCAGAGGATAAAATTACCGATATCACGATCCTGAGCGCCGAGGACGAGGAGGAATATCTCTCCCGGGCAAAACAGGTCATCCCCACCATTCTGGAGGGACAAAGCCCCAACGTGGATACTGTTTCCGGCGCCACCTACTCCTCCACCGGAATTCTGAACGCAGTCAAGCTGGCACTGGCAAAGGCCGCTGTTGCCCCGGCAGAGAAAACCGCTCCGGAGCAGACTGCATCGGAAGAGACGGCAGAGGAAACCGCACCGTCTGAAGCAGCAGAGCCCGGGGAAACGCCGGTCACCGCGCCCACCGTGGAGGTGGTGCAGCCGGAGGAAAAGAGCGCCGTTCCCGTGTGGCTCAAGGAAGTATGGCAGCAGCTTTTCCCGGCAGATGCACCGGCATCCTCTGAACCGGAACCGGCATCTTCTGAGGAAGTGCTGCCGACATCCGAGCCGGCACTGCCGCCGGAAGAGACCGGGATTGAATCTGAAACGGAAGGTGCAGCAGAATGAAATACAAAAATTTTCTCCTCCGGGCGGTGAACCTGCTGCTAATTTTGGGGGTACTGTGGCAATACCAGCAGGTGGCGCTGATCCGGGCGGCAGCGGTAAGCCAGCGCAAGCAGGAAATTGCCGAAGTTGAAGCCTACAATGCTTCCGTTTTGCAGGCGCAGAGCGCAGCACAGGCAGAGCAGAGCGGCTACCGGGACGGCATCTATGAGGGCAGCGCCTATGGTTTTGGCGATGTCATTCGGGTGTCGGTGACTATCCAGAACGGAAAAATGACCGATATTGCGGTGCTGGATGCTTCCGGCGAGGATAAGCCCTACTATAAGCAGGCGCTGCCTTTGCTGGACGAGATGCTGGCAGTGCAGTCTGCTGAGGTGGATACCGTTTCCGGCGCTACCCTCACGGCAGAAGGACTTATCGGTGCGGTAGAGAACGCACTGGGAAAGGCGGCAGGATGATGGAAAAAACACAGGCAAAGCCTTTAACAGCGGCACAGCAGCGTCAGCGGGACAAAAAGCGCCGTACATGGCTGCGCACCGGGGTGCAGTTGTTCTTCTTTGTGTCCATGCCGGGCGCATTCGTGGCCGGGTTTTCCGGGGTAAAACAGATCTTTCTGCACATCGGTGCAGGCGAGGTACTCTCTGTGGACAGCTTCACACTTTCCCTGCTGGGGCTGTGCGGCTTCACCCTGCTTTTCGACCGTTTTTTCTGTGGGTACGCCTGCGCCTTCGGCAGCTTGGGCGATGCCGTCTGGGCGCTTTCCGGGCTTATTCAGAAAAAGCTGTTCCACCGCAAAAAGCAGCTCCGTCTGCCGGAGTGGGCGGTGCTTTTGGGGCAGAAGGTCAAATATCTGCTGCTGGCGTGGCTGGTAGCACTGTATGTGACCCGGCAGGAAAAGATGCTGACCGGCGCAAGCCCGTGGGAGGTGTTTTCCCGCCTGACGGCTCTGCATCTGCCGCCGGAGGGCTTTGGTGTGGGCATCGGGCTGCTTGTGCTCATTTTGCTGGGTATGGCGGTGCAGCCCCGGTTCTTCTGCCAGTTCCTCTGCCCCATGGGAGCGGTGTTTGCCCTGCTGCCGGTGCTGCCATTTGCGCGGCTGCACCGGCAGAGCGACGGCTGCATCCCGGGCTGCAATGCCTGTAAACAGCAGTGCCCGGTGTGCCTGAAGCTGGAGGAAACCAGCCTGCGCAGCGGGGAATGCATCGCCTGTGAAGCCTGCGTTGGCACCTGCCCCAAGCAGAACATCCACCGGTGGGATACGGCCCTGTGCAAGTGCCTGTGGCTGCCAGTGCTGGGTAAAGTGTTGCTCTTCTTCCTGCTGGGCTGCTGGCTGGGCTTTTGCCGATTCATCTGAACTAAAATCACAAAAGGGTCCATCCAACAGCAATACTGCGGGATGGACCCTTTTTATTCGCCTTCCGGCTCCTTGCAGACATCCACCCAGCCCTCGGCTCCGGCGGCTGCTTCCAGCTCCTGCAAGGTCAGCTTGACGGCGGTGTGGCCGTTGCCCGCCGCCGGGTAGACGGTGTCGAACTTGCGCAGGCTCTCGTCCAGATAGACCGCCACGCCCTCGTTCACTCCAAAGGGGCACACGCCGCCGGGGGCATGACCCACATAGGCTTCCACCTCATCGTAGGGGATCATTTTGGCCTTGATGTGGAACAGGCTCTTGTACTTGTGGTTGTCCAGCTTTGCCGTGCCCTCGGTGACGATGAGCACCGGCTTTTCGCCCTGCAGAACCGACAGCGTTTTGGCGATACTGGAAGGCTCTACGCCCAGTGCGTGGGCTGCCTCTGCCACGGTTGCCGAGGACTCGTTCAGCACAATGACATGGTCTCCCAGACCTTTTTCTTCCAGGTCTGCTTTTGCTTTTTCAAAGGACATTTTCCCACTTCTCCGCTCTTATTCGGTAATGGCCCAGACCCGTGCGGGCAGACCAGTTGCACCTTCAATGCGGGGATAAGAAACAATGACCACCGCACCGGCAGGCTGCACTTTATCCAGATTTGCAAGCACCTCCACCTGCAGCTTGTTGTTGTCCAGAACATAGCGCTCGCAGGCAAGGTCGCCCTTTTCCTCCGCCACCGCAGAGGAATCGGTATCCAGCGTTTCGTGGCCGTTGGCGGCGGCGTTGCGCACCTTGTAGATATACTCCAATGCTTCCAGCGACCAGCCGGGGGCATTTTCTTTGCCCTCTGCGTCGATGCCGGACAGCGCATCCATATCCGGCCACTTCTTGTACCAGTCGCTGCGCAGAGCCACCAGCGCACCATCCGGGATAGGACCGTACTTTGCCTCATAGGCCTTGATGTCCTCCACCGTCACAGCGTAGCGAGGGTCTTTCTTGGCCTGCTCAGAAATATCAATGACCACCAGCGGGAAAATCAGGTCGTTCACATCAAACTTTTCGGACAATGCTTTGCCCTTGATGAAGTGACCCGGGAAGTCGATATGGGTACCGAACTGTCCGGGGAATTTGAAGGTCTGGATCAGGCATTCCAGTTCCGGCTTGCCCCAGTCCCACACGGTCTTTGCCAGCTCCACAGAGCCTTCCGGGATGCCGGACCAGTAGGGGCTTTCGTTGTTCAGCGAGTGAGAAAGTTCCACCCAGCGATATTTTTTAGCGTCTTTCAGTGCGTTCCACAGTTTATAATCAGCCATTGTCGGTTCTCCTTTTATTGTGACGATGTGTGTTCGGGCACTTCTCCCAGACAACGGCATCTTCCTGTTTTTTCTCAGTCTGTCTGCCGGGAATTTGTCTGGGAGCAGCGCATTCGCCCGGGTAGTCTGCGCCGGGCATCTGTTGTATGTTTTATCTGCCTGTGCTCCCTTCCTTGTGTTGGGGATAGTATAAACCCATTTTCGTACCATGTCAATAGGTTTATTCTTTCAAAGACAAATCCGCCTTATCGTCAGCCGGTTGCCTGCCGCCATCACCGCCCTGATTCGTGTACCGCAGGTGCTTTCCAAGCAATCGCCTGCGCTGCGGTTCTTCGAGTTTGCTTGACAGTCTTCGTCTCTCTTTTGATAAATCAGATTTATTCGATATTGTCATAAAATCTCTGTAACACTGCCGCTAATCCCTCCGGAGCTTCTATGTTTGCTTCATGACCTGTTTTCAAAAGTTCACGGTAGCAGGAATTGCTCAAATAGCTGACAAGTTCCTTTGAGGCTTTTTTATTTGCATCGTCTTTTTCGCCACAAACGATCAATACAGGACAAGACACCTTACACAATGAATCTCTGAAATCCAATTCTGCCATCGTGCCGCACAAACTGAGCACATCTGCTTTTTTGAATCCAAATTGCTTGAACGTTGCATTTGGCATAAAGCGGAACATCATATTCTGGAATTTCAATAATTTTTTAGGCATTTTGTATTGTGCCGCAAGTAACACAAGTGCCTTTACTTTATCCGGATGATCTATTGCATAATTAAGTGCCAAAACAGCCCCCAGAGAGAGCCCGCATAAGACGATTTCGTCATTTTCCTTGTTGCACTCTTCTGAGAATGCAGTATACAGCTCCCTATAGGTGGCCGCTTTTCCTTCCAGCATCTCTGCCAAGCTCAAGCTGGCGCTTCTATCCGAGACCGTCGTTTCTTTTATCACTCTATCCCAACTGTCTGGTTTTTGTCCTAATCCATGTAAGTATAAATACTTCATCTACTTTTTACCATCATCGTTTTTCCTTTTTTTCTTCATACGTCCTGCTGCTTTTCCAGTGCTTCAAAATGATACCGGGGCTTGCCTTTGCTCTTTTTGCCGTACTCGATGGCTTCTTTGGGGCAGTAGCAGATGCACGCCATGCAATGGGTGCAGTTTTTGCCCCAGACCGGCTTGCCGTTTTCCAGATGGATGTTGTTCAGGGGGCACAACTCCACGCACTTACCGCAGCCGATGCAGGCGTCCGTTGCCCGGAAGGCATCGGCTTTTACAAAGAAGCGATAGAACACCGGGTTCACCGGGCCGCTCATAAAGCGGTCGTAGAGGTTCTCTCTCGGTAGAGGAAATTCCTGCCCGGCCTTGAGCTGCGCCAGCACCTTCTGAAGCGCAGACTCTGCCTGCTCCACGATGCTCCGGGCCTGCTCCTTTTGGGGTGCATTGAACATGGCAATGTAGTTTTCCGGCATGATGATCTGGGCTGTGCCCATATACTGCAGCTGTTTTTGCGCCGCAAGCTGCCGGTTATAGCCTGCTGCATTGCCAATTTCGCTGCCGCAGTCCATCACAAACCAGATGCGCTCTGCCCCGGTCAGCGCGGTCTTGCCCAGCCACTCCGACACCACCCGGGGGATACGCCATGCGTAGGTAGGTGTCACCAGCACCACATCCCGGCCAGTCTGCACCGGGGCAGTATTCCCTGCCTTGATGCAGGCGTTCAGGTCGTAAAGCGGCATCTCCAACCCTTCGGCAATACGCCGTGCCAGATACCGGCTGTTGCCGGTTCCCGTAAAATAAAGTACCATGGCTGCCCCCTCATTTTGTGTTATTCAGATGTCCGTCTGCCCGGCAAACTTGAACTTGTCGGGGCGAGGCCCCTCCATCTTGCTACGCAAGACTGTTCTGTCACTTAAAAGCCCCACTGGGGCTTTCATTGTTCCGCTTCGCTCCACAAACGCGAATTGTTTACTTCTTCGTCTTAGGCGCAATAAGCAACATGACTGTCACAAGAATATATAAACCATACAGTAACCAAGTAATGGTATTGTTCCAAGGAAAACTCATTTCTGGATGGTTCAATGCAAACACTATAAATGCAATAGCTATAATCAGCATTATTAAACCGAGAATCCTTGATATACGCTTTTTCATGCAAAGCACTTCCTTGTCAAACTGGAATTGTTAATCTTGAACTGGTCCTATAATGCCAAATGCTATTGCATCAATAAAAAGCACGAACGCTATCACACAAACAATTAAAATAGTTGCAATGACTTTAATAACAAGTTGTTGATTTTGTCTTAAATTACTCTTACTAACAATCCTTAAGACAAAAATCAAAGCAACGAGGATGATAAAAGAAATAATATTATAAAGAACCACTGTTTTCATCTATGTGTCCTTCTTTTTTATATCAATTCCGAGTTGCCGCTCTCCGTATGCCATAGTCTCCGCACGCAAAAAGCCCTCTGCGGCAAGGTGCGTGCTTACACCTCGCCTGCAAACTTCATGCCCCAGCTCATGCGGGTGTCGTACATCAGGCGGGTCAGGGCAAGGCTGTCCTGCGGGGTGTAGCGGTCGCTGCCGGTGCGCCCCAGTTTGACGCAGCGGCTTGCTTCCCGGATCTCATACTCAAAGCCGTTGATGTCCACCGGGCAGCGGATGACCTCTGGCTCTTTGTCCTCCACTTCCAGCGTCATGGTCTCGGCGTGCTGGAAATCCGGCAGGAAAATACTGCCCTTGGTACCAACGATACGGGCATTGCGCTCCAGCTCCTGCCCGATGGTCTGGACCGACTCCGCCATGCAGCCGCCGGGGTAGGTCAGCACAAGGCGGCTGTAATCGTCGGTGCCGTACTCGTTGATGTGCACCTCTTTGGTTTCCACCTTCTCCGGGTCCTGTCCGGTAAGGATGCGCAGAAAGCCCAGATTGTAGATGCCGATATCCAGCAGCGCACCGCCGCCCAGACCGGAATCAAACTTGCGGTCCTTCCGGGCACCGGAGGCAACAAAGCCGTACTGACAGGTGATTTGCTTCAGCTCCCCGATGGTGCCCGCCGCAAGGATCTCGCGCAGGCGGTCGTACAGCGGCAGCAGCCAGATCCAGAACGCCTCCATGAGAAAGAGGTGCTTTTCCTCTGCCAGACGGTACAGCTCCTGCGCCTGTTCCGGGCTGATGGTAAAGGGTTTTTCGCACAAAACGTGCTTGCCCTGCTCCAAGCAGAGCTTGCAGTTTTCGTAGTGCAGGGTGTTGGGGGTGGCGATATAGATGGCCTCCACCTCCGGGTCGGCGGCAAGGGCTTCGTAGGAGTCATAGCAGCTGGGAATGCCGTACTGCTGCGCAAATGCCTGTGCGCTTTCCAGATGCCGTGAGCCCACGGCAACAAGCTGCTCCCCTTCTGCTCCCATCTGTTCCACCGTAGACGCAAACTTTTTGGCAATGGTGCCGGTCGCTAAAATTCCCCACTTCATAACGGTACCTCCCGGTTTATTATTTTGGATTCGTTGCGTTCAGTATACCATGGTTTTCCCCTGCGGAAAAGATAGTGAAAAACAAAAATGCCCCCGGAGGGCTTGTTCCAACTCTCCGGGGACGATTCTATACACCGGTATCTTTCATCTTGTTCCAAACATTCTCATCCATTATAATAGAGATAGAAAGAAGGTGCCAACATGAAACATCGCATTGTGACGGCTGCGCAGATGAAGGAAATTGAACGAGCCGGGGATGCCCACGGTCTGTCCTACCTGCAAATGATGGAAAATGCCGGACTGGCGGCTTATGCCGAACTGCAAAAGCAGTTCCCACATTCCGGCAGGCTGCTGGTGGTCTGCGGAAAGGGCAACAACGGCGGCGATGGCTTCGTGATCGCCCGCGCCGCGGCAAAAGGCGGTTGGAACGTGACCATTCTTCTGGCCGAGGGCGAGCCGAAAACCGCTGATGCCATCCGCAACTTTGTGCGTCTGCACTCCCTGCCGGTGCACATCTGCGCCGACGGTTCTATACTGGAAACCCAGCGCTTTGATGCTGCTGTGGATGCCCTCTACGGCACCGGGTTCCATGGTGAATTGCGGCCTTCCGGTCTTGCTGCCTGCGGGCTGATACGTCGTCTGCACAAGGGCGGTGCCTTCGTGCTTGCCGTAGACCTGCCAAGCGGCATCAACACGGATACCGGGGAGGTTGCCGAGGGTGCTGCTCATGCGGATCTGACCGTAACCTTCGACAGCTATAAGCCTTTGCATATTGCAGAAACTTCTGCGCCGCTGTGCGGAAAGATCGTCTGTGCCGACATTGGCATCCGGGATGAATGGCACCCGGAGTTTTGACGAGGGCTTGCCGCTGCGGAAAAGCACCTGCACGCAAAAGACCCTGGCAGCTTTCAAGGCACGCCGGGGTTCTTTTTGTCATTCTGCTGCAAAATGTATGCACTTTCTTGGCAGAACGCAGAAAATGCGGAAACCGCTTGATTCAGCTCGGTTTCCGCACTAGAATGGAAACCAGAAAAGCAAGCACAGTTTCCACAAGGAGGACGCTCATGCAGGAAAAGCTCGATGCGCTGGTGCGCACACAGGCGATGCAGTTATTCCGTCAACAGGGGCTGCATTTCACCATGCAACAGGTGGCAGAGCCGCTGCACATCAGCAAAAAGACCATCTACACCGTTTACCCCTCCAAGGAGGCGCTTCTGCTGGACATGGTAGACCATGCCTTTGCGGACATCCACCGCTGCAAGCAGGAAATTCTGGCGGGCAGCGGTACTTTGCAGGAGAAGCTGCGGGCGGTCATCATTGCCATGCCGACAGAATACGCCGCGCTGGACCTGCGGCAGATGAAGGAGCTGGACGAGAAATACCCGGTGGTGGCGGCGCGGGTGCGCAGTCAATTGGAAAACGGGTGGGAACCCACCATGGCGCTGCTGGAACAGGCTGTGGCAGAGGGGGTCATGCGTCCGGTGTCCCTGCCGGTGCTGCGGCAGATGATCACCGCTTCCATCGAGAGCTTTCTGGCAGACCGCAGTCTGGCAGAAAGCGGGGTGCATTATGTGGCTGTACTGGAGGAAATGATCTCGATTCTACTGGAAGGAGTGCTGCCGCGATGAAACGCAGCTTTTGCGAGGACTGGGAGTTTACAAGACACTGGACGGAAGCCTTTGGCAAGGGGCTGCCTGTACCAAAACAGCAAGCCGTCCGCTTGCCCCATACCTGCCGGGAGGTGCCACTGCACTATGCCTCCCCCGCCGATTACGAGATGGTCTGCGGCTACCGCAAACGGTTCCGGGTGCCGCCGGTACAGACTGCGCCCCGGCTGTTCCTCCGCTTTGACGGAGCCGCCCATCAGGCAGTGGTGCGGGTCAACGGCAGGGTTGCCGGGCAGCACCGGGGCGGCTATACCGGCTTTGCGGTGGAGATCACAGACCTTGTGGACCGGGAGGGTGAAAACCTGCTGACCATGCAATTGGATACCCGTGAAGACCCGGCCATTCCACCCTTTGGCTTTGTCATCGACTACCTGACCTACGGCGGGCTATACCGGGAGGTCTGGCTGGAAGCTACGGCAGAAAGCCGCCTGACTGATTTATTCGTCTACACGCCCACCCTGCAGGAGGCTGTGGTGCAGTGGACGGCAGAGCTTACACCCGCAGCCGTGGCGGTCCGCATCCGGCTGGAGACCGCAGACGGCACCCTGCTGGCCCAGCAGACCGCACAGGCGGCAGAAACCGGGAAGATGCAGCTTTCCGTCCCGGACGCACAGCCGTGGGATACCGAGCACCCGGTTTTGCATCATGCCGTGGCAGAGCTTTTGAACGCAGCCGGACAACCCATCGACCGCAAACAGGTGACCTTTGGCTTCCGCACCGCAGAGTTCCGGGCGGATGGCTTCTACCTCAACGGCAAAAAGACCTTTCTGCGGGGTCTGAACCGACACCAGAGCTACCCTTACATCGGTTACGCCGCACCGGAAAGCCTGCAGCGGGAGGATGCCCGCATTTTGCAGGAGGAGCTGCACTGCACCGCCGTGCGCACCAGCCACTACCCCCAAAGCCAGTATTTTCTGGACGAGTGCGACCGGCGGGGTCTGCTGGTGTTCACCGAGCTGCCGGGCTGGCAGCACATCGGGGACGACAACTGGAAGGACGCCGCCTGTGAAATGCTGCGGGAGATGCTCCTGCAAAACCGCAGCCACCCCAGCATCATCCTGTGGGGCGTGCGCATCAACGAGAGCGTGGACGACGATGCCTTTTACACCCGCACCAATCAAATCGCCCATCAGCTGGACCCCAGCCGCGCCACCTCCGGTGTGCGGTATCTGGAAAAAAGCCATCTGCTGGAGGATGTCTACGCCTACAACGATTTTTCCCACAACGGCGTAACGCCCGGCGCAAAGCCCAAAAAGGACGTGACCCCGGATATGGGCAAGGCGCTGCTCATCTCGGAGTGCAACGGCCATATGTACCCCACCAAGCCCTTTGACGATGGCCCGCACCGGCAGGAACACGCCCTGCGGCACGTCCGGGTGCAGAACGCCGCCTATGCCAGCGGAGAGCACGCCGGGTGCTTTGGCTGGTGTATGTTCGACTACCAGACCCACAAGGACTTTGGCTCCGGGGATCGCATCTGCTACCACGGGGTGCTGGACAGCTTCCGCAACCCCAAATTGGCGGCAGCGGTCTATGCCAGTCAGGGCGATACTGACCCGGTGCTGGCGGTCAGCTCCTCCATGGACATCGGCGATAACCCCGCCGGGCAGCTGGGCACGGCCTATGTTTTCAGCAATGCCCAACAGGTAAGGCTTTACAAAAACGATGTGTTCGTCACCGCCCTGCGCCAAAGCGAGTGGACGGCGCTGCCCCACCCTCCCTTTGTGATGGACGATACCATTGGCGAGCTGCTGGAAACGCAGGAGCACTTTTCCCCCGCCAAGGCAGCCGCTGTGCGGGACTGCCTGCTGGCCGCCGGAAAATACGGCTTGGCGGGACTGCCGCTGGCCTACAAGGTCAAATTCGGCTGGTGTATGCTGCGCTATAAAATGGCCTTTGAAGATGGCGTGGCGCTCTACGGAAAATATGTGGGCAACTGGGGCGGCGAGGCCACCCGCTGGCGGTTCGATGCCGTACAGGACGGCAACGTGGTGCGCAGCGTGACCCTTTGCCCCAGCGCAAAGCTGCACTTGGAAGTCAAGGCCAGCCGGACGGCTCTTCGGGAAAAAAATACTTACGATATGGCGGCTGTCCGGGTGCGCATTCTGGACGAGAATGGCACCCCTGCCCCCTACGCACAGTTCCCGGTGCAGTTTGCGGTGGAGGGCAGCGCCGCCCTTGTGGGTCCACAGACTGCCGTGGCAGAAGGCGGCATGACCGGTACCTATCTGTGCACCGTGGGCACTGCCGGAGAAGCCCTGCTGACCGTTTCTGCACCGCAGACCCAGCCCGTTGTGCTGCAGTTCACCATTGAAAAGGAGGACGCTGTATGGAACTGACCCTGAAACAGAAAACTGCGTTCGGCATTGGTGCCGTGGGCAAGGATATGGTATATGCCCTGTCGGCTTCTTACGTCATGTATTATTATCAGGATGTGCTGGGACTTTCGGCCAGCTTTGTGGGCGTCGTGCTCATGGCTGCCCGGTTCTTTGATGCCTTCAACGACCCCTTTATGGGAGTTCTGGTGGCAAAGACCCGCACCCGCTGGGGACGTTTCCGTCCGTGGATCTTTTCCGGCACGCTGCTCAATGCGCTGGTGCTCTACGCCCTGTTTGCCGCCCCGGTGCTGGACGAAGCGGCGTTGATGGTCTATTTCAGCGTGGTGTACATCCTGTGGGGCGTCACCTATACCATGATGGATATCCCCTACTGGTCCATGATCCCGGCCGTGACCCGCACCCCAAAAGACCGGGAGAACCTCTCCATGGTGGGGCGCACCTGTGCAGGCGTTGGCTCTGCCCTCATCGCTATGTTCACCATGCTGCTGGTGGGAGCCCTTGGCGGCGACAGCGAGCGCGCTGGCTTCCGCTGGGTGGCATTGATCGTAGCGGCAATTTTTGCAGTGACCGAGCTGGTGTGCTGCATTTCCATGAAAGAAACCACCCCCAGTGAGATGAAGACCGCCACCGTAAAGGAGATGTTCTCCGCCCTGTTCCGCAACGATCAGGCTATGGTAGTGGTAGGCAGCATCGTGCTGATCAACTCGGCGCTGTACCTTACCTCCAACTTCATCATCTATTTCTTCAAATACGACCTTGGCGGTGCAGGCTGGAAAGCCACCTACACCCTGTTTTCCACCGTGGGCGGTGCGGCGCAGATCCTTGGCATGATGGTGCTTTACCCCTTGCTGCGAAAAAAATTCAGCAGCATGCAGGTATTTCACCTGAGCCTTGTGCTGGCACTGTGCGGCTACGGCACCCTGCTGGTGTTCTGCCTGACCGGCCTTTCCCACAGTCTGGCGCTGCTGTGCATCCCGGGCATGGTCGTGTTTGCCTGCAACGGGATGCTGACCGTGCTGACCACCCTGTTCCTTTCCAACAGTGTGGATTACGGCCAGCTTAAGACCGGCCGCCGGGAGGAAAGCGTCATCTTTTCCATGCAGACCTTTGTGGTCAAGGCTGCCTCCGGTGTAGCGGTATTCCTGACCGGCATCGGGCTGGACCTGATTGGCCTTGTGGGCAACACGGAGGAGACCGGCCCCGTAGCAGTACAGAGCGCCGGAACGCTGCTGGGTCTGCGCCTGATGATGACCGTTCTGCCCATGCTGGTGCTGGCTGGTGCGCTGGTGCTGTTCCGCCGCAAGTTTGTTCTGACCGATGCCCGCGCTGCCGAGATCAGCGCACAGCTCCACAGGGAGGAAGCGCACCATGACTGAAACGTTGCACTGGTACGCGGAAACTTCCGGCGGCGTACAGACAGGCAACTGCACGATCACGGAGAATGGCGGTGCGCTGCATCTGACGGCAGACCTGCCCGCCGGGACGCTGAACGCCGTGCGTGCCGAGCTGCCGTGGAAGATGGCCGCCGACGAGCGCCTGTTCATGAACGGCTACCAGACATGGACCTACAGCCCGGAGCTAAACCGGAACGGCAAGCTGCGCGGTACCGACCACATCCCCGGCTTTCTGCGCAAAAAATACGCCTTTGACCGCTACGGCGATTATCACTTTGTACCTTACGGGCATCATAACGGGCAGAGCCACGGCTTTTCCTACTGCTATTTCCGCAAGGGCGGGCAGTTCCAGCTGGTGGCATCGCTGGACGAAACCCCGGGCTACACCATTCTCCGGTACGACAGCCGCAAATCCCTGCTGACGCTGGAGCGGGACTGCGCCGGGGTGAAGCATCCCGGCGGCAGTTTTCCACTCCTTGACCTGTTTTTTGCCGAGGGCGGCGAGACTGAGGTGTTCGACGGCTGGTTTCGGGCTATGGGCATCAAGCCCCGGACGGAGAAGAAGCTGGCGGGCTATTCCAGCTGGTACAACCGCTATCAGGACATCACCGAGGACACCATCCGGGAGGACCTGACCGGATGCCGCAGCCTGCTTTGCCCGGGAGACCTGTTTCAGATAGACGATGGCTGGGAGCCGAAGGTGGGCGACTGGCTGGAAACGGATGCGCAGAAGTTCCCCCACGGGCTGCGGAGCATGGTAAACGAGATCCACACCGCCGGTTTTCAGGCTGGGCTCTGGCTTGCACCCTTTGTGTGCGAAAAGGACTCTGCTCTTTTCCGGCAGCACCCGGACTGGCTGCTGAAAGTGGACGGCAAACCGTGGTGCTGCGGCAGCAACTGGAGCAGCTTTTATGCGCTGGATATCGACAACCCGGCGGTGCTGGACTATCTGCGCCGGGTGTTTGACCGGGTGCTGAACGACTGGGACTTCGACCTTGTCAAGCTGGATTTTCTGTATGGCGCTGCCCCCTTTGGCACCCCCCATGAGAGCCGGGCGGGCAGAATGTACCGTGCTATGGAGCTTTTGCGCACATGGTGTGGACAAAAGACCATCCTTGGCTGCGGCGTACCGGTGATGCCCGCCTTCGGGCTGGTGGAGTACTGCCGCGTCAGTTGTGACGTGAGCTTGGACTGGAACGATGTGTGGTATATGCGCCTGTTCCATCGGGAGCGGGTGTCCACAAAGCAGGCCATCAACAACACCGTATTCCGGCGGCAGCTCAATGGCCGCGCCTATGGCAGCGACCCGGATGTGTTCTTTCTCCGGGAAGAAAACTGCAAGTTGACGGCAGAGCAAAAACGCACCCTTGCCACGGTCAATGCCCTGCTGGGCAATGTGTTCCTTACCTCGGATATGCCGTCCCACTACACGGATGCGCAGCGGGCAGAGTACCGCCGTCTGCGCACCCTCTTTGAGCACGCCACGCAGGTGCAGGCAGAAGCGGAAAACGACCGTCTCTATATCCGGTATCTGCTGGACGGAACTCCACAAAAATTATGTTTCGACCTGTTCTGACAGTGCGAACAAACCACAACAAAACCACACCCGCCCATGTACTGTGCTTTGCACACAATACGCAGGCGGGTGTTTTGCTGTTCTTCCGGTACGATCCTCAGTTTTTTAATACAGCTTGGGTCTGTGCAGCTCCGACAGTGTCACATCCTGCGCTCAAGGTTCTGCCGGAACAGCTCATACGCTGCCCGCAAATCCTCCGGCAGATAGCGCTGGATATTCACCATCTTTTCCACGCCGTAACCGATGGCATCCAGCAGCGCCGTGCAGCCCCGGACATAGTAGTCCTTTTCGGTCAGCGGTGCAACGGCGTGCAGGGGAAAACGGTCGTGCAGCAGCTGCACCTCATGGTCGAACAGGATCGTGGTCACATTGGCCTCGCCCTCCTGCTCCTTCTGCCGGGTCAGCATAGCATTGAACCCGCCGATGGTGTCCTGCTCCAGCCCGCCCATGGAACCGCTGCGGTCCAGAATGAAAACAAGCTCGGTAAGATTTTTCTTCATAATAAATGCCCTCCGTTTT
>CEAE01003787.1_pt1 | contig 16723 bp, 22 predicted proteins | sample 554951 | NCBI WGS metagenome assembly CEAE01 (sample SAMEA3182076, study PRJEB8094) | gut metagenome | biome: human; feature: gut; material: Stool; isolation source: human stools | place: Canada | collected 2012-03-28
GGTCTAAGAGAGGTTATAGGGGTAAGTTGCACCGGTGCAACGGTGGCATGGAGCAGGCCAGAGTATTAAGTAGGGATTTGGGCGGCCTGTCTTTTGCACAGGACTCTGAGGGTAATTGGGGGTACAAGATCGGAGGTGCTGATCCAGTTATCCCTTTTAAGACGGAGCCGCTCGTATATGATTTTTCAGATGGCACATTCAATTTATCAGATTCCTCGAAGCCATATTATGTAAAAGACTACAAAAAGCTTACAAAACAGAATTTTCACGGAAGCTGCAGCTGGTCGTGTTATGAATATTTTCATCACACAGACACTGCAGACCATGAACACCGAAATTCTGGCGGAATCTCTTTTACATATTCATCCGATACAGGGATATTAACTGTAAAAAGAAATCAAACGAACGGATTTATTACATTGGTATGTTGATTCCGCAAGCAATAAGAGTGACTTTAATAAAGCAAATATACTTGTTTTGGATAATTTACTGTAGCTTTTCCGGTCATGCGTCCATTACCAGTGCGCTTTATATCGCCATCCATTACATACCCATATCCACTTACAGTTACAGTATCACTTACAGAACTGGTATATATTGTCAACGTTCCAGTATCTGCATCATAATTTCCAGATACATAACCAATTATATTTGTATCTAAAGCAAAATTTTTAAAACCCGGATACATAGATAAATCAAAAACTTGCTCTGTAGTGACTGTCCCGAGCAGCACGATGGTACTACCCAATTTTTTTGTGACTGTATCAGCACCGCCGGTGGGGGAATAAGTAATATACACACCGTCCTCTCTGGCCTCCATGCCTTTAATTGCACCGTTGTCGTTGATGGCATTCAAATCCCTACTTAGTTCATTACTCTTATCCATCAGTGTTTTACCCTGACGGGCATCCAGTACGAATCCTGGTTCTGTTGTCGTACAGTTATTTGCCGCCTTTACGTCCTCAATGGAGTTTACCGCCGATGACATATCATTTACTTGTTTTGCTCCAAAAGTACTTCCCACCTGTTCATAATCTGTCACATCATCTAACGATACCGTCCCGTCAGTATTCTGAATAATCCTATATCGTCTTTTTCCAGACATGCTTTCTGCAAGGATATCGTCCTTAAAATCTGTAGGTAATACTGGTCTCGCCATTATTTAATCCCTCCTTTATTTCTTCCAACAGTAAACGGAAGGCGGTACATTATTGGCTCTTGCGTAATTTCTTTTATGGTAACAGATATTTTGATTTTTCCCGTTATCTCCACTGGATTCGGAGATAACATTATCTTTGTAATTGCAAGTTCCATGCCCGTTCCTCCTACACCACAACCACGTTTAACTCCTCGATTAACGTCTGGTCTCCAATATGATACATAAATCTCAGCTTGTACATACCGGTTTTCTTCGGCCCGAGCAATACATCTAAAACATGTTCGTTGATTACTGCAATTCCGGAATCTTCTACCTCTCCACCTTCTGACACAAGCTCATAAGTCGCATCAAAAATTTCGAATGGCTCATTATTTCTGGATAAAACTTCAATCCTCACATGCTTTGTTTCTCCGAAATCAAAAGTTACATTCATTGCCATTCCTTTCTCTGTATTCTTCATCTAATATGGTTATGTAAAAATCTTGCGGAATCAGCACTGCTTCATATGGATATGTCTCCAGAGTAACCCTCAACGCAGTCAGGTCAACAGTCATAATATATCTGGTGCAAAATCCTTTGTTTCCGGCATCGTCTACTGCTGTCAGCTCAACAATATACACTCCGCTTGGAACAGAGGGAATGGCAGCCTCCCACCAATCCCCCTTCGTTCTTTCAAAAATGACCGTCTGGCTGTTTATTTTCCCGACTAATTTAACAACCATACATCTGTCCTCAGTCTGTCACAGTAACCGAAATAACATAAGTCTTTCCAGCATCTACGGGATTTGGCGTAATTGTTATCTTGCTGATAACTGGCGCAGATGTGTCGTAAGTAACAGTTCTTGTAATAGTGGACTGTTTGCCCGCGCTGTCTGTCGCCACCACCGTAATTGTGTTCACACCCTGAGTCAGCGTCAATGTCTTTGTAAAATCACCAGAGGAATTTACTTCCACAGACTCTGCATTTCCCGCATTCAGCTTGATTGTAACCTTAACCGGACTGGAAGTAACATCATTCGTCTTTCCGACCACATTTACTGTACTCTGGTTTGTAATGGAGCCATCAGCGGGGTTGGAAACCGTAAGAGCCGGCGGTACAGTATCTACCTTGAACGTAACCGCCTTCTGAACTGCATGGTTACCGTCAAAATCGTCTGCATCAATTTTAATCGTATGACTGCCATCCGCCAGTACTGTCTCCGGAACATAGGAACATTCATATCCGCCTTCAATTTTTTCCTTTGTAATTTTTTCGCCTGTAATTTTTGTTCCGGAATCAATTGTTACGCCAATCGTATCAGGATTCACACCAGAATCGTCATCCGTTACCTTAAAAGTGATCTTCGGCTTATTGTTGATAATAACTGCACTGGCTGTAGGATATGTGATGAGAATGACCGGCGCAACCTTCTCTTTGACTTTCAGCCTCAGGCTCTGCCCCAATACCCCGTCGTTTTGATCCTTAGTCGTAATGTTCCCCGCATCATCCGTTGCTTTTATGGAAACACCATAATAATGCCCTTCCAGCGGATAACTGGACTTTGATGGTGCAGTAATAGTCGCTTCATAATTTCCTGTATGACTATTCAGTGTCAGTGTATATACCTGTCCGTTTATTGTTGCCTGTACTGTTTTAACTGCCATTAAATTCTTACTCCTTTCCTGTTTCCCAGCCGGATTGCCAGACGCGGCAACGTCTTTTGATGAGTTATCCCCATCTCATAAAAATTCAATGTCGCTCCTTCAATCCTGTTTAATTCTGCATAATCGATAAATGGACCGTTATCAAAAAAAGTTTTGGCCTCTCCGATATTTTTTTTGAACGCCGCCTGATTAACAGCCGACAAATTTCTTTCAATCACATTAAACTCTCTGGCAAAATACCAGCTTGAATACTCTTTGTCCGCGCCCATTTCTTCTAGTGCCAGCGAACAGTAGACAGCATTGATCAGCGCTTCCAGAACACGGAGATTATTCAGGATACGGTTGTAATCCCGTGCATTCAGTCTGGAGTCCTTGTCCCAGTCCGTCTTAGGTGTTATCCATTTCATCGCTGTGTCCTCCTGGCTTTCATTTTCCCGTCCCAGCTCCCCTTATAATTTAACTGAATCTCATGGGCACAGATCAGCGTCTGGCTCTCTTCGCCGCCGCGCTGGAGGAAGAACAGATCATTTGCATCCACCCGCGGATCTCCTCTGTATTTGAAATCATACGTCAGGTTGTTTTGATAGTAATCTGCAAGCCACGCTTCCAGATCTGCTGCCTGTCCGTCGTCGCTGATCAGCTGGTTTTTCCACTCCCGCTCCGCTCCTGCCGTATCGTGCTGCACCGTGTAGCTGCTTTCGTATATCGAAAAGCTATACCCTTTCAGGATATACTTCACGCTGACCCGTTCCTTGATCCCGAAAAATTTCAGTTTCACATAATAACTGTACGCCTCCAATATCTCGCACCGGATCCCTTCTGCTTCTACCGCCACGCTGTATCCATAAGCCGGTTTGCTTACCGTAAGCTCCAGCTCCTGCCCTTCCGTCTCCAGAACGATATTTCCACTAATCAGATCAGCTGCTTCCGCCCCCTGCGTCTTTTCATAAAACCACTTTTTTACAGACAGCGATTTCAGCCGTGCCTCCCTTGTTCCCATCGGAGAATTTCCGATCAGTTCCCTGCTGTCCAGCACATAATCCGTCACATTCCCGAACACGACCCGATCCAGCGTCACGCGGCTCCCTGCAATCCCATCCAAAAAGGTCAGCACCATTTTGTCAAATGTCAAAAACTCCTCATCCAAAACCTCTGTAACGGATGCGTTTTCGACCTCATAAGAATCAACCGGGATGCCGCCGTAAAACGTCTCGATTATAAATCTTGTAGGCGCCACCGCCCGGAAGCCCAGCTCTAATCCATAGCAGCTGTATCCAGCCTCCAGCACGATCTCGATCCGGGGCGTCTCTTGAAAATGCCCGTTTTCATCCGCAACCGCCTCGCTCACATAACCGACCGAAAGATATTCCCCATTTTCAGGCAGGAAACGGATCGTCCCATCTGCCACGGAAAAGTCCCGGCTTGCCATCCCGTATGCTTCCAGCGGTTCCTTTTTCAGGATATTTTCCACCCTGCTGAACATCGTCTGCCTTTCTGCTCTTGCTTCCATATCCGGCAAAAATGCAGACCTGATGCAAATCTTCTTTTTCCGGTCCTGCGTCAGGATGCACCGGCCTGCATTTGCAATCATCTGCAGCGCCTCCGTATGCTTCACGATCGGAAGCGGGTTTTTTACGGATACCTTTTTCAGATAAGGATCAATGAAATACTCCCGCCGATCCACCTGCGCGTCCATCAGAACGTCTTCTGCCAGATCATACAAACTGATGCCCTCTTCCCGGTACAATCCCTTTTGGTATTTTCCGGTCATGTTATCAAACCGGTCCGTCGCCGTAAATTTTGCTTTTATATTATCTGCAGACCATTTTTTCAGATAACAGGTAAAAGGTTCCAGCCACTCGATCCGACCGTCATCCTCCACATCATATCCGAAATATGCCTGTATCTCCTGTCCTGTCTCCATAAAACCCAGTGTGCTCTGCGGATTATCCGCGTCGTAATACCGGTTCAGATTATCCACAGTAATGCTCATGTCCTGCGACGGCAGCTTCTCCGATATGGGGGACACCTTATCCTTATAGGTAAATGCCTGTACCTGATCGTCCGTAAATACATTCGCGATCCCGCAGATAAACTGCCAGATCCGCAGTCTCCCAGTCCCATTTACCATCCGCTGCGGCGTGATCTTCAAAAATGACGTATCCTCAAAAACATCCTCCGTTACCCACTTTCTTTTATCATTTCCGGTATATGTGCGGACTCCCCGATCGTTTTCCACTGTGAAATCCACCGGATAGCATTCCCCGAAATCTATCGTCAGGCCCTTTATGTCCAGTCCCTGAAAATTGAATACCACATAAACCGTTCCGAAAAAGTCCCGTGTTACGATTCCCTGATTGAAAAAATCAGCATTTTCAGCTTCCGGCAGGAAATACATACTTCCGTCCACCGCTGAAAAATCTTCCTCCGCCGTGGCATATACATGATCCACAGCATATGCGTCGAACGGTTTGGATGGATCTGAAAAATAGGTAAAGGAATTTCTTCCGTCCTCAGCGGATGCCCGTTTCTGCGCCTCTTTATTGATAACGCCAATATATACTTTGATATATCCTATGTTCCGCCACACCTGCTTCATGGACTCTTTGTAGGCTTTGCTCACATGCTGCATCCGTCACACCCCGCAGTCTATGATATTGACTTTGCAGTTTCGGTATCTGGTGGGCTTATCTTCCCCATCCAGCCAGAACGGATCCGCCGACCGGTCTCCCGGATACATTTTCAATGTGATCCATTCCCCCGTCACCGGATCCGGAAAAGTAACCGGAACCCCGAAACCGCTCCGGAACTTTTTCAGGATAAACGACCACTGATCCGCAGACAACATCGGCCATTTCAGGTTATTGATTTTGTACTGATCGCGTCCGATCCGCTGGCCGACAACCTCCGCCTTTGTATTTCTGGCAGAATTTACCGGCGTGGTAACGATGATCCCCACTCCACGCTCCGGATAAGGAAATTCTTCCCCATCCACATAAATGTACGCCATCCATACAGCCTCCTTCCAGAAAAAGGGACGCATACTGCGCCCCTTAAGTAAATACAACTCCGTTTCGTTCTGCACGATCCCGAAGAGCTGTCAGCCCTTCCTCCGTATCAAATACAATCTCAGGATCTTTTTCAGCAATCCGTTCCAAAAGCTCGATCACGTACGTCAGCAGGCTTACCAGTTCCGCGTTTCCGTTCTCCACGCCAGCTGTGATGCCGTCCACGATCTGATCCGTATTCGCTACCGCCGTGCGCCTGCCGATCCTTCCGACCATCTCCGGCCCCGCCTCATTTGCAATGAACAGGCTGCCCTGATCCGGGAACCCTCCGGCTGCAAACGCCGGAATCCTTCCGAACGAAACGCTGCCGATCGAAAAGTCCCAATCAAAAAACTCTCCCAACGGCGAACGGTTCAGCATCCCTAACAGCGTATTGATACCGCTGATCGCGCTGTTTATCATGCCTTCCAGCGAAGAAATCACGTTGTTTAAAATATCAACAACCTTATTTGCCAGCCCCTTAAAGCCGTCATAAATACCATTTTTCAGATTTTCTCCAAGCTTTAACCACCGTTCTTTTGTAAACCAAGGCTCGACATGCACTTTCCACCACGTTTCAATCCCTGTCTTCCACTGCGTGACCGTCTCATCCCACTTCGTTTTAAAGGATGTTTTGATATTGGTAAGGATCTGGCTCCATTTTTCAATGGTAAACCACGGCTTAACATTCTCTTCCCACCATGTCACAAGGGCGCTGTTCTGCCACCAGTCAACGACCTCATTCCATTTTTCTTCAAAACTCAGCCGGATATTTTCCAAAAGCTCCAGCCATTTCTCCACCGAAAACCATGGAACGACGTTTTCCTCCCACCATGTATAAATAGCGGTATTTGTCCACCAGTCAACAAGCTCTGCCCATTTGGTTTCAAAACCTATCCTGACGTTTTCAAATACCTCAGCCCATTTTTCAACGGTAAACCACGGTTTTACGTCATTTTCAAACCATTCTGAAACCCGGCTTCCAAGGTCACTGAACCATTGATTCCACGCCTCCTGCTCCGCTTCCCGGCTGGCGCGGTTTTCCTCCTGCCACTCGGAAATCTTCGTCTTCCATTCATCAATCCAGCTAAAATCCATATTCTCATACGGATTGTAAGCGCCGTTTTCTGCCTGAATGTTTCCGACACCAGTCGAATCATGACCGTATATCTGCCACGGACTGTCCGGTCTTTCTTCCCGGTTCTTCTCCTGCCATGCAGACATCCCATGTTCCTGTATATATTCCAGATCTTTCTTCCAGTTCTGGAACGCCTCCACGCCGATCATGGTAACGGTGATGCCCAGACTGATCCAGCCAATACCTTTTAAGATCGGCAGGGTTTTTGTCAAAAACTTTATCGCCTCATACGCCGCCGATCCGATCTTAAACGCCAGCAGCGATCCTTTCAGGGCAATAAATGCTTTCGCCAGATTCTCAATCCCGTCTGCCACATCCTCAGGCTCTACCTGCTCCATCCAATCAGCCAGATGGTCAAGAAAATTGTCCAGCGTTTCACTGTTTAAGAAGTTTGCCACAAGGTCTGTCAGCCTCTCGATAAAGATCAGCACGCCTTCCCCGACCGTTTCTGCAAAAGGTTCCAGCCTGTTCCAAAATTCCGACAGCTCCTGTCTGATCTTCGCCCAGTTGACGCTTTCGTTAAATTCTTTCAGGATCCGCAACAGGTCCGGGAGCCCCTTTTCAATGGTCCATTCTCCCAGTGGCAAAAGTACCTGTGTATAAAAATCTGTCAGCACACCGGACAGCGCCCCAAATACCGGGATCAGTGACTGGGTATACTGCGCGATCTGCTCCATCAGCGGTCTAAAATCCAGCCCCGCCACCCAGATTACTGTTTCATCGGCAGCCTGCCGGATGTTGTAAATAATCGCCGCGAAGATGTCCCTGATATTCTCCAGCGTCCGCAGACCCGCATTATTCACATTCCACGCCAGCCTCAGATTCTCCGCCAGATGCCCGATTACCAGACCAATATCTCCGATGATATGCAGAATATCCGCAAGCATCGCGATCGTCTCTTCCTGATTCCACATAATCAGGAAGTCCCTTCCGATGTCTTTTACAAGCTTCCGCACCTCGTCCAGCGCATACCTCCAGGAATCCATGACAAACTTGCCTTCCCGGTTCCATGCCTCTTTCAGCGGTGCAAAAAATTCTTTTAAAAGCTTTTTGATCTTTTCTGCAAGGTCTTTGTACTTTCCTTCGACCTCGACTTCTTCAAACATATCGTCCGGATCAAGACCGCCAGCCCCTGCGCCTCCGGCAGATTCCTTTTCGATGACATTTAACTCATCGATACCCAGCGCTGCGTTTTTCGCCGCTGCTCCCGCCTTGTTCAAGCTTGCGGCATAATCTTTGTACGCGCCGGTCGCTTTCAAAACGGTTCCTTTTCCAGTAAGTGCTGCAAAGAGCTGACCAACCGCATTCACGGCAGAGACTGCCAGCGATACGATCTGGATCAGTGCCGGCGCCAACAGGTCAAGGAACGGGATTGCTGCTGCCGCCACCGCATTTCTTAACTGCAAAAATGCGGACTGCAGCTCTGAAATTGTCCGGTTTGCACTGCTGCTATACCGGGCTATACTCTCAAATCCAGATGCAAGACCTGTGAACATCGTGGAAAATGCCATGGAAAAAAGGGAGAACTTCAAGAGATTTACCATTTGCCGCAGGCTTCCGGAAAAACGGTCTGCGCTCTGCGTACACCGGTCAATACCTTTGCTTGTCTTATGTACGCCGGATAAAATTCTGTTTACTCTGGAATTTATCTTGTCCAGAATCCCTGCAGAACCCTTTAATGCCGATCCCCACTTTCCCAAAGAGCGCCCTGCCTTTGAAGAAGAACTGCCGGCTGCATCGATCTGCTGCTGGGTCTGCTGCGCTTCCCCTTTCAGCCGTTCAAGCTTCTCCACCGCAAGCTGCAGCTCTGCATTCAGCTTCTGGACTTCCGCGGTACTTTCCGGGTTCATCCGCGCAGTTTCCAGCTTCTTCCGGAGGGAATCCACCTTACTGTCCAGCTCATCGTATTTCGGGTTCAGACGGTCGATCTCCGCGCTCACTTCATCCAGTCCGTAAGGCTTGAGCCCCGCCGCTTCCTGCTCCCGCAGCGCCGACAGCCTGTCCAGCAACGGCTGCATCTGCCGGTCCATTGCTGCCAGCTCCTTCTCTGCCGCCTTTAACTGACGTTCCAGACCTGTCAGCGTATTGCTTTTCACATTCCCCGATTCCAGATCAAGAAGCTTCCGCCTCAGGTTATCTACTTTGAAGCCCTGCCGGTCAACGGCTTCCTGCTGCCGTTTCAGCTTCGTGGTCAAAGTATCAAATCCCTTTCCTGCCGCGCTCACGTCAAGTTTTCCCACGATGCTTTTGATCTTTGCCATGCACTTATCCGTCACGCTGCCGACACGCCGGGTCTTTTCAGCGATCGCATCCATCTCTTTTTTATATTTGGCTGCGTTTGCTTCGATGATTACCTGCAGGCGCTCCAATATCGTCCCTCCCGCCATCAGTTTTCCTCCTTCCCGTGTTCTTCTCGCCAGCGCCGGTTGTATGAATTTGCCCACCTGCGCAGGTTTTCATTTCTCCTGACAAGCTGTCTGTCCGCCTCATCAGCGACCCGCTCTTCCGGAAACAGTTTCGGATAAAACTGCTGCACTTTCCGGAAATCCTGCTCTTCTTTTGCAAATACCGCATCCCTGATCTGAAGCGCCAGAACCTGCAGGCTCAGCGCATGGTTTTTAAATTCCGCCTGCTTCTCCTTCTGCCGCCGTTCTTCCCTTCTCGTAAAAGATTCAAACAGATCCAGAACTTCCGAGAGACTGCATTCCCAGAATAAAGAAGGGCTGTACCCCATATCTAAAAACTTGGGATACAGCTCCTCCAAAAGATCGGTTACAGTTCCTTTCGCATGTCTTCCAGTGACGTCGCCATTTCCGCCGCCACTCTCTTCGATAAAAAACCGCTTACCATAAACACTTCCAGATACACGTTCGTAAAGAAGCTCAGCAGGTCGCCGCCTTCCTCTTCATATGTATCGAACATTCTTTCCATATCTTTCTGCGTGATCTTATGGTTCCACGGCTTCATCGCCACATGCGCCACATCCAGCATCACAGTCAGCGGCGGGATGCCGTCCCCGTTCTGCATCAGGCTCATGATAGAGCCTTTATATTTTGCCTCCAGCTCTTTCACGCCCGCTGTCTGGAGTTTCAGGCGGTAGCTTTCGCCGCCGACCGTCCATACCGCGAAATGCTTCTGCCGGATCTCCTTTTTTTCTCCCTCCTGAACCGCTTCTTTCTGAACAGTTTCATTTCCCGCTGTTTCAGCGCCATCAAAAAAATTTAATTTCATCCTTTTTTACCTCCTTATGACGGATCTGTGATCTTTAACTCACTCTGCAGCGACATTGTAACGTCAAAATCAATAACCCCGTTTACACCGCCGCCGGTACGCTTTACGGATACCTGCGCGTCAAATTCGATCTTTGTCCCGTCCGCATCCGTCTCGCAGAACGAATATGTTTTCCCGGATGCCTCCATCTCACGGAGCTTCCGGTACGGGGAACTTGCGCTGGTGTTATCGTATTTAAACTTGTACACCATATCCCCGGGATCACCGATACCGTTTTCATACTGCTTGATTTTATCTTTCAATGTGGTGTTCTCCACCTTTTCAGGAGTTGATCCCATCTCAGGGATCTCCTTTAACCCGACCAGTTCTGTATAATCGGGCGATTCTTTTGAGTCTTTGTAACCAAGCTCTGCTCCATTCGCAAGCATATTCTTTCCTCCATTTCTCAGCCATTCCAATATACAACATCGGAATGCATATCAATAATTCCTTCATACCGCATCTGCTTGTGCCGAAGCCCTGACGGATCCGGTACGTCTGAACAACTCGTGCGCACCAGACCGAGGGCAGATATTTCTGCATCCACCCGCTGTGCGGCCGCCGATGTGCTCCCGCCGTTCCAGATGTCCACCCGGAAGCGGACGTAGGCTTTATCCTCTTTATTCCCCGTCCGTTCATAGACTTTATTCTCCTCTTCCGTAAACTGGATTGCCGGAAGCACTGCCCACGACGACGGATATACGTCAGACGCATTTTCAGACACCCTCAGCAGCGCTGCGTATACCTGATCTTTTACATTTTTCATAACCTGCGGACCTCCTCTCCCAGATCGTTTCTGATATTCCTGACGATCTTTTCCTCATTGTCTTTCAACGCAGGGTACATAAACGGCTTTGCGCTCTGACCGTTGGTATAATAACCGATCACCTTGCCGTCCTTCTTTGCAATGCCAAAGCCATATTTCTCTGCCTCCCGCAAGGACATCGCAGATGCCGGCATCATCCAGCCTTTCTGTGAATAACCGGGCATGACCGCCGGAGAGATACCTTTATGGTGCTGTTCCCCGTTCGGACCGGTTCCGAACTCTACATATGCGGCGTACTCTTTGTCTGTATAACAGATACCGCGCATCGTTCCGTCTTCCTGCTCCAATGAGATCAAGACACTCTGACGCAGCTCTCCATGCTTTACCGGGCAAAGTTCCCATGCAGCCGTGCGGACAAAATCTGTCTGCCTTTCAACACTCTCATACAGCCTCCTGTTAATATCAGCCTTCGCCGCCATCCTGCCTGCAAGCTTATCCCATTCCTGTCCCAATGCGCCTTTCCACCTCCAGTACCAGATGGCTGTACGGATATACCGCAACCACTTTGTAATCAGGCTCTGCATCCGGATCTGCATACAGACAGATTCCGTCATTTACTGAAACAGACAAGCCGTCCTCAAATACATACCGAACCTCATTTCCTTCTGCCTTTTCGCAATAGCGCCCCTCCAGACGCAAGTTTCGGATGTTCGGCAGGCGTATGCCGTAGCGCTCCGCCTGCAGCTTTCCGCCGCCCGGCCACACCTCTGCACGGAATGGCATCGGCGACCCATAGGTTACCGCCGCCACGCCTTCGCGGTCTTTTACCGTTATCGCCCTGCGGTGGCTGTATTCTTTCAGTCTATTCCGTTTCAGCCTCATATACACGTCCTCCTACCCTTGCCAGCCGGTATCGGTTCAGTACCTCATAGATATGCTTCGGAGCATCTTCAAAACTATAAGACTCCCCTGCTGCACTGCGGCTTGCTTCCCCTTCCGTTCCCATCCGGTTGTAAGCAATCACCGCAAGATCGCTTACTGTTTTTTCCAGCGCAGGAATCATCCGGCTCCGCCGGGTATAAGAAAGGACGAACTGCTCCGCATCATCCAAAAGAATCTGCAAAAGCACCCCGTCCTTTTCTCCGGTCAGCACTTTTAACTTTTCAAAGTTGTCCATCAGACCACTTCCTTTACAACCGCAAGCAGCTCCGCCTTATTCAGCCCAGCAGTTCCTTCGATTCCGCGCTCCTTTGCCAGTTCGCGCAGCTCTGCCACCGTCATCTCTTCCGGTGCTTTCCCTGCCGGCTCTTCCTTCGGCTGCAGCGTGCTGCTCAGTTCTTTGTAACCTTCCCCTTTCAGCCGATCGATCTGCTCCTGCGATTCTGCCACGCGCTCCACGTTCCCTCTGATCAGTCTCATAAGCTTCCTCCTCAGCCTTCATTGTCCTTGATGTTCAGAAATACGCTGTCCAGCTTATTGTCCAGAATCCAGATGTCATGGAAACGGCGGTAATCCATCTGCCATGCGTTCGCCCTCTGGTTCGTCACAGGATCAAAGATACGCATCACATCCTGCTTTGTGATCGCGATCGGCGTCGTCCGGGGGCACAGGAAGAAATTGAGGTTCTTTGCAGTCTCCCCTTTCTTGTACCCGCCCGCTTCCTGACCGCCGGTCTTCCCATCCAGCAGGGTAATTGCGGTATACATCCGGTTGGAAGGTGTCATGATGATCGGAACCCCATCCACCGATGGAACTTTCGTATCAATCCCGCCTTTGGAAAACGTCGCCGCTGTAATCTTCCCTGCAAGCTCCAGTTCCAGCTCCATCAGAAAGTCAGACGTCGCATGGCATACCAGAGGACCTGCGTACAGATCACGCACCGCCCGGATACCTTCTTTCAGCTTACGGAGCGCAGAAGTTCCTTCCGTCCCGGGTGTGTATCCATATTCAATCATCCCAGCCTTCTTTGCCGCAATCGTATCGGTCGCCAGTTTGGAAATACGATACGCATCGATCTCCGGCACAACGTGCACGCGCTGGAACTCTCCCATCACAGAGGATGCTGTTGCCACAAAATTTGTTTCGTTCACATCCATGGCGTCGAGGTGGAATTTTCTTCCCCTATCCTGCGTCATCTTACGAGTCTCATACTCCAACGTAACGCCGCCCTGCTGGTAGCCGTTATCCCTGTCGTAATCCCCCATGCCCTGCACGGACATCTTCGGGATCTTTACCTCCGCACCTCCGTTATAAATAACCTGCCCGGCATTTGCGTCCATCCATCCGGTTGTCATTTCCCTTACCGCAACCTTATCCAGTGTTTTCTGGAACAACGTTGCAGTTGCCAATGTGTTGATCGCCATATTCTGTTACCTTTCCTTTCCGGAGCCTATACGGCTCCCATCATCAGTTTTTCTACCTGTGCTTCCAGATCATCAGAAGACCCGTCCGCTTTTTTCGGAGGCTTTCCGCCTTTCAGGCGTTCCTCCACCGCCGCCTGCACTGCTTCCTGAAACGCCTTTTTTACAGTTTCCATGGATTTTTTACAGGCGTCCGCATCCGCATAGTTCAGCACCTCTGCCAGACCGACCGGAAGCTTTTCTTCCGCCAGCGTGTTCTTCGCTTCCGCCATCAGCTCCCGCCGGGTGATCTGCGCTTCCCGGTCAGCCAGCTCCTTCTCATGCTTCTGTGCAAGATACTGGTTTTTCTCTTCCTTTGTCATCTTTGACAGCTTCTCAGCCTCTGACAGTTTGTCGTTCGTCAGCGCTTCCCATTTCTCGCGCGCATTGCTTACTGCAGTCTCGATCGCCTTGTTCATGCGTCGATCAAACTCTGCCTGATTCCCGTCGCCTTTCAGGAAATCATCGAACGACGGCAGCTGGCCGCCCCCTGCTCCGCTGTTCCCTTCTCCGGATCCACCGCCGTTACCGCCATCGCCGGTCCCGCCGCCGTCCCCTTCGGCAAAAAACTGGACGTTCAAGGGAATCATCCGTCTCATTTCTTTCTGTTTCATGTGTTCTCCTTTCTGCCCCAGCCCATTGCTGCTGCCCCAGACCGTTGCATAGTTTTATGTCATTTCGGACAAAAATGGGTATAAAAATACCACCGGTCTCCCGATGGCTTATAATCCTGGTACGGTTTCTTTAAGTCCTCTTACGATATTTGCAGCTTTCTTCATCAGCGTATTCTCCGACAGGTACTCCAGCCCTTTTAAGGGCTTTTAGAATCTTATAAATCACTGTAAAATTATCCATTCTCTCCCTCCGGTAATACCCTCTCAATATCATCTATCGTAATATCTATTGTATCCCAATCTTTCGGTGAGCTACCTACATCTGCAAGGAAGTGCGTATCATCCCAAACTTCTACAATCGCTGCCCGCCTTCCATCTTTTAATAAAACTGTACAATATTGTGTTATTTTCAACTCAATCCACCTCCTTAATATATGCACTCGTCATAGAAACCGAACCATCTGGTCTGCATATCCACCCCACTACAACATTTGCAGGTTTTTCTTTCAAACCATACAACACCATTTTTTGTTCGTATTTTTCACCGAATCCTACATTGCCTTTGGAAATTGCCGGATATACAGACGCCTTTTGGCAAATCTCTTTTTGGAGAAATTCCCAATTTTCAATATTATATCCTAAACAGTGATTGAAATTTTCTCCTTTTACCAATCCCTCTTTATTGTTTCCGCCAAATAAATATCGGGTAAATTTTTCGTCTGGTGCTACTGCTTTATCTGCTCCCGGAAGCTTTTTATCCGGATGCCCTATCAGCTCTTTCCTGCGCCGATAGTCCAGCTTCACGAATTCATATTTTGTACGATCAGTGTACTTCATCTGTTGGAAATCGTCCAGTTTTTCCGGAACATCATCCCCCAGAACTGCTCTATATCGCTCATGCTGCTCCCGATCCGCCGCATAATTTTTCAGCTTCTTCTCGTTTGCCTCAGCTTTTGGTTTCCCTGCGACATATTTCTGATACCACTGCCTGTAATCCATATTTGCCGGGACTTTTATACTTCTTCCTGTTTCCGGGTCTATTGCCCTGCGCTCCAGCTCAGCCAGATCTTCATCGCTGATGTCTCCCGTTGTAGCAGACCGACACCACGGATGCATCGGAGGGCAATTTTTACCGACCTCCTGCTCTGATACGGGGAAACGCTTCCCATCCAGCTCCCGGCACATTTCAGAAGTTTTCAGATCCAGCGTAGCAAGAAACCGGTACATCTCAATCCCGCATTCCTTATAACTTTCCATATCCATCTGTACAGCCAGATAGCAGGATTCTGTCCGCACCAGCCTGCGGGCCTTGCTTGCCCCTACCGCAAACTTGTTCGCGATAATTTCGGCAGTCTCCCGCTCTGTCCTGCCTGTTACCAGACTGACCAGCAATTCTTCTTTCAGCGTATCCGCCAAATCCTGTGTGTTTTTCCAGATGCGGTCCGAATAGTTCTCCCCCAGCCACTTGCTGTTGATCACGCGGTCAATCTTTTTCGGATCGATCAGAGAAAAGGAAAAGGCAAGCCCCGTCTGCTTCTGAATCTCAAAAACAGAATGATAATACGCCTCGCTTGCCAGATCCAGATACCATGCTGTATGCTGAATCTTTTCCTGCTCGTAAACCTGCTGCATGACCAGATCCAGCTGGACATTAAGCTGCTGCAGCCGCTCGATCCTTGCCCGATATGCCGGGCTTTCCAGTTCTGTCAGGATTGCGCGCTTATCTTCTCCCTTTGCCGCCAGCAGCTTCTTTAATTCAGCAAGCTTGTCCGGCTCGTAAATCTGATTCAGCAGGCGCTGTGCTTCCGCCTCAGACAAACTATGTTTTGTCCGGAACCGCTCAAAAATATCCTTCATCTCATATTCGAGATACCGGGATGCTTTCAGATACAGCTTTGCGATCTGGTCAGCCGTCTCTTCTGCGCCTGCCATGTATTCAAACATCTGCTGCGCCTTCCGGCGCTGCCAGTAATCACTCATCTACGTCATCCTTTTTCTCATCTCCGCTGCCAAAATCTTCCGGAGGCTGGTTGCTTCCTAACCCGAATGCCGCCTGCTGCCGTTCCAGTGCCTTCTGCTCCTCCTCTTCCACAGCCTTCAGCTCCTCTTCCGGATCATCCACAAACGGCACCTGCGAAAGCAGTGTCTTCCGGCTGACCTTTCCCCAGAGGTTTGCAACGATCTGGCTGATCTCCAGAAGGTTCTTCGGCAGCGCCCTCGTAAAGGTAGGCGTTATCCCGGAAATATCTATCTGCACCCCTTTCACAGACAGGAAGTTTGCAAAAATACGGAGCCGCTTGCGCAGCCCCTTGCGGTAATACCGGGTTTTGATTTTCGTGATATTCTCCATCCCCAGAAGTTTGAACTCCATTGCCACTCCGGAAACATTCCCTCCGAAGGCTTCATCCGTCATGCACGGGATATGGGAAAATTTATGTATATCCTGTTCGATCGCTTTCCGCAGGATCTCCACGCCAGATTCATCAAACGTCCGTGTGATATACTCAGCCTTTGTATCCGCGGGCATCTCCAAAAGCCTGTCCTCTTTCAAACGCTGTGCTGCTGTTTTCCCATCTGCGTCTTTGCTGTCCTCATCCCCCAGCATGAACCCATACAGGGCAAGGATCGCATTGGTGCTAGAATATAAATAGTACAAGTCAAAATGAGAATTCCTTATAAGAAAAAT
>CEAE01005329.1_pt1 | contig 16459 bp, 13 predicted proteins | sample 554951 | NCBI WGS metagenome assembly CEAE01 (sample SAMEA3182076, study PRJEB8094) | gut metagenome | biome: human; feature: gut; material: Stool; isolation source: human stools | place: Canada | collected 2012-03-28
GAACAGGTGCTTGCCGGAGCCTCTCGCAGCCCCTTTTCCGCATCAGCCGGAACCAAGGTGTAACACACTAGACTTTGCAAGCAAAGTCGTGTGCCAACGAGCGTTCCGCCGCTCTTTGGATTCTTCCCGGCAGCAATGAACCTTAAATATGCAGCTGAGACTATGGAGCGGTTAAGGATAGCATAAGGGAAAGAAAATTTTAGAAAAAATCTCAAGGGACTATAAATGGAGATTTGCTTTGCGTTGTGGAAGTAAAGAACATGTTATGATATAATTAAAAGTAGAGTTAGCTGTAATGTAATCGTTTCGGTTAAAGAATTGGAGAAGAAGGCATGAAAGATATTTTGCTAACATCAGAAGAAACAAAAGAAGCGGTTGGGACACTGCTCGATGCCGCACGTGTTTCGGAAAACGAGGAACAATTCAAAATCAAGGCAGAAGGAATTCTCAAAGGATTATGTGAAAGTCGAGATATTTTTTGGAATTCGTATACTTACGAGCATAGTTTCAAATCTGGAAGTAGAAGAGTTGATGCTGTTCATGGCTCTACTATCATCGAGTATGAGCCGCCACGGTCGTTTAATTCGTCCGAGAACGCACAACTGCGACATGCACGCGCACAAGCAGAAGGATATGCTAATCTTCTTTCACAAGAAGAAGGACGCCGTATAAGCGATTATTCGCTTGTTGCATGGGACGGTGAAACTATCACATTTGGATGGTCAGATGAAAGCCAATTTACATGGGAGGCGGCGAGAGCGTTTGATGGGCTTTGCCTTAATCGACTGCTCGCCCTAATTGCAGATGGCGGAAGACCGTTAGTCAGCCCGATGCTACTCAAACAGTTTATCGGACCGGATACAGAGGTGGGACGTCGTTTACTCCCAGCATTGTTTCACGCCATATGCCAAGCGAAGGATTCGGCTTTAACAACGAGAACAAAGCTTATATATATAGAATGGGCACGTCTTTTTGGACAAGTTGATGGTACTGAAACAGAGCGATTGACGCACTATTTAGAGAATGCAAGTCGTAGTCATGGAACAAATTATAAAACTGCTCCTCAAGCATATGTGTTCGCATTAAGTACATATATTGCACTTGTAGCAAAGACTTGCGCTGTGTATGCATTGGCTTCACAATCTGAGGATTTTAGTGTACCAATATCTACACCTAGAACCTTTCTCAAGGGAATTGAAAGTGGCGAATATTTTAGGCTGTTTGGCATTGAAAATATGCTAGGTACAGACTTCTTTTCTTGGTACCTTGGCGATGATGTGACGGAAGAACTGGAACAACCGCTTGGATTGCTTTTGGAGAGGTTGCGAACGATTGATTTTGATGTTGCAAAAAAGAGTCCTGAGTCAGTTCGGGATTTATTCAAGGGATTATATATGGGCTTTACGCCAGCACCTATGCGCCATGCCCTAGGTGAATACTATACGCCAGATTGGTTGGCTGCACATGTGATAGACACGGCAGGATGGGATATTAGTCAATCACTTTTAGACCCCACATGTGGTTCGGGTACTTTTATTCTTGAGGGACTGCGTAGACGATTAGAAGCTGCATCTCCTACAACTTCGGCACGAGAATTGTTAAATGGTTTATACGGATTCGACCTAAATCCGTTGGCGGTTCTAACGGCACGAGCATCTATTGTGGTGTTTTTGTCTGGACGGTTTGACCCTGCTGATCCAGTACTATTGCCGGTGTTTCTTGCCGACGCAATTAATACAGCTGATCCTGTTGGAGGCGTATTTAAACATTCGATTCTAACAGAAAAAGGTGAAAGAACGTTTTCTATTCCTGTTAGTCTTGCGGAGTCACCTGATTTTTTCCTCACAATGAATCAACTTAAGATATGTATTGATGCTGGTCTTGGTAGCGAGGATATCATAGCTTCATTGCGTGCACTGTCTCCGATTGTTTGCAAATTTGATGCTTCTGATTTAGATATACTTATGCAAACGATCGATAGCCTTGTTGATTTGCACCGCAATCATTGGAATGGTATTTGGTGCCTGATCTTGTTCGACCGCATAGAAGCTGGATGTGTTAAGAATATTGATTTGGTGGCAGGAAATCCGCCGTGGGTTAAGTGGAGTAATCTTCCGCGGCCTTATGCAGAATTTATCAAACCAATTTGTGATCGGATGAATATATTTAGTGAAGATGTATGGGTTGGGGGTATCCAGTCGGATATTTCGACAGTTGTGACATATCGTGCACTGGAACGATTTGTAAAAAAGGGAGGAAGTTTAGCGTTTCTTATCACGGGAACTGTGTTTAAAAATGAGTCAAGTCAGGGTTTCCGACGCTGGAATCTTCGCATAGAAGAGAAAGATGAACCGATGAAGGTAGAAACAGTAGAAGACTACGCTCTATTACGCCCCTTCGAAGGTGCGGTAAACTGGCCTACATTGTTGCTGATTCGGAGAAATGGTGAAGCCACTAACTATCCAGTTAGATATCGCCGATTCATAAAGACAGTGAAAAACGTTGCCCCGGATTTATCTATATTCGAAGACCTTCAGGCAATGCCGGTGCCGGGAACAGATGCAGGCCCATGGCTGGTTGGCACAGAAAAAGAAATACAAACATGGCCTGCGTTGTTTAATGCTTCGGGGGATTCCGTCTATCGTGCAAGAAAGGGCGTTACAACTGATGTTAACGGTATTTTCTTTGTGAAAGCACAACAAGTTGCCAATCCAAAACTTGTGCGAATTACAAATGATCCTTGCCAAGGACGTCGTAGAGATATTGTGAGAAAAAGCGCAATTGTAGAAAAAGACGACATATATCCTTTGCTTAGAGGACGAGATGTAAAAAGATTTGTTGCTACACCACAGCAAGGGCAATGTATAATTGTCCCACAACGAGGGATGTTTGGGGACGAAACATTACCAGGAACAAGGCCTCGTACGTTTGGATTCCTTGGTGAGTTTCGTCCGATTCTTGAACAACGTTCTAGTTATAGACGTTTCCAACAAGGAAAGCCCTTCTGGTCTGTGTGGTCTACGGGCGAGTATACTTTTGCCCCATACAAAGTTGTCTGGAAAGAAATGTCAGGAGGAGGTTTTGTGGCTGCGTACATCGGTTCAAGTGAATTTTGTGGTAGTGAAAAAATAGTTATTCCAGATCATAAAGTCTACTTTGTTCCGATGCAATCTGAAGACGAAGCAGCATATTTGACAGCATTTCTCAATTCTCGTATGGTATCTGATGCCATTAGTGCTTACGCTTCGGCCTTAAGTCTTGGAACAAGTGTTACAGATTACCTTAATATTCCACAGTTCGACAAAGAAAATAAAACGATGGTTACAATGTCACAAATGGCAAAGCGGTTTAAGCGTGGTGAAATTCCAAGCGAGGAGGAAGAAAATATATTAGACGCATTGGTTGGTTCACTAATCGAATGAATACATAAAATCGCGGTGAAAAAGAACAAGATGATATTGGGTGGTTGATTGTCATTAGAAAGCCAAGGATAGAACGATAATCTGCCATATAGAAAAGAGGCACTTGATTTTCCGTAAAGGAAGAACAAGTGCTTCTTTTTTAAAAGGTTAAGAAGTAGTTGATGACAGCCAAAAGTCCCTTACGGGGAAGTTCAATTAACGTGGATGCATCGAGTTGAAATTCGGAAGGACGATGAACAACCCAATTTAAAGGATTTACAGTATCATTGTAATTGTCAAATAATGCCGTAAAATAGTCACGAATAGTGGTATCTGTAATATAATTTGCGAGGTTTTTCTTATAGTTATCAATAATCTGGCTTAATTTAGAAAGCTTTTCTATATTTGCCCAGATTAATTTGCCTTGCCCCTGAATGTAATGCTGGTGAGAATAATATTTGATAGACTGTTCGATGATTGAACGAGTCAAGAATGCAGAGGCAAGAGGATAAGTTGAAACGAGCTTCTTGTCTGAAAAGAGCTGTAACTCTCGACAGACTGCTGATACGCCGTGAGAAGTAGAATCGTTAGGGTCAAGTTTGCTGTAATCCAATCCCTGAAAGAAATAAGGCTGATTTTTAGTGCCGCCGGAACTAGTGGAACTTGGTGAATGAACTGGGGATGGGGCACTAGAAGATTTTGATGAATCTGACGAATTTGAAGCGGAGGGAGAGTTGTCTTTATCTTTTGGAACCGAGGGCTCAGGAGAAGAAGGTGGGGCAGAGTTCGGGTGAGATTCATTTGCAAAGGGAGGTTCTTTCAAAGAATCATCGGAATTCTCTGTGAGAGAATCATCTAAAGAATTGTAATCATAAGTGGGAGCGGGGTGCGTGGAGTGATAGGTATCAATCCAAGGACAGAGTTTATCACTGATAGTATCAGATGTATTAAAAAGGCGTGTGATGGACATTTGAGAATTATCGGATTCAGCCACAATCCACTTTGAGGCTTCAACTACAAGATTGATTCTATCAGGAGTAAAGGTGGCTTCGTTTGATACATCGAGGCCGATTTTGGTACGAACCTTTCGGTTGTTGAAAATTCGTTGAATGGTTGTAAAAGGTAAAATAGTAGTGATGTCCAAGCCATCACAATATTTCTGGACGTAAAGGTATATCAGATTGGACAAGCTTTGCTTGTTCCCCTGACGAACTTTAAAGTTTTCTTTTTCACGTGCATCCCAAGATTTTAAGCCTCGACCATGATCCTCACCGGAATGAAGCCTTTCCATAATAAAAAATGCTTCAGTCTCATCAGTGACATAGCAATTAAGCGAAGTTGAGAGGTCTACACCGGGTCCACTAACGATTTTCTTGACTTTGTCAATTGTAGCCTTGTCAAGAAATGTAAAAGTATCGGGATACAGGAGAAGCTTTATAGCGGCAACTCGGCGATTGCCTTCATATACAACATATTTTTTTAAGAATTCGCTATAAACAACGACAATCCTATTACATGGAAGTAATCCGTGAGCTTTAATATCTGAAGCCAAGTTTAGCATTTGCGGGATACCGACAGAATCAAAAAGCTTTTTCAAGGTGTCAAATTCGTCAGAAGCGATAGGGTGACGAGGATTTTCATAATAATTAGCAATATTAGAGACTTTGATTCTTTTTTCACTTCCAGACATCGTGGTTCCTCCTTATAAGATTTTTATATATTTATCTTCATTCGAGGGTCTTAATGTTTTTGAAGAGAAAAACATTACTTCGCTACCAAAGCGCTTGCTTTGCAAAGAATATTGAAGCGAAAACTCAATGCTTTTTGTCTTTGAATACATTTTATTTATTTCATTTGAGTTATCGTAAGTGACAATCCATTTTCGATTTCGTAAATTATGAGTTATTGCATCAGCGAGTTTTTGGTGGTCATCATGAGAGTAGAAATTAGTATAAAGAACGGGACCTTTATTATAGTATGGCGGATCAAAAAAGGTAAAGGAACGACGTGTCTTCAGTATTACTGATTCGATAAAATCTAGAGCTTCCAGATTATATATAGAAATTTGAGGCTGATATAAAGCGATTTTTTCGATTTGATCGATTAACCGGCGTTTATTGAATCTACAATCAATAGAATAACTTCCAGTTTGATTTAGGCCTCCAATTGGGCCAGCCTTATCAATTATCCCGGAATGATTAACGCGATTTAAGAAAAATGTTGAAAAACCGACTTCAAGCGGAGTGTGTTGGGAAAAAGTAGATCTAATTTGCTTTTGTTTTTTCCATTCATTAACGGTTATGGGGGTGTCAAAGATTTTTTTGCTGAAAGCATCTGTGTCAGTTAAGACACTTTCCCAAAAACAATAAATGGAATAATCATAATCATTAAGAATAACACGCTTTATATTATTGTGGAATAATAATTCTAAAGGAATTGCAGCACCACCACAAAAAGGCTCGATGTAAGTGGTACAATCGTTGATTTCAATCAACTTTGCAACATAAGGGTATAATTTGTGTTTTCCACCTGGATAACGTAGTGGAGATGGATTCATAAAGCACCTCGTTTAATCGAGCGACAAAAATGTACACCAAATCACTATAATTATAGCACAGGTTACGCCAATCAACAAGAAAAACATGAAAAGCCTCTGCTACCAGATAATTAGGCAACAGAGGTGAGTAATTATAAATTTTTGTTTGCACGCTCAATCTTCCGGCCTGCCGTGGTCACATCCCAGCGACAGGTAGTGCCCCATCTCCCCTCCCAGCACAAGCTGTGCATACTCCAATGGTTTGTTATACAGCAGCCAATCCAGCTCTGCCCGCTGTGCCGGGGTGTTGCCGTACTCGTCCTCCACGGCGATGCAGTCGATGGCAACAGCAGAGCCATCTGCGAACCGGGCTTCTACCCAGTTGGTGTCCATATTGAAGCGGCAGGAAAGTAATTTCATCATAATAGTATCCTCCAAGACTTGATTTTTGGTGTGCGGTCACTCAAACCAATGCCGTCAAGTCGTTGTCGGATGAAGTGGTTTTTAGTTTGTCCGGGAGTAAGTGCACGGTTTCTGCACGGTTTTTGCACGGTTTCAAAACGTGCAAAGGGTGCAAATCGTTGCAAAATCGGACAAAGGATGCAGAAACTCCAAGCTCAAAACCTGCGATGTATCGCAATAAACAACGTTGAAACGTAACTTCCAAAAATTGAGGGAATCGCCCGGTGTGCGCTACGAATCAGTAGGCCGGGGGTTCGAGTCCCTTCCATCGCACCAAGTAAAATCCAACGATTGACCGTTGAAAACACGGTGTAAATCGTGGGATTTCTTGTTTTACAATGCCTTTCAAAAGGCCGTTTTGCGCGCTATTTGCGCGCTATTTTTCAAAAAACTGTGATTTTGAAGCTGGGTCTGCTCATTTTTGAGCAGGCCTTTTTCTTTTGCCTGAACCCCGCCGGGGCAAGGTCTGGCACCGGCTGTCGTGTTCCCTTCCCTGTTCAGAGCTGTGCAAATTTGTGCAAGCGAAAAAAGAGCAGCCCACAAGCCCGGCGGAATCGCCCCTTGTGAGCTGCTTTGCTTTATGCGTGGTTCTTTTCCTGGATTCGGTCAAACACACCTTCCAGTGCGTCCGCTGCCGCTGCATCCGCACTCTGGATCATGGATGCATAAATGTTCAGCGTGGTGCTGGTCTGTGCGTGCCCCAAGCGGCCAGACACGGCGGTGATCGGGACATGAGCGGCGATCAACAGGCTGGCGTTTGAATGCCGCAGGCTGTGAAAGTGCACCGCCGGGAGATCATGAGCGGCCAGAAAGTGCGGGAACCATGATGTAATGCGGTTTGGATCCAGAGGTATGCCGTTCCATTTTGTAAACAGAAGATCGTTCGGCACGACCTTTCCGCCTTCGATCTGCACGGTGCGCGCCCACGCAGAACCGACCTTGAGCCGTTCGGCCTTTTGGGTCAAGCGGTATTCACGCAGCAGGGCGATACATGCAGCGCCCACACGGATGCACCGCTTAGAGCGCTTTGTTTTGGGAGCGGTAAATACAAGCCCCTGCCCGGTGATGTACTGGACTGTGCGCCCGATTGAGATTACACCGGTGGTGAGGTTGATATCTGACCAGCGCAGAGCGCAGATCTCGCCCCGCCGTGCGCCGGTGAATAAAGCAAGTTGCGTGATAACGGAAAACTGTGTGGGCGCGTCCTGCAGGGCTTCCAGCAGCTTTGCAACGTCCTCTTCTTCCAGCACATCTACATCCGCTTCCGCTGCTTTGGGAGCCTCTACGTGCTGGCAGGGGCTTTCTGGCAGCAACTGCCATTTTACAGCACGGGCAAACACAGAGGACAACATCCGGTGATAGTGCTGCTGTGTGGATCCACTGAGCTTTCCGCCCGCCCGGACGTGTTCGGTAAACGCTTTGGAGAAAATCATCCCGGCGGCAGCGGCTACCTTCTCGGCAGTCTGGCGGCTGACTGGCTTGCCGTTGCACAGGCCTCGTGCGGTTTCTTCGCCTATCCCGGCGACTTTCCGTATGGCGGTCCGCTTGCCCCGCGGCAATTTTTTCAGCAGTGCGGGTGTAGCCACAAAGGTTGAATCTTGCCGCACGCCGGTTTCATCGAGATTTTTATAAAAACTCATCAAGTGCGCGGGCCGGATTTCATCAAGGCGCATGTGCCCCAATGCTGCCGATACACGCGGGCGCATTCTGCGGTAGTCGGAAACGGTTTTCGGTTTCAGCTGCTTTTCGGCAAATTCAGAAAACCAGCGATCAAGAAAATCATCGAATTTCACGCTGGAATCGGCCAGTAGGCCCTTCTTTATAGCTGCTTCAAATTCATCTGCTTTGTGCTGCACGTCTTTTTCGAGCTTGCGCCCGCTCAGTTCCGCCGGGGGTGTATAGGTCATGCAGCGGGTGACGTGCCGTCCGTCAACAGCATACCCGGCGGAAACGCGGATCAGATAAGAGGTGGAGCCGTCTTTTCTAATCCGTTTCGTGATTTGAGCCATAAAAAACCTCCTTTTGGTGTGTTCATATAAATTTTACAAATGGTGAATTTGAGGCTTTACTTGTAAATAAAGTGAACAAAAATCCATAAAATCAAATAGAAAATATTCTATTAAGAAATTCCAAAATGTATATAAAGCGTGTGCTGAAAGCTCCTGAAAGCGTCTGAATGAATCTGAAAAACTAACAAAAATAAACTAGCAAATTGTCTTTTGAATGAATGTGAAAAATGTTTACATTGCGAGAAAATTTTTTGTAGTAGAACTACATGTTGGTAATATTGACCAATGTGTTGAAATCTTGTATCATGGTTGCAGCAGCAGCTGAAAACGCAACTGTTGCAATCTTAGTATACAGCCCCTGTCTGTGATTGACAAGGGTGGAAAGGAAAAATTATGAACCAATTTTCCAGAATTGACAGACCGAATCGAGATGTTCGAGAGGCTGTACAGGATGCAGGCTTCTACCAGTGGCAGTTGGCTGCAGAGCTTGGCTTGTCGGATGGGGCGCTAACTCGCAGGCTCCGGACTGAACTGACCGCCAGCGAAAAGGAAGCGTGTTTCGAGGCCATCGAGCGCATGGAAGCACAGCGGCAGCATCAGGCCGAAGGCCGGGAGGCGTGAGAGATGGAGAGTAACACAATCCAATATCCGCGCATGGCGGGAGTAAAGGAAGCTGCAAGTCTTTATGACGTGTCACCGTACTACATCAGGAATTTGGCACGCGCTGGAAAAATCCGTTTTGTAGTGGCCGGGCATCGCTGGCTTATCAATTTGGATTCGCTGGCGAAATATTTTGCAACGGGTGATCCTCCCCCGGCGGCGCAGAGCCAGACCGTGCAGGGTGTCCGCCGGGTTGAGGGATGAGTAAAGAGGTGTAAGCGTGAGGGGAAAACAAGAAAACAGCGTTCAAGCGTTTACATTTTATGCTTCTTATTTTGATGGCGCAAAGTATCTGAGTGAGGAAGAGCAAAAAGAATTCCTTTCCGCAATTCCGGCGTACGTGTTTATGGGCAAGGAACCGGACTTTAAGAGTGGGCCGTTGAAAATGGCGTGGACATTTATTGTCCCTACTCTTGATTCTGGCATTGCAAACAGGCAAAACGGAAAAAAGGGCGGGCGGAAACCCAAAGAGAAAAGCGCAAAGGAAAACCCCGCTTGTAAAGACCCCTTACAAAGCCCAGTTTCAAACCCGGCTTTGTTTTCAGAACAAAACCCCTGCCCCAAAGCCCCACAGGAAACCCACACCACAAAGCAACTAGAACTAGAAGAGGAACAAGAAGCTGTAGTAAGGGCATCCGCCCCAGCTGCCGCCGATTCTCGCACTGATGTGGAACTTGCAAAAATCGTCCAGCATTATCAGCAGTCTATCGGAGATTTCCCACGCTCTGCACTGGACAAGCTACAAAAATGGCGTGATGTGTTCCTGGTGGATGTGCTCTGTGCCGCTCTTGATGAAGCTGCAGAGGCCGGGCACCGGTCGTGGAAGTATGTGGATGGCATTCTGAACGGCTGGCAGGCAGACGGCGTGCGGACGTTGGGCGACGTGGCAGCCCGCCGGGAGGCCCGGAAGAAGCCCGCACAGTCACCCGAGAAGGAATGGGAGGTGTTGGAATGAACACTGCGAGGGTGTTTTTGGGCGCTCTGATGATCAGACCGGAATTTGCCCCGGAATCGTTGTCAGCTCTAAACATTGATGATTTCCCGGCGGATTTGCAGCCCGTTTTTGCGGCGCTATCCGGTTTTTGCGAATTGAAGGGCACATTGGACACGGTGCAAGTCTGTGCAAAGTATCCAGATCTGAAGGACGTAGTTCTGGCGTGCGCGTCTGAATGCGAGGCCGAATGTGTTCGGATCACAAGGGAAAACGTGGAAAGCTGGGTGCAGATCATCAAGGAACAGGCGGCACTTGCCCGTGTTCAGGGCATTGCGATGCAGATCACAAGCGGTTTGACTACTTTTTCTGATTTGCCTGATCTATATTCCCAGATGGGCGAAGCCCTGACCCTTGACCGCGGCGAGCCGGATTTTCAGCCCATCGGCCAGCTGGTGACAGATTACGTGCGACACCTAGACGAGCAGCCCCGCTACATACTCACCGGACTTTCCGTCCTTGACCGAAACCTCAGCCTGTCGCCCGGGAACTTTTTCGTGGTCGGCGGCAGGCCCAGCGCAGGCAAAACGGCTTTTGCGCTTCAAATTGCCTGCAACATGGCGAAAAGTGGGCACAGGACTTGCTTTTTCTCGCTAGAAACGGACGTGGCAACCTTGACCACACGTGTGATCGCCAACTGTTTGGGTGCGCCTCTGGCCGACGTGAAGCGCAAGGCCGTGCCGGTGGACGAGCTGGATTTTCTGGCAGAGCTGCACAAGTGGCCGTTGTTTATCAAATCGGCAGCGGGCAAAGGCACCGCGTGGATTAAAGCGCAGGCCCAGCGAATGAGGGCGGACGTTGTTTTTGTAGACTATTTGCAGCTGTTGGCGGATGGCCGGGCGAAGGATCGTTATACAGCAGTCACCAACATTAGTATGGGTTTACATGAGCTGGCACAGAGCACGGGCATCCTTGTGGTGGCGTTGGCCCAGCTGAACAGAAACGCAGCACACACTGTCCCCAGCACGGCAGACTTGAAAGAAAGCGGCCAGTTGGAACAGGATTCAGACGCGGTGCTGTTGCTATCAAACGATGATTCGCAATATTTGGCGATTTTGGCAAAGAACAAAGAAGGGCGCACGGGCAAAATTCCGATTGCTTTTGACAAGGAGTGCCAGCGCTTTTTGGAGATTACAGGGGGCGTATTATGAAAAATATCAATCGTGCCCGCCGCCGGGAACCGTACCACTACACTGCGGAGGGCGAAATATACATCGCCAGCATTTTGTCCATTCTGCAGCACGGCCAAAGCATTCCCGTGCGTGTGTTGCAGATGGTTTACCGTTTGTTGCTGCCGTATGGGCCGGGTGGAAGCTTGAAAAAATGAACCGTAAAAATGGAAAACCGCCCTGTGTGCTGCGAACACACAAGGCGGCAAGAGCGGGTCGACGCATTGCAATTTTAATGTCTCCCCGCCTCCATTATATCACAACGGAAATCCGAATGGAGGGGCAAACCGTGAAAATTTTTGATATCCTACCGCAAGGCGAGGAAAATGCGATACCCGGCGGCGAGATTGACCGCTTGCTTGGCATTACACCGCGAGAGCGTCGCGCACAGGCTTCCCGCGAGCTGGCGCGAGGTATGATGGTGCTGTACACCTCAGAGCCGCCGGGCGGCTATTTCCGTCCATCTGACGGCGAGAAGGGCCGCGCAGAGATTAAACGCTTCAGAGAGCGTGAAGCAGCCAGAGCGCGGGCGATCACTGAAAAAGTGCGCGCTGCTGACGCTATTTTGAAGCAGTGTGCCGGTCAGACGCAGCTTGAACCGCTGAGCAAAATCTGAATTTTTAGAACCGGATGCAAAGGCATCCCCAATGTATGAGGTACTTACCGTGAAACTGAACTTACAGAAACATATGAAGTCCAAGCCCCGAACCCCGGCCTACGTGGAGGAAGTCTATCACAGAATCGAGGTCGAAATGTGCACTGCCCGCAATGCTGTTGTCGCTCTGGATCTGCGTATTGGGCACATCGTTGCAAAACTGCCGCCGGAAGATCAGGCAGAGATAGAAGCGGCGCTGGTGGCGTACAATCAGACGGTCTGCACTGCAATCAGCAAGGCGGGTGGACTGCTGGCGGCACTGGATCCACGTGACGTGGAAACATTGCCAAAGGTCTGGGCACCATTGGACGATCCGCGAAACCCCAAGAGTAGCATTGCTGCCCGAAATAATCAGTAACTTCGCCCCCTCTCGACACGCCGCCGGGAGGGGGCATTTTTCACATGAAATATCGTTGATTTTTGCCCGGCGGAATAGTGCTTTTTCGTTGGAGAAATGGCAGAAATATGGTATAATAGAGCTGTAAAGTTGTCTGCTTTTGATAAATTTACAATATAAAATTTTAGAAAGGAGATCTTGCTTTTGAATCTTTTTACTCTTTCGGTTGAGCTTGGAATGGATACCTCGGAATTTGAGCGTGGCATTTCACAAGCCAAAACCAAGACGGCAGCCTCAGTTACTGAAATGAAGTCGCAATACAAATCGTTGGCAGCTTCACTGGGCGGCTATCAGAGCGCTTTTAACAAGGCTGTTGCACAATACGGCACATCGTCACAGAGCGCACAGAAATACAGCGCAAAAATAGCCGAACAGAGACAGAAACTGGACGAATGTCGGAAATCGCTGGGAGCTGTAGGCGTTTCAGTGGAAGATGTTGGCCGGAAAATGGAACGTGCCTCCGCTAAAACAGAGAGCCTTTCCGTGCCTTTTTCTGGGTTGAGTAAGACGCTGACAGGTGCTTTTACAAAATCACAACTGATCGCAACGGCAATCACCAGCCTTGCAGGAAAATTTGCATCTTTTGGAGAAGGAGTGGTGAAGCAAGGCGCGGATTTTAACCAGGCAATGGAAAAATACCGCGTTGCGTATACCAACATGCTTGGATCCGCAGAACAGGCGCAGGCCGTTTTGAACCAGATCAAGCAGGATGCAGCACACACGCCGCTGAATGTTGATTCGCTGGTTCAGGCAAACCAGCTGCTTATCAGCGCAGGCGTAGACGCGGGCAAGGCCCGCAGCACGATTCTGGCACTGGGCGATGCAGTATCGGCTACAAGTGGAGGCAATGATGCTTTGTCCCGTATGGCTGCGAATCTGCAGCAGATCAAAAACGTGGGCAAAGCCAGCGCTGCGGACATCAAGCAATTCGCAATGGCTGGCATTGATATTTATGGCATTCTGGCCGACTACACGGGAAAAAACACCGCCGAAGTGCAGAACATGACCGTTACATACGACCTCTTGACGGCGGCCCTGCAAAAGGCATCCGAAGAGGGAGGGCGTTATTATAACGCAATGGAAACCCAGAGCCAGACAATGAGCGGCCGCATTGAAACCCTGAAAGACAATTGGTCGCAGCTGCTTGGAACGCTTACAGAAGGCCTGACGGAGACGGAAGGAAAACTCGTAACAGCTGCTTCTGGGTGGGTGCAACGGCTGCAGGAGGCCTTTGAGACGTCCGGTGCAAACGGTCTGATGCAGGCGGGTGGTCATATTGTGGACGACATCGCAACCGGAATTTCCGACGGTATTCCCTCTCTTGCCACACAGGCAGCAGGTGCTGTGCAGAATTTTGCCCTGTATCTGCAGGACAACACAGGCCAGATCGTGGATACGGGCGGACAACTGCTGACCAGTTTGGCAAACGGGATCCTGAGCACGGCCCCCATAGTTGCGAATGCTGCTGTACAGACAGTTTCTTCGCTTGCTGTGGAGCTTTGGAACAATGCGGACAAAATTTTTACAGCTGGTGCGGATTTGCTGGGGAAACTGGTTGAGGGCTTTTTAAGTTTGACCGGCAATGTAATTGAAGCTATCGGGAACATCACTGCGGCGATTGTCACAAAAATTTTTTCGACGGATTGGGTGCAGATCGGCAAAGATATTGTTTCATCTATCGGTCAAGGCATCCTTAATGGAGTTTCAGCAATGTCCGGCCCGCTTGATCGGCTGTCGTACAAGCTGAACCATGCTCTAGGTAAAAACGGCTATGAAGAAAACACATTTGAGGCGTGGGCCGCTGCCAACGGTAAAACGTCCGAAACCAGATACCAGCAAGGCAGCCCGAAAGATGTTGATTATTGGAAGCGATACGGAGACAGGCTTGCCCGGCAATACGGCCTGAATGAAATAGGGCTTGATACCGGAAGCAACGGAACGAACACAACGTCCGGAGAAGATACCACTAAAGTTACAAAGACCGGCTCCACCGCCGAAACGGTCATTTCGTCCATCTCCAGCACGGCTACAACTACCGCTCAGAACGCCCTCGGCACCGTGACCACCAGCATCCAGACTCTCACCGAAAAGGTCAAGGACGGCGCGGGCAACATCAAAGACCGCATCACCGAGACCACCACCACGACCGGCAAGGAGATGGTGAACGGTGTTGCCACGACCTTTAAGCAGGTTGAGACCAAAGTCAACGGCACGGTCACAAAGGTCACAAAGACCTATGACGACATGTCAAAAACGCTGCTGGGCACTTTTACCAACGTCTCGGAAACCACCTTTAACGGCATCACTACAAAGGTGCAGCAGGCTGTGGAGAAGTACGCGGACGGCAGCGAGCATATCAAGAAGAACGTCACAGAGACCGGCCAGCGCATCGGCGAAAACGGCGCGGAGACCTACGAGAAGATCATCACCTACATCGACGGCATTCAAGACAAGGTGACGGAGACCTCTACTCTCATTGACAAGAGCGTGAAGGGCACCCAAAACCGCATTGACCAGCAGCTGAGCGAGGCTTCCGGCCAGCTGGATAAGGGCATTTTCGGGCTGGTAAAGAACACCTTCAAAGACGCCAAAAACGGCGACTGGGCAAGTCTTGGGCTGGATTTTGTCAATCTGATCTGGGGCGAAGTGTCGCAGGGACAGCGTGACGTGATCTCTAAGTGGCTTACGGACGCGCTGGCCGCAGTCAATGAGGGCTACTTCAGCGGCGGCATCGGCAAGGCGTTTGATATCTTCCAGAAGCTTTTTGCTGACGGCGGGGTAAAATCCGATATCGACGGTGTGACCAACTCGGTCAAGGCTTTTGGTGAGATCGTCAACGGTCTTGCAGGCTCCGGCGGCGTGGGCGGCGCTCTGGGCAGCATCGTCCAGAGCTTTTCCGGCATGGCAGGCGGCATCACCTCTGCACTGGGCAACATCGTGTCCTTTGTGGCAGCGAACCCTGTCCTTGCCCTGATCCTGGGCGTGGGCGCTGTGGCGGGCGGCATTGGTCTGGCGCTGTGGGCAAACAGTCAAAAGGAGTCTGCACCGGTCAGCCACTACCAGAGCCCCTTTGACAAGACCGGCGTGTATGACAGTCTTGGCACCTTCTCCACCCGCGCGGCCCTGCAGTACCGCGTCACCGGCCAGCAGTCCATCGTTGACCGGCAGACCAGCATTCTGGAACGCATCGAAGGGATGCTGGACGAGCATCTGCCAGACATCGGCAAGGGTCAGGTGGTCATGGACTCCGGCGAGCTGGTGGGCGTGCTGTCGCCCCGCATGGCGACCAACGTCGATGCACGCATCGGCGTGACGGTGACACGGAAAGCGAGGGGTGTGTAAAACTGCCGGAAGGCGCAAAATAAGAGCCGGACAGGAATTTGTAAACACGATCACGCGCGCGTATCGTGTCCATAAATTCCAGCCTGGCGGGTACATAAGGCCGTTGTCACTCTATGTGGCAGCGGCTTTTTCTGTGCCGGGGTCGTGAAACGCGAGGGGGCTTCTGAAGATGGGGTGGCAAAACGTTACCCCATCGGGCAGCACTCACGATGCACATTTTTGATCTCCGTGCCCACAAGTGGGTATGCCTAAAAACGGGCACCCCCGCAACGACCTAAATTCGGGTGAGGTCGTTCTGACCGACCCCATCGCCTAAAGGGGGTCGCGTTTTACGACCCCCTTTGACGGCTGAATTTTAAACTCTCCTGCCTAGTAGCCGATTTTTCGGCCACTAAACAATATCCTCTGGCAGCTGAATTTTCAGCCGCCGGTTATACCCTACTACTTCCCGGCGGTGCTTACCTCAAGCCAGAAGATGTGGCCCGTGGTTTGGGTGTTACGACCGTTGCCACAAGTGGCAATGAGGTTATTCGATGGGCAAGAGTCCGTAAATACTTGGCTGATTTGGGTTTCGCCACTTGTGGCGAAAGGCACGACTACATCCACGAGAACATCTTCTACCGCCGGGGAAGATAGTACATTGCCGGTGCTCCGTAAAACGCAGAGTACCGGTACCGCGTGAAACACGGTATACCACCTGCCGACAGAAGATCATCCGCAAGGGATCGGCGTTTCACCGTATATCTGTGCAGGTGATTTCCCATCAGAGGGTAGATCAACCACCCCGCTGCCCTATTTCAGAGCGTACGGGGCCCCAAAGCAAGGCACCCTTGCAAG
>CEAE01009452.1_pt1 | contig 15825 bp, 15 predicted proteins | sample 554951 | NCBI WGS metagenome assembly CEAE01 (sample SAMEA3182076, study PRJEB8094) | gut metagenome | biome: human; feature: gut; material: Stool; isolation source: human stools | place: Canada | collected 2012-03-28
TCTGCCCTGCCTGCAGGCACTGATCCACAAACGCCTCCGCAGCCTCGTTCCATCCCAAAACAAGAATATTCATGTTTCTCTCTGATTTACCAATAAATTCAAATAAAGGTCTTCTGTACAACAGTGCCTGAAATGCCAGTGTGTATTCATATTTCATAAGAACGCCCTCCAACCTGTGACTCCGATTATTAAAAAGACATGACCTTCCTTATGCGAAAATCATGTCTCTTTCTGTGCTTTACTACTGTTAGTCTTTCTTATTAAAGAATGACACAGTCTGTTCTATAAGTCAATGGTTTTATTATTTTGTGTCTCAGCAAAAAAGACGTAACTTCCCGAAACTATGGGGAAATACGTCTTTTATTTTTTTCTATCGGGCTTTCTACAAATTTTTAGCACAATTATCCATCCAGAATAAAGTATCTTCAGTTATTGCCCTCTATATCGGGTTTTCTACTACAAAAATGGAAAAACTATCACTTATTCAACTAATTGTTATTGCCCTCTATATCGGGCTTTCTACCCTATTTATGGAGCAGGCTTCATGGTGTACTTCACAAGTTATTGCCCTCTATATCGGGCTTTCTACGATAAGGCGATTGAAGCTTATTTTTACGGATATGATGATATTGTTATTGCCCTCTATATCGGGCTTTCTACAACAGGATTTTGTGTCTCTTGTATTTATCTTTCCTATATCTTGTCACACTTCCTTTCTTCTGTCAATATTTTCCTGAAAAAAGTCGGTCGATCTCTTTTTCCAAAATCCTTGAAAAGCCTTTATTTAAGCCATTTCTTCAGTTTTCCAATTTTGATGGTGAGACCGACCGACTTTTTGGTTCCTGTTATTTTCACCTCAGTTTATTAAGATCTTGGAATATTGCTCCTAATAAATGTCCAATCAATAATCCAAAGATTAGCACAATATCGAAAATACATAACAACATTGACAGTAAGGCTACAAAAATCAGTGCAAGAAATGCAGAAATCGCCTCGTTCATCAAACCTCGGTAGCCCACGTATACTTCTGGTTCCATTTTTCTTCTCCCTCAAAATTATATATCCATTACACTTACCATTCTCAATATACTAACTACAGCATATACATCAATTCCCTGGCTGATTTAAAGCGGATATTTTGCAGGGTATCTTCTCCAAACTGCTGTCCTGTATAATTATTCTGAAACGAAACATCACAGAATCCCAGTAAGCGCTGCAAGATGCCCTGATGAATCCTCGCCTTGGTAGTCGTTGTTGGAATTGTAATGTATGTACGTCTGATAATGCCTTTTCGAATGCTGATTCCAGCATCCGGTGAATAAATATATGTCTCAAATGGATTAAGCCAGTTTCTGCTTTTCCAGAAAGTGGGCTGATTATCGGCAACAGATTCAGGAATATAGGATTCCTGTCCTGCTGTCTGACTTTCCTGAGTATCTTCCGGAGCTGCCTTTAACAGAATTCCACCAAGTACAGCGATTCCGATCAGCAGTAATATCTCCAATCCAGCGTGAAGTGGTAAAAAAGTTACTACAGTAGTCAATGCAGCCACTACCAACGCTATATATTTTCCGTTTCTGTAACTTCCAACCAGAATCACAGCAAGAATGGTGTCTAATATAATCTTTAATCCATTGACATTAGCTTCCCCACTCCGCGTATTGAGAATCAGCAATACAAACCAGATACCAAATCCTTTACAAAAATTAAGGAGTCCATTCTTTACAGATTCCATGAGCATACCTCCCGTAAATAAAAAACATCTGCAATTACTAATTTCCTGAGACATTTTCCACAACATCAGCATCGCAGAAAATGTCTCTGATGCAATTACCTGTATAATGGCATTGTAAACAGGAATGAATCTTCTCCCGCCAGCGATACCACTGCCTGTCCATTCTTCAGCTTAAGAATGTTCCAGTCCTCAACCGTGTGTCCTGCCCTTTGAATGTTAAGGTTTGCCTGCTGTGCAGAAAGACTGAAGTTCTGATAGTTCTCACCCAGCCGGTTGATCACAAACTGCCGTGTATCATAATCGTTTGTTCTGAATGCAGCCATATTCTGGAATGAAGATAAAATATTTTTGGCTCCAGCCTCTCCATACTGTTCCTCAAGACCACATGTATTCTGTAGTCCACACATCATCTTGACTCCCAGTGAACGTCCAAAGTTGAGACTGTCAGACAGATGAGAAAGTTTCGGAAGCAGGAGCATTTCATCCAGTAAAAAGTACTTATTGGTCTTCACCTTCTGTCTTCCTCCTAATGCATTCGCAAGAGCACTGTCGATGAGAATAGCGTACATAGGCGCAAGAAGCTGACCTTTGCGGAGATCATATTCAATAAAGACCACTTTTTTCTTTCCACTGCACATGATATCTCTCATGGAAAACTCTCTTGCAGGATCTGCCTTAGCAAAAGGTCCAACAAACATCTTCTTCAGCATAGATCCAACATAACTGTTAACACCCTGCGTCTGATTCCCCTTTACCGCGATATAGTCAATACAATTACGCTGATCCGCCATATAGGGCAATTCAAAAATCTTCTTTAGGTTCTCATTGGTACTATGAGTAAAGAAATTAATAAGTTCTTTATTATTAAGTCTTGACTGGTCAGAACGCCAGTAGGTTCTCATGTAATAAATCATAACTGCTGCCACCACCTGCTCTGCCATGGAAGGGAAAATCGGCTGCGTCTCACTGTTCATGGACTGAAACAGCTGCTCGCAAAGGTTCAGGGCATCCTCATCACTTTCCAGTGTATAAATCAATTTTCCATCAAGTCCACGTGGCATTACTTCTGCAAAAATATTATGATAGGAAGTAATTGTGCGGTACACCTCGCCATTGCCGATTACAACTTTCTCGTTATCTGGAATCCTGTCTCCAAAAGTTTCCAGATAGTCTCCTTTTGTATCAAAAATAATGATCACATCGGTCGACTGCATTGTAGAAATCATACGATCTAATGTTATATTAAAGAAATTTGTCTTACCAGTACCAGGTGCACCAATAGCCAGGAGACCATACGCCAGCATATCCCTGCTGATACCAAAAATCTTCTGTGTCTTTGGATCCTGAAATACCACAAAAGGTGTTCGTGATTTATCAGCGGTCCACACAGGAATTTTAGCATCTCCGATACTCTGCCCTAAAATAGTCTTTGTCTGCATGTTGCTATTTCTCTCCTGATTGCTGCCTGCTCCAATTCGTTTCTGTCCAAAATCAAATGACATATATTCTCCCTCCTAAATCTCCATGCCACCATCGATTCCATCATCAATACCGTCATCGTCAATGCCCACATCATCAATGCCAATATCGTCAATACCCATATCACTAATCAAATCATCCGAGATGCTACTGGAAACATCACTCTCATTTTCGACAATAGCATATGGATCACCGTAAAAATCTGAAGGTCCATAATCTTCAGCCAGATTAAAAAGTTCTGCATCCGTCCTTTCCATTAAATCTGCATATTCTTCAGTTCCCATTAACTCCCGCAGAGCATCCTCCGGATTTGGACCATCATAAGTGTCTGGAAAAGCTGAGGACATATTATTCCATTCAACCTGATTTGCATTACTTTCATTCGTAAAGGAATTATGAATATTTTCTGAGTGACCATCTGCATATGTAACCGTATCATTAACCATAAATGTTGATGACCTGTCTCCAGGCTGACTGTCGACTATTGCTATTTTCTCCGAATTGATTGTAGCACCACTCCGTAGAGCATTACGTTCCCCATTTTCAACAGAAAGGTACGCTCCATGATTCAGATCTTTGTTTTGGGCTACAACATTCGAGTTACTATTACCACCCCCAAGCGAAGATGCGTTTACATGCCCCCTTTCGTCACCTGGAAGGTATGCTTCTGTACGACTTGGCATTCCCGTGTGATCTCCTTTTTCCTGGGAAAGCGGTCCATTCCAGCTTACATTTCCATTCACAGGATTAACTGAACTGTATTTTGAGTTACGCATAAATCCAACCTCCTTTTCTTGACCTGTTTCTATTATAAATGCCATAAATTTTTGATTTTTTTGCACAAAAAAATCCTGAGATCATGGCTGTTTATCATGACTCAGGATTTTTCATTTTTTACTAAATTACTCCCTATATCGGACTTTCTACGGGGCAAGTCCAAGGAATCTCACAGAACTCAAATGCGTTATCGCCCTCTATATCGGGCTTTCTACAAATAAAAGTTAGCTATGATAACTTTCTGGAATCGTTATCGCCCTCTATATCGGGCTTTCTACAACAAGATTTTGTGTCTCTTGTACCTATCTTCCTATATCTTGTCACACTTCTCTTCTTCTGTCAATATTTTCCTCAAAAAGTCGATCGATCTCTTTTTTCATAAGTCCCGAAAAGCCTTTATTTAAGCCATTTCCTCAGTTTTCCAATTTTGCTGGTGAGACCGACCGACTTTTTATCGCTCACATACTCAGACCATCATCACACTCCACTTCTATCTCTGCTTCCTCTGCCATACTTGCTTCCTCTCTGAACTCATCTACCGCATTCAAATAATTCTCCGACATCTCCCCCGTAGTTGTAAGTGCTTCCTCCTGACTCATCGTCGGATCGTTTAATGCGTGCTCATAATATTCATTTACTGCATCTCTAAGTGCCTGATTATATTCTTCTTCTGTTACTGGTTCTGGCTGAAAACTCATATTATTTTATCCCCTTTCTATCTCCCATTATTCTAAAACAGTATACATTTTTTCAAATTCCTCTCTGGCTACAAAGTTAAACTCTGCATCAACAATATTTCCTGCTACATCACGCTTAATGCTATAGAAGACAATGACCGCATCTTTTCCCGCTGTCAGAATATCTCCCCACAAAGGTGCCTTGTAGTATTTTGGTTCATCCTTGTCGTTCATTACCAGCCCCTTATTTTTTATAAGAAACTCCATCTCCGGACACATATCTTCTGTGGAATCCCATGCTTCCAGAACATGCGGAATCTGTTCATATAGATTTTCTCCCGCTGCTTTATGGTTTTTCAGGAAAAATTCTCGAGTATTCGGATACGGTCTGCCTTTGGAGTCTATCTTTATATAATCTCCTGACTGTGCCAGTTCTCCCTGTTCCGCTTCCTGCGAAAACACCCTCCACCGTCCATTTCCACCTTGCGTGAGAAGCCCCTCTGCCATTAATTCTTTTACTTTTTTATTTTCAATACCAAGACAATATGCCTGCACAAGTTTTCCTGATTTTTTAATAACTTTTTTCATTTCCTCACCTTTCCTCATTTCTAATCTGCTCATTATACTCTTTTGTTATCCTCTGATACAATGCATTTTTCCGAATATCATATCTTTGGGTAAGAATCGGTCGCTGTCCTCGTCTGAAGATTACTTCCTGACCGATCGGCATATAAAGTACTTCGTCAAGAGGTACATTCAAACGCAAACTAATATTCTGGGCCGTTTTCAGATCCATTCCTCCCATGTAAATATAGGAATCACAGTTGTTAATAACGACGGTCGAACTAGACTCATACATCTGCTCAAGCTGGCTTTCTGACTGCAGCAGTAAAGTGACTGAAATACCTTTTTCGCGGAAGATACTAATGTACTCCGGAAAGTTCAATATACGGCTGCCTGTAGCAAAATCGTCACATAATACATGTACAGGAAGTGGAAGAATTCCATCCGGGCGATTTTCTGCGTATTCAAAAAGCTGCTTAAATGCCTGTGCGTAAAATATATTGACAAAGCAATGCAGAGCAGGATTTACGGCACTGGTAGTCACGAACAGAATTGTTTTCTTTGTTGCCATCTGTTCAAAATCAATTTTGCTCTTTGTCGATATCATTTTTCTGAGTTCCGGCGAAAAAATCGTGTCAATCGTTGTATTTAATGTGCCAAACACGCATCCGGCAGTCTTGATTGGCAGACTATGGAAAGACGACCAGCATGACACTGCAAAACAATTTGGGTCTTTCGTGGCAATATATTCAAATTTTGCATCCAGAGAGGTTTTGATAGTGCCACAGCTATCTTCCGAAATTGTAAGACTGTCATGTAATGCAAGAACATCTGCAAAAGTTGCATTATCTTTTGTCATGAGTGTATATGCAATTTCCGCTGCCAGTAGAGAAGTTGCCGCTTCATCCCAATATGGATCAGCATTCGATTTTTCTTTCTGTGGATCCGCTTTGACAATCGACCTTGCAAGAAATGTTATATCAGAATAGCTTCCGATATATTCCAATGGATCGTAAGCGCAGGTTGCTTCAGCAGGATTTACAAAGTTCAAATCCAGAATCTTATATCCTCTTTTCTTAAACAATGGGATATATTTTTTTACAATTCTTCTCTTTGTCACTGTAGCAATTAAACTAGATGTTTTTGTTTCAAGAAGCCGTGGTTCTGAAATAGACATTGTTTTGCCGCTGCCACTTCCTCCGCAGACAATCACATTATTGTTCAATCCAGTCTCATTGCAATCTGTACTGTAAAAGCAGTTTTCGCCAAGGATTACACGTTCTTTTGTCATAGCTTATCCCTCCAGAATCATATTAAAATCAACAATTTTGTCGCAAAGTCCAAACTCTATACTTTCCTCTGGACTATAGTAATGATCGTAACTGGTTGCTTTTTCCACCTCCTTTTCACTCTTTCCAGTATGTTTTGCAAGAATCTGATTCATTTTACGTTTTGTCTCCAGTAAACTTTCTGAGATAGACTTAATGGAACTGCTATTTCCACCAACCCGGTTCCCGAGAAGAGGCTCGTGGAGCATGAGTTCTCCATGCGGAAGCATGTATCTTCCATGATTTCCACAGGCGAACAGCACTGCTCCCATACTATAGGCCCGACCAATGCAGAACATTCTGATTGGAGCCTTGCTTGCCTGGATCACATCATACATTACCATTCCAGAGTTGATCTCACCTCCCGGACTGTTAATCAGAACATCAATTGGCTTATTACTGTCCTCTGCATTGAGAATCATAATCTTTTTAATAAATTCACAGGCTGCCTCCGAATCGATTTCTCCCTCAATAAATACTTTTCTCTGCGCTAACAGCCGGGAGTCTGCTGATACCTGGGTGATTCCGTTTGAGCTTTTGATTAATACATTCATTACTCTTCCTCCGTTTTCTTATCAAACAAATCAAAGTGTACCTCTGGTGCTTCCTCAGAAGCCTCTGTGTCATCTGTTGAATCATCATCTGTAATATCTATGCTTTCCTCCAGTCTGGTTAGCATGCTATCTATATCACCATCTCCAGGATCTACCCCCATTTCTAACAGCATACTTCGAAGTTCTTCTTCCGGTGTCTTCTCACACATATCAACTGCCTTTTTCGCAGAACCTCCACCAAAGATAATATCTGTAATCCCCTTTTCATAACGGTCATACATTTTAGCCACACAATAAATGCTGTTTTTTATAATTTCAGTTACTGGAAGTGCACCATCACAATCGATAAAACTTTTGTAGCGGATTTCTCCATCGTTGAAATCAAACTCAAACCCTCCGTTCTTTAATCCGAAGTTTGCACGACAGATGAATTCTGCCATCTGTGCCATTACCTCTTTATCATCATAATCTACAGCAATCGGACAAATGCCATAAACAAGTATCTCAGTTTCTCTAATATCTACTATATATCTAATCTTCCGAATTTTACCTTTTACTCTCAATCCAAACTCAAAGATGCCTCTCTCTTCGTCAAAAGAGTAATACCACTCGTCTTCCTCCAGAAACTTTTTAACAATATTTGCGATTTCCTTAGAATATGTAAATCTTTTCATAATCAAATTCTCCTTTATCTCTTTAATCATATATATTTAGCTTACTGCTCGTATTTCAATCCATTAAATCCATCATGTCATATAATGATTCAGTTAAATATATTTCTCCATTTTCAGCCGCTACCCGCTTCCCCTCCTCTATTAATTCTTTTCGTTCAGATTCGGAACAGAGGAAATCTCTGTATACCAGATGAATAAGATTCATTGTTTTATCGAGCAATTTCATGTTGCTCAGACTTTTTGAGAAATCAAGTTCTCCGCTCCAGTCAGGATCTCTGTATTTCTTCAGCATTTGCATAAATTTGTCTGGAATACATGATGTTATTTCCTGGTCACAGTGTTTTAATATCTGGTACATTTCCGCAAAAGCCTGCTCCATTCCTGGTTCCTTTGTAATATCATCTGGTATCTGTGATACTTCATCCGCTAATTCCGCATTAAACATTTTTTCTTTAAACATCGCTTTCTCCTCTCTTTTACGAACAATCTGTTCTTTATCAACTATCACCCACCTCCTATTAAGCAGCAACAGGTACGCTCTCCAGAACAGAATCAATTGATACCAGCACCCTCCATTTTTCAGTAGCCTTTTTAAGCACTGTACAGAGAACTTCTGTCCCCGCCATCAGCTTGCCAAAATATGCAAATGCTTCCTGCCCATTTTCCAGCTGAAGGAATACTCCTTTTCCACATGCGCTGGTAACTACTGCCTGAACATTATCCCGAACATTGTAGTCATCGTCTTCATATTCATAACTCCACATAATCTGTACCTCCCTTTCAACTGTGAACATCACATTGCTGACTTGTTGTTTCGATAAAATGATTATGCCACGGTTTAAATTCACTTTTTTTTCAAAAGAAAAAAGGCAGTCCGAAGACTACCTTTCAAATACAGTTGCTATATAATTTGTAAATACTCAAGTGGTACCTTTTTGGTTAACCATACACCATTGACGGATAAATAAAATTTATATCCATCCTGATACATCTTGCGTGTTGTGACCCTGTAGACAACTTCTTTGCCATGTCGCCTGCCTACATTTTTTGCAGTGTCAATATCACTGGAAAGATGGACATACAATCGCGATTTTGGAATAAGCCCCTGCACACCAATAGATGAAACATATTTTTCTCCAGTTCCATGATAAAGAAATTCAGGAGGCTCTTTTTCTTCCAATTCCACATCCACAGGAACAGAATGTCCCTGGTTTGCTCTTATCAAGGTCTTATCCGCATTAAAAGAATATCGCTGCTTATTATCCGTTTTCACGATTTCCTCCAATATTTCCATATTAAAGCCTTCGTTTTTCTCAGCAATGCCAGTAATCAGGTCATCTACATCTGCCCATCCATGCTCATCTAAAGAAATGCTGATAACTTCTGGTCTGTGGCGTAAGATCAGGCTCATATAACGGCTGATATTTTGCAAATTCACGATCCGTTCCTCTCCTTAATAGTTCAAAATTATAGTTCTTTTAGTTTATACTCCTCAGAATTATTCCACAAATATTCAAATTCTCCACAATATAATTCATATTCTTTGCTTCCATATTCAAAAGTCAAACGAAAATCCTTATCAGGTATATAATTTCCATATGTATAATACTTGACATTTACAGCCCCATCGGTATTTCCTCTTACTATATATATTCTATGAAGAAGTGGAACTTTTGGAATCCTAACTTCAACCGTCTCAGGATACAAAACTGCTAATTCATTCCAGTCCGCAAGACATTCCTCGTAACTACGATATTTTTTTAATGGTTGTGTCATACTTCTTGTGATCTCATATACATCCTCCGAGGTATTAGCCAAAACACGCAATTTTATCTTTTTCTCAAGAATATATGTAAGAATTTTAACCTTATCTGACACCTGTCTCCATTCATTACCTGCATGGAAAGCCATATCCACACACACACCAGCTTCTACCCTCTGCAACATCTCTTTAAAAAATCCCACTGTCTCAGATGCCACATATTTCTTTCCTTCCTTTGTAATTAATCTGTTTCCTATTTTTTCTTGTGGCATATAACTGATAATTCTATTAATCATTGCCGGCAAATATTCCTGAGAACCTGAAACACCATTCATTTTTTCCAGATTCCTTATCTCTTCAGGAATATTTTCATTCCATTTCTTAGGCCATTTAAATCCATCATACATTACAGGAATGATTGTTTTATTACATCTTACAGCTTCTAAAACTTCCCTTCGCACCCAGTCATTTTCATTTGAACATCGATTCAACGCATTTTGGGGAAGAATAAGAATAAATGTATGTGCTTCTTGAATAGCAAGAAGAATCTTCTCATCAAACTTCCCAGATCGTAATTCCTCCAAGTCAAGAAAACAATTTATTCCTTTTTCTTTGAGTCTGTCCCGGATGACCTGAGCCATCAAAAATCCATTCTCACGTCGATAACTGATAAATGCATCATATTTCAATTATTTTCACCTCTTATCCTTCTCTTCTCATTCATCAATTATTTCTTTCATCTCAGCAACAAGTTCTGCTGCCAGTTGTTCTTTTTCTGGTGTTCGTTCTTCATCCATGATACATAACACCTCATTGTATAACTCGTATAATTCTGATGCCTTATCCAAATACATGCCATATTCCTGTTTTGGCTTGCTATTGCAAAAATCTTCAAGCAATTTATCCATATCAGGAATCGTTTTCTCTGAAAAACGAGCATCTTTCTGCTGACTATTTTTGTTTATAGCAAAAAATAACTCGTTAATCGGCTCTTTATATTCAGTTTCTGCATCGATTTCTTCCAGTTCTCTCTCCAAAGTTTTATATACATACATATTAGGATTATGTTGTGTGAAATATTTAGAATTATCTCCACCAAGCATTTTTACTGCAAATGCCCCCACCGCTCTGGAACGCGACTGTCCTGCATAACAATGAATAAGCAAAGTGTCCACTGATACATATTTTCTGATAAACTTAATAATCTGTATTGCCATATCTTTTGAAAACAGGATTGCTCCATTTACTGGACGAATGATATCATCGAAACGAAGCGTCAGAACACCTTTACAGTACTTATTTTCTGAAAATGTAATACCAAACCCTTCCGTATGTGAATCCTGAATTGATATCACAACATACGTATCTGATTTTTCCACCATCTCTTCCAGACCTGCTGGATAATAATGTTGCATAACATAATCAAAAGTATCAAATACTGATTTTACTAAAACACGTTTCATGGCTTATCCTCCACACCAAAGATTTATTGCATAAACTTAGTTAATATTTCTCCAGTCTTTCTTCCCTTCAAAAATATTCCGGATATATTTTGCCAGTCTTCCTGATGCCATGTCAGGAATACTCTCGCCCAGCATGTCTCTGTCAATATAATATACTTTCATTTTGTTACTTCTGGAAGATACCAGTTTCGCGTCTGTCCTATTTTCTTTTTCTGCAGTTCTCCAGTTGCTTGTAATTAAAATAGCCTTTCCGTCAATTCCGAAGTAATCTGCAAAATACTGGATTTCCTGAAGAAATGAGGTCTGAGGCATGGACTGTTTGCATGAAATAAAGAACGTCTGCATATTATATGTACAAACCAGATCTATCTCATTTCGTATCGCACCTTCTTCGAGGGAGTCTGCTTCACTTCTGGAATCCCATGTAAAAGCTACATTCAGTTTGACATCATCAGGAAGAACGTCCTTCCATATGGAATGATATACATACGTCTCCAGAACATTGCCCTCTTTCATCAGACACTCTTTGATTGCTCTGTTTCGATATGCAAAGGCAATCCGTACTCCAGCCTCTGATTTTTCTGTCATTGATTTAACACCTATGGACTCTATAAGTATACTTTCTCCTGCTTGATTCTTTTGATTCGCTAATCTCCCCAGTGTATCCTCCAATATCTTCTGTATTTCTGCCCCTGTCACCTTTTTGTTATGTTTTCTGTCAAATCTTTTGATCTCACCATCTACGAGATTTTTAATTATATTATCCTCAAATTCTTCATTCACCATCAACGTATCATCATAGATATAGTGTAGTTCCTCTTCCGATGGGCGTTCCGTAAATGGTTCTATGTGCGTTTTCAGATACACGAACCGATGCTCATACGGAGCTTTTTCTATCAATCCAAACATCTTTTCAAAAAGATCAACCAGTTTCTTTGCTTTTGTTCGTATAACCACCTTTCCTGACAATCCATTTCCTGGAAGGGTGTAATTACCTTCAATCCATTTTTCTTTTTGTAATTTTTCAACCAGTTCCAGCAGGCCAGTACTCTGCAGCATTGCATATGGAATTCTGTTTTTTTCAAATTTATAAATGTTTTGGCTGTCTTCTTTCTCAAGCTTCCAATACTGTTGCTGCTCTATATGCCTCAGCACAGTCACCAACACTTTATAATCAAAGCCATTCGTTGCTATATACGCATTCCATAACTGCTGATATACATCAGAAAGTCCAAGCATATAATTTAAACTTTTTTCTGAATGAATATCTGCATTATACAGGTGAAAAACTTCTCTTACCGAAAGATGGCGTCTCAGAGCTCCATAATATTCCGCACCGCTTCCCTTCGTTAAGCTGTGGATTTTGCCGTCTTTAAAGTAAATAACCGGTAATTTTTCCAGATTTTTTCTTTGAGAAAGCTCATATGTCTCTTCCGCCGATAAACCGGTAATGTCGAGCACTCCTGGTATCGTCTGATCTGTAATTTTCAGATTTTCCAGTTCATTTATATCTTTTACTGTTACAGATATACTTTTGTTTCTATGATGAATACCTCTCTCTTTCGAAAGAAATGTTTTTATAAGTTCTACATCCAGATTTTCTGGTTCATCTGTATACAGGATCAACTCTTCCGGTTCTATGATCAGAGAACTAACTGCATTCTGCCAGTTTTTAGGAGCTACAGGCTTATGAATTCTCCGTATCTGAGCATCAAAAATCAGCAATAATGGAATGATTTCCATTACTGACTGATCCGAACGTTTATAATCATGATAATTATTGCGCTCTATCACAATCCTCATTAAGTTTTTCAAATTTGCAAATGCGTCAGAAACTGCGGTCAGATGTATTTCTGCGGTCCTGGTTCTTTCTTTTATTTCTGCTGCAAAGTTTCTGCACCCTTCTTCCCACAGGCTGTTTATGTTGGAATCATTATGCAGCATTTTAAGAAATAATGTTTTCAGCATATTTAATGTATCATAGGATTTTGCTGGATATTTCTCCTCCTTTATAGCTTTTTCCAGACTGTAAAATGCGTCAGAAAAAACTCCGTTTTTGTCCAAGGTCCTGATTCTGCGTCCACACCACTGGTGAAATCTTATTGACATACGATCCAGTTCATCCAATGGCTGACCTAATTTTTCTTCTATTTTTTCCAGGTTTCGTACTTCCCACATTTCGTGTGACAGCTGATCCAGAATCACTCCATTTTTCTGTTCACACCTGCAGATGCAAGGATGAAGCGGTGGATTATCCGTCTTATTTCTCTGGTCATTTTTTCCTCTGAATGCATAACTTTCCAATCGTTTTTTATCTGGCCTGTCATATCCCTCTGTCATCATAAATGCCATCCAACGATGATGTTCCAGATAAATCATCTGATTAAATCGTTTCTGCTGACCTGGACTTCTTTCCTGCTTCTCTTCTCCGAGGACAAGCTCTTTATATTCCGCTGCTGCCTGCATTCCAGTTTCATAAATTCCGATAGATACCAGTTTATATGGAATAGAAAGTACACTACAGATGGACGAGTTCACATTGTAATTATCCGCACGAAAATCCTGTTTTACATACTCTTTATCTGCATGCTCATTCCATTCCCGTAGATAATACTTATGAAGGAATTTTGCTTTATCTGCAATTCCTTTTTCAAAAAGTTTTTCGTCCAAAGTATTTTTATCATTGCAACTGAACGGAACCATTTTAACATTGGCATAGGATGTTTCCGGTTCTCTTAAATCATATCCATCACCACGATCATCCAGATAGCCAATAAAGAAAGTACCTTCTTTCGTAGAAAAATATTCTGCCACTTCCTCTGCTATGTCTTTATTCTTTTGAATATCAGCATCTCCAACAATTACCCACGAAAGTTTTTCTGCATTTTGCATACTGGACAGGATTTCTTTTACTTGTTTTTCTTTATCCCATTCATAAAAATGTAACTCAGCAAATGGGAAATCTGTGATTTCTTCATCTAACTGTATTTCATTCCCTTTCATATCTTTCCGCAATGGTCGCTCTTCCCAAAAAAGCTCTGTTGTCTTTCTCAAGAGCGGCCATTTCCGCAGATATCCGCGCACACTTTCCTGCGCCTGCGAAAGCAGTAATCGTACAACTAATTTTGTATTCAACATCTGTGCACAGGCTATAATATTAGCAAAAAAAGCTTCATTTATTGCACTGTTTCCAATAAGAAGAGCATCTATTGTCCACTCTTCTTCTCCACATTTTCTCCGATATTCGCAAAGAGGATACTTGTCCATTATGTAAGCGGAACGCACCCTCATATTTGCACTTTTGAACTTCGCCTGCCTTTTTGAAACAGGAAGTTCTAGCATTTTCCTTAATTCATCTAAATCTCTGACCAGATCTGAAGTTTCATTATATCGTTTTGCAATCTCCTGTCTGGTAGATTTTTCAATGATACTGCACAACATCCTCTGCTCTTCTTCTGTTAACTGGTTTCTGAATTTCCTGTTGAAGCATTGCATCAGTTCTTCCTTAAACATATCTGTCATGCAATCTGCATCTGTCGGATATCTTCCAAGGAAATAATTCAGCATAATCGCACCAAAAGAATAAATATCAACTCTCTTGTGCAATATGAGTTTTTTATTTTGTTTAAATTCAGTTAACCTGTCAGGTCTGATTTCCGGTGCAATCAGACCCAGACGATTTACAGCATATCGAATATCCTGTAATTTAATTTCTTTTATATGCTCAAGATCCAGCGCCGCATCAAAATCAAACAGCTTTATTTTTCCACTCCCGGATACCAGAACATTTTCTGGTTTTAAGTCCATATAAACGATGTTCTTACCGTGAATTTTTTCAAGCGCACAGGCAAGACCATACATTTTTTCAATAAATTCTTTTAAGTCTTTTATTTCTTTCAGTTTCAGGCTGGTACCATAGTCGGCTTCATATAATACATATTTTGTGATACCGTCCTGATCAAAATACTTGAGGTCAGGCTGGACAATTGCTTCTGCACATTCCTTCTGATTTGCCAGAAGCATCTGATCTGTAAAAGCTTTCTGGAATCTTTCACTCAGATCCGACAGTTCTTTATTTCTGTCCGCACTTCCGCCATCCGGATATCCATTGATTGTCAGTTTCATACCTTCGATATTTGTCTGAATCTCATATACCAGCGGATCTGGATAAAATTGTTTCAAAACACGCTTTTGTCCCAGTGATTCCTGATCTTTAAATACAGTTACTTCATAACAAATGCAGGAAGTTCCCTCTCCCAGATAATCATCTATAGAAACTTCATATGTATAGCTTTGTCCTTCTGCATCCAGAAATTTCATTTTTACTCTTTTTCCGGTAAGTGGAATTCTCTTTCCCTCGCTTATCTGCATCGTACCTGGCCTCCTCGTGTATTTTATTTATTTCTTAAATACCAGCTCCAGATGTTTCTATAAGAAGCAATACCCTCTGAACTGGCTGTCAAATACATCAAAAATGAGTCATAAAGATTCGGCTCATATAATTCATAGAAGCCACATTTTCTCAGCACCTCGTTTGTTTTTTGAAAAAATGCTGTATAACTGTCTATTGCATAATGGTCTCCATGATGTGAATAGGTATTCTCATAATCACTCATATGCTCAAGGAAACATATTGTTAAAATATCATTTCTGGTAATTGTGTATTTTCTGCCTTTTGAGATGCTATATATTTTAGACTCTGATAATCTTGTGCCTTCCAGGATTTCTCCCAGTTTGCTGACATATTTCTTGTCGAGGATTTCTTGTACTTCTTCTGTTTTGTAGAGATAATTATAAAGAACCCCGCCTGTT
>CEAE01025371.1_pt1 | contig 15691 bp, 20 predicted proteins | sample 554951 | NCBI WGS metagenome assembly CEAE01 (sample SAMEA3182076, study PRJEB8094) | gut metagenome | biome: human; feature: gut; material: Stool; isolation source: human stools | place: Canada | collected 2012-03-28
TCTGCGTGTAGTTCCTTGTAAACTGACCTAACTGGGAGTTCAAACTATGTTGATTTATTTACAGATGCTGGAATCTCCAGAGGAGAGGTCAATATTGGAGCAGATATATCTGGAGTACCGTGGTCTCATGTATCATGTGGCCTACGAAATTTTACATAACGAGCAAGATGCCGAGGACGCTGTCCATCACGCTTTTGTAAAGATAGCAGAGAATATTAAAAAAATTACTGATCCAGTGTGTCCAAAAACGCATAGCTATGTCGTTACAATAGTTGAACACCAAGCAATAGATCAGTATAGGCGGTTACAAAAACACCCTTCTGTCGAACTGATCGAGGAAATTCAAGGCACAAATGCTCATTATGAAGGGGATAACGATTTGACAAAATGTATTTTGAAATTGCCTGCAAGGTATCGAGAAATGATTTTGCTGCGTTATCATCATGGGTACACTGTTAGAGAAATCGCAAAGGTGCTGGGGCTGTCGTTGCCGACCGCAATTAAATTGGATCAACGGGCCAAAAGCAGATTGAAAAAAATGTGTGAAGAGGAGGGAATCCTGTGATAAGCGAGGAAATGATAAAAAATGCAGCAGCTGAAGCAGATCAGGCAATCAGGGATTCTCTTCCTGCTCCAGCAGAATGTGAACATGAGTTTTCCCCATCGTTTGAGAGAAAAATGCGCCGAACTTTTCGGAAAGCAAAACATCCTGTGATTTACAAACTGCCCAAATATGCAGCTTGCTTTGTTCTTGCGGTGGCTCTCGCCAACGGTACATGGCTGACAGTGGACGCAGAAGCGCGAGCTGCTTTTTTTGCATGGGTACGGGAGCGGTATGAAACATTTGTCGAGTATAGGTTTATTGGTGAGGTTCCGCAAGAAAACACTATCATGGAGTATGAGCTAACATGGTTGCCTGAAGGCTTTTCTTTTCAAAAAGAGCAGGATCTTGATGGTGGCACATATCTAACCTATACCGATGATTCGGGACGGCGTATTATTTTTTCCTGTTTGCAGGGGGATGATGCCGCAAGCCTGTTTATTACATCCGATTATGCAGAGACTCGATCCATTCAAATTGGTAATATCTGTGCGGACTTCTATCAGGCTAACGAGGAATCATCTTCCAATATGTTGGTTTGGACATCAGAAGAAGATGACCTTGCCTTTTGTATCATGGCGAATCTTCCTGATGATACTATGATAAAATTGGTGGAGGGTGTCCAAAAAAATAATTTTAAAAAATTTGAATACAACTGTCCAAAATGACCTCCTTCATTCGTTTACGGGGTATGAACGAATGAAGGGGGTCATTCCTTTGAAAAAACGATTTTTCCCGATTCTGTTTGTGTTTCTTATGGTATTCTCCTCCACCGCCTATGCCGCATCGACCAGGGCAGCAGCGGTTGTTCCCCGTATCTCTTTTAATGGAACAACTGCCTCCTGTACGGTGTTTGTTGCTGCGGACCGACCGACTGATGACATTGAAGCTGTAATAAAGTTATGGCAAGGAAGTAAGTGTATCGAAACTTGGGAAGCATCTTCTGTTGGAGATCTTGCCTTTAGTGGCACAGCAACGGTGTCGAGGGGAAAAACCTATCAATTAACAGTCGATGTTACCCTTGAAGGCAAGGCACAGCCAAGATTTTCTGTCGAAGGAACTTGTCCATAATACGGTGTATCACTGTATTTGAACAAATATGTGGAGACATCTTTTTTACCGGAAAGGAGTTGATACCGATGTTTTCTTTTTTGATAACAGGATTTAGATGATTTATCGCCTTAATAGAAAGGAAGGTTGGATATGAAAAAACTGTTTTCTTTGTTGTTGGTCTGCGCTTTGGCCTTTACCATGAGCGTTTCCGCATTCGCAGCCGAGGCCGCACCCGCTACGGAAAAAGAACCCCCGGCACAAACTGAAGTGGATGCAACTACACGTGCAGCAGAGATCCCCACCGAGTCCGCTGCGTTGCCCTATTATGCAACGGTGGTTAATCTATGTGAAGGTTGCGGTACATACACCAAGTACTACTTTAATACCACCTCTGGCAAGTTGACGATTGGCGGAACGCTGAACAGCAGCGGCGACGAGAACAATAAATCTCGAAACGCCAAGATTGAACTGTATGAGGTCAACAAAAGCGGTGCCATCGACTCCTATACTGTACCGCAGTTCACCGAATCGACATCTTTGAGCCATACATTCAGAAACCTGAGCGCGAACAAGAACTACTATATCCGTATTGTTAATACAACTGGTTGGGGCGGCCTCTTCACAGACCTGTGGTTGGGCGGAACTGTGAGTATCAGCCAATAAAATATATAACCGGTAGGGGGTGTCCTAAACAGGGCATCCCCTACCGGGGAATTATGGGGGATGGGACATGACAAGTTTGATACAATATGTGAGCAGAATATTAATTATTTCACTTCCGGCAGTAGTTGTCTTTCTGTGCTTTATGCCATACCGCATGAGGGCACTGAAGGCCATGAATCTGCACTCTGGATGGCAACGCGAGATTGGCTTAATTCTATTTGTTGTATCTATTTTCGGTATCTTGGCGCTGACATTGTGGCCTACATATATTTGGGAAGATTCTCCTGGTATTTGGGGAAATATCCGCATTCTAATTGAACGCCCTGCTTGGAAATCCAGTTTAAGCGTAGTTCCATTCTCTGTATTCAAAGATTATTTTGAGGATTTATTGAAAAGTCCCGTGTACTTTTTTGTGACGCTCATTAACTTCTTTGGCAATTTGGCTATGTTTATCCCAATTGGATTTTTTTCCGCCCTTTTATTCCGAAATGCCACATTGAAACGATCTGCAATCATCGGTTTTGGAATGTCAACTTTTATAGAGTTTGCACAGTATTTCATTATGCGCAACACCGCTATTGACGATATTATTTTGAACACACTTGGGGCAATATGCGGTTATTGGGTGTACCGTTTACTACGAAAGATGTTTCCAGGTTTCTCCCGCAAATTTATATGCAATATCACGCAAGTACCCAGGAATTGATCCTACACTTTTTAGCCGTTTTTGGTGGTTTTCTCTCGATTTTAATTCCTTTCCTAACATCTTGTGCCCCGCATCCCCCATGTGTTCCACACCTGTCTGTGGCATTTTATGTGGTCAAAAGCAAAGCCTCGCCGGAGCAATTCCGGCGGGGCTTTGCGGTATTCTCGGAATCCCGCTTTTCCACTCGATGAACAACACGAAAACTGTGCGCGGGCCACCCCATGAGGTGGGATGCCATAATCAAAGAAAACAGCCAGCACGGCGTGAGATCTTCCGGGAAGAGCGAAGCTGGAGAAAAGACGGGTGTGGCGTGTAAAGAACGCCTCCATATCATACAATAACCCTAAAGCTATGGTACGGAGGATGATTTCATGAACGAGCTGCAAGCCTTTGAAAAGCACCTGCGCGAAAACGAGAAAAGCCCTGCCACGATAGAAAAGTATCTGTGCGACACCCGCGCCTTCCTGTCCTGGCTGGACGGGCGCGAACCCACCAAGGAGCTGACCGTCTGCTACAAGGAAGGTCTGACCGAGCGATACGAGGTCGCCAGCATCGACTCCATGCTGGCGGGGATCAACAGCTACCTGTCCTTTTCCGGCCGCGCCGACTGCCGCGTGAAGCCCCTGCGCGTCCAGCGGACGCTGTTTGGGAGCGAGGAGCGGGAGCTTCCCCGCGAGGAATACGCCCGCCTTGTCCGCGCCGCGGGCGGGGCACAGATTGGCGTTGTCATGCAGACCATCTGCGGCACGGGCATCCGCGTCTCCGAGCTGCGGCACATCACCGCCGAGGCGGTGCGGGAGGGCAGCGCCGCCGTCCGCAACAAGGGGAAAACCCGAGTGATCCTCATTCCCGCCGTGCTGCGAAGGCTCCTGCTGGGCTATATGAAAAAGGCCGGCGTCACCACCGGCAGCGTGTTCCTCTCGAAAAACAAAACGCCGCTGGACCGCAGCACGGTCTGGCGGCGCATGAAAGCCCTGTGTGAGCGGGCGGGGGTGGACCCGCGCAAGGTCTTTCCCCATTCTCTGCGGCATCTGTTCGCCCGCGTCTTTTACAGCGTGGAAAAGGATCTGCTGCGGCTGGCGGACATCCTCGGTCACACCAGCGATTGTAAAACTTGCAAAGCAGTTAGGAAAGTCGAACAGTTCTTATACATCTGTTTCCAGTCCCACATACCAAACCTATAAAAGCGCTGTTCAAGCAGGCAAGAGCGGTGTTTTGGAGTTTGGAGTTACGGTAACAGCCGGTAATGGAACCGAACGTCAGGGGCATTCTGTTTCTGTTGTTGGGTTCCGTTCGGATAAGGATTCCAGTTCCAGTGTTCATCGGTATATAATTGTTGCAGATGGCTGGGGTTCCTTCAGATATATGGAACTATCCGCAATTGACTTTACAGATAAAGCTGGTGCTACGATTTCTATCGGCTGACCTGTGGAGGAGGGAAAAGTATGAAAGGATTCTTGTGCTTAATGTTATCAGCACTGTTCTTAGTAACCGTTGGATGTTCAGGTAATTCTAATGACCAAGCCGGCAAACAGGAGCAAGGTTCGCACTTGCTTTCCCTCAAAGTCAAAGTAATTGAAATGGTGGAAGATGAAGATAACCTTTTCTTAGTTGAAGCCCTTGAAAGCTATAAGGACGAAATCAAGCAGGGGGACACCATCTCTGTTGCTGCGGATTCTACTAAGGTTTCAGACATTTTGAGAACCTATCAAGAACATAACAGTTTTCGGATATATTTCCCCAAAATCGACGATACTTCGGATGGAATAAGTGTTACTTGTTTGGATGTTGTTCAGCATGATTCGAGCGGTGAGATCATCCAACAGGCAGAGCGGCAATGATCTGAATGTGAGCCGGTAAATTGGAAACAACGCATAAGATGGAACGGTCAATATCGGCCAATAAGTATAAAACTGGTCGGGGATGCCCTAAACAGGGCATCCCCGACCATGGGATTATGGGAGACACGTGACATGGCAGGCTTGATGCAATATGTGAGCAGAATACTAATTATTTCACTTCCGGCAGTAGTTGTCTTTCTGTGCTTTATGCCATACCGCATGAGGACACTGAAGGCCATGAATTTGCAATCTGGATGGCAACGTGAGATTGGCTTAATTCTATTTGTTGTATCTATTTTCGGTATCTCTCTGCCAAGGGAGGATAATGTCCATTTGCTGAACCGAAGATGGGTTCAATATGAACCCACCAGAACAGCCCACTCTATCGGAGAATTAAGACAGAGAAAGAACAAGCAGGGAGCAGAAGCTCATGTTTTTATGCTTGCGGGGGCGGGCAAATTCAGCACCACAATTGATTGAAACGAGCACCCATCGGTCGGCTGCCGGGTGGGTGTTCATTGTATAACACAGGAGCTGTGGCACTTTTGTGACACTTTCCCCGCACTTTCATGGGGGAATCTCAATGCAGCTTCTGGTATGCTACAGACAAGGTTGATACACAACCACAAATACTTCAAAAAAGGAGCGTAACATACTATGAAAAAGAAAACGATTTGGAGCCTTGCACTGGCCCTGGCGTTGGTGGTATCGGCCATCAGCACAGCAACCTCCGCCTTTGCCGCCACATCCGCGCCAATGGAGCCTGTTACTAAAATTGCCACCGAGAACGAGGACGCCATCTGGGAGCAGATCGAGGCGGTGGAAGAGAAGAGCGACGCCATCTTCCAGAGAAACGCGGCGCTGTGGGAAAAGCTGGACGAAATCTGCAACGCCCTGCCCGAAGACTACGACTTCACAAACTTTGACGAGGCGGCGTTTATCCGTAACACCGATGCCCTGACGGAAGCGGAGAAGGAAACGCTTCTGGCGGACATCAAGGAGCTGAACGAGCTGGACGCCCAAATGGAGGCGCTGTATGAGAAGCTGCCCGACTGCGACAATATGCCGCTTTACGAGAAGGCACTGGAAAAGGCCGACCCCAAGGTGCTGGACGAGATCGACACCCTGGAGCAGGAGTATGACCGCGTCTGTGAAAAGCACGCCGACCTGTGGGACAAGGTAGATGAAGCGTACTTCAACCTGCCGGATGACTACGACTTCGACAACTACGATGAGGCCGCCTTCATCCGCAGCCTGAGCTTCCTGTCTGATGCGGAAAAGGACGTGCTGATCGCCGACTACAACCGTCTTGCGGAGATCGACAGCCGGTTGTGCGAGCTGTACAATTCCATCTGGGGCAACACCGGCTGCGAAAGCGGCATCTGCCCCCTTTGACGGAAAGGCGGTTTTCTGATAGTATAAAATCAACATCATGCCGATGCTGCGCCCACGCGCAGCATTTGGCGCTGCTTTCAAGGAGGTCACCATGGGCCATTCCATCTATTTGGCGGACGATGAAAAGAGCATACGGGAGCTGCTGCACAGCTTCCTCGCAAGCGACGGATATACCGTGCGCTCCTTTGAAAGCGGCGACGCGCTGCTGGAGGCATTTCGTCAGGAGCCTGCGGAGCTTGTGATCTTGGACATCATGATGCCCGGCACGGACGGACTTGCCGTGTGCCGGGAGCTTCGCTCTGTTTCCGATATTCCCATCATCCTGCTTACGGCCAAGGACAGCGAGCTGGACTACGTCATGGGCATCAGCCAAGGCAGCGACGATTATCTCACCAAGCCCTTCCGTCCAACGATATTACTGATGAAGGTGAAGGCACTGCTGCGCCGTGTGGAGATGGACCGAGGAAAAACGGCGGCGGCAGAGGATGAGCTGCATTACGGGGATATCCGCTATTCCACTACGGAAAACGCCGTCTTTTGCGGAAGCACGACCGTGACGCTGACCCAGACCGAGCTGCGGCTGCTCAGCTATATGATGAAGCAGCCGGAGAAGGCGTATTCCCGCGAGGAGCTGCTCAGCGCGGTGTGGGGCTTCGACTCGGAGGTGGAGACCCGCGTGACCGACGAAACGCTGCGCCGTATCCGGAAAAAGCTGCTGCAAGCGGGCAGCACCGTCAGCGTAAGCACCATCTGGGGCTTTGGCTATAAGCTGAAGGGAGCAGGAAGCGTATGAAAAACATCAAGCTGCGGATCGTGTATCTGATTCTCTGCTCAGCTCTGCTGCTCTTTGCCCTGTTCATGCTGGCGGTGAACCTCATCATACCCGCACACTTTGTGCGTGAGGCAAAAAAGGCGCTCATCAGCGAGGCAGAATACCAGAACCGCGCCATCCCCTATACCGACGATGGATCCTTTTTTGACGATGAATGGAATGACACGGAGGAGCACTTCCTCACGCCAAGCATCGTATTTTTAGAGCTGGATAATGTCAATCAATCAAGCGGTTGGAACAGGGACGCATATCGCCTGGAGAAAGAACTGCTGGAATACTGCAAGGGGCGGGATCTATCGCTCAACCAATGCTATACCTTCAAAACGGACAGGCATCACCTGATATTCATGTCCGTGCAGGAGGAGCAGGACGATTGGGAAAAGCCGTACGCCTATATCATGTACATAGACATCGGGCCCATCACCCGATATATCGTGACGCTGAATTGGGCGTTCTTTGGGGTGCTGCTGGCGATCTCCTCCGTCATGTGCCTGCTGGGGTTCCGCTTCGGTCGGGATATTGAAAAGGAGGCGGAGCGGCAGCAGACCTTCTTCCAGAATGCCTCACACGAGCTGAAAACGCCGCTTATGGCGATACAGGGCTATGCGGAGGGAATACAGGCGGGCGTCATGGACACGGGCAGCGCGGCAGAGGTGATCCTTGCGGAGAGCGACCGCATGACGGAGCTGGTGGAGGAGCTCTTGGACATCTCGAAAATCGATATGGGGCGGCAGCAGCTTGCCTTTTCAGAGATGGATATTCGGGAGCTGCTATACGACAGCATACGCGCCGTGGAGCCGGCAGCCGCCAGCGGCATCGCAATCGTGCCGGATTTCCCCGAGGAGCCCGTTATGGTCAGCTGCGATGATACCCGGCTGCGCAGAGCAGTCACCAATATCCTATCCAACGGCGTGCGCTATGCCCGCAGCGAGCTGCGTCTGACCTGCCGCGCGGATAAGCGGCACGTGACCATCCGGATACAGGACGACGGGGACGGCATTGCCGAAGCGGACCTGCCGCACATCTTCGACCGCTTTTACATGGGCAAAAGCGGAAAATCCGGCATCGGCCTTGCCCTGACCCGTGAGATCATCCACCTGCACAAGGGAACCATCCGCGCCCGCAACGGGGACACCGGCGCCGTTTTCGAGATCTCCATTCCGGTGAGCCGATAAGAAGATCACCGCGCCGCCTTTGAGCGTCCCTCTTGCAAGAAGGACGGGCATGGAAAGAATCTTTGCTGGTGCCGGGTGGAGAGTTTCCCGTGATTTCCTCTTGTGCCCACATTGTCAGAATGGAGTACATCTATGGACTGCAAAGCAAAAAAATATCTGCATATTTATGACTGGAACTACTGGTGGGGCTATTACCGCTGCGGCAAGGACTGGGAACCTTTCCATGCGGCGGAGTTTTCTCTTTCCGAGGACGAGGCGGGAAAGGCGCCCTTTTTCCACTTTGATTTCCATAACCTCCCTGCCCTTCACCAGACCATTCTGGACGGTGAGTTTGTGGAGCCGGATAACCCGGATCATCCGCACTTTCTGGAGCAGGCAAGGCGGCTCAGAAGCGGTGAACAGGACTGGTTCGTCGGGGCGCTGTACTATCCGCTTTTTTCACCGGAGATGCATTTCTGCAACGCCTCCGTCCGGAGCGGCGTCCCGCTGACACAGCTGTTTTCCCCGTCTGTACCGCCCTATTACGGGGTGATCTTTCTCCGGGAGGAGCGCCCCCTCACTCCGGAGGTGCTGACGCATTGGGCGGAGACACTGTCCCAACCCCTGTTCGGCCAGCCGTTTTCCTGTACGCTTGCACAAGTCCCCAGCCGGCAGGAGGCCATGGAGCAGTTTGAGAATGAGATGCGGCTGACGCGATGAAATGTACGGTATCGTTTACCGCTGATTTCCCGTTGAAAAGCAGTTGAGAGGGAGTCGTCTCTTATGGAATTAAGACTCACGGAGCAGGAGGCTCTGACGCTGTATCGAATCATTCTGCGGTGGGATGAATTAGGCAGCTTGACCACAGAGGATGACGAGGAGCGTCAGCTGCTATGGGATCTATCCTGTACGCTGGAAAAAGAACTGGAACCGGTGGATGATGCCGTGAGACGCAGACTGCTTTGACCGCGTAAGTGCCAACCGGTTCGAAGCCTTTGATGTGACGCTGTTTTCTTTGACGCTGGCGGCTCTTGAACTGTCGGAAAGACGCCGGTATCGCGGGATGATATTGACAAAGGGGGAAATGATGCTATAATATCTGCGAATAATTCGCATATTGGAGGGCAGCTGATGTCAATCTACAACACAAAACAGCGAAGAGCCCTGCTTGCTTTTTTAGGGGAACACCCGGACGAGCTGCTGACTGCACGCCAGATGGCGGACGCGCTGGCAGAGAAACAAATCAGCCTCAGCGCCGTGTATCGAAACCTTGCACAGTTGGAGGCGGAAGAAAAGGTGCGCCGCAGCGCAAAAAGTGGGTCGCACGAAGCGTTTTATCAGTATCTTGACGCCAAGGGCTGCAAGGGCGCGCTGCACATGAGCTGTGTGAAGTGCGGCAAAACCTTTCACATGGCCGACAGCAACGCCGCCCTGTTTGCAAAGCACTTGGCGCAGAGCGAGCAATTCACGCTGGACGCAGCCGACACGATCCTCTATGGGATCTGCTCGGACTGCAAGGGAAAATAACGAACAGAAGGGAGGACAGACCATGACAAAGAAGCTTTGCTTTATGACGCGCCTGCTGGCGGCCGTGCTGGCCGTTGTCATGCTGTCCTCCGCTATCTATATTGCGGTCGAAGCCGACCATGACTGCTCCGGCGAGGACTGCGCCATCTGCCATCAGATCGGCGTCTGCGAGAATCTGCTGAAATCTCTGGGGCTTGCCGGTGCTGCCGCAGCGATCACTGCTGCGTTTACATATACCATGTGCAAGGCGATCCTACCCTGCACAGAGATGATCGGCACACTGACACTCGTTTCTCTCAAGGTAAAGCTTTCAAATTAAAATAGGACTTTTACAAGGGCGAAGTCTATCCGTTTTCGGATAGGCTCTTGCGGCTTTGCCGCTGCCCTTGTATTTTTGCGCCTATTTTTCAAAAATTCGGAGGTTTTATCTGTATGATGAAGAAAATTTTTACCATCTTTCTTGCGCTGACCATGGCGGTCAGTCTGTTCACCGGCTGCGGCAAAAAGAACGCCGCGGAGAACGGTGAAACCGATTCCGATAAATTAAAGATCGTCACCACCATCTTCCCCGAATACGACTGGGTCAAGGAAATTCTCGGCGACAAGGCTGAGAGCACCGACCTAACCATGCTGCTTGACAACGGTGTTGACCTGCACAGCTATCAGCCCACGGCGGATGACATCATCAAGATTTCCGACTGCGACCTCTTCATCTATGTGGGCGGTGAGTCCGACGGCTGGGTGGAGAGCGTCCTGAAAAACGCCGCCAACAGGAAGATGAAGGTCATCAATCTGCTGGAGGTGCTGGGTGATTCCGTGAAAACGGAGGAGACCGTTGAGGGGATGCAGGAAGCAGAGCACGCCCATGACCACAGTAAGGAGGTTTCCACCTTTGAAGATCATGAGGTTCAGGACAGAAGCCTGTCCGACTGGGAGGGCAGTTGGCAGTCTGCCTACCCCTTTGCGCTGGACGGAACGCTGGACGATGCCTTTGCAGCGATGGCAGAGGAAGGCGAGATGACCGCCGACGAGTATAAGACTTACTATCAGAACGGCTACAAAACGGACATTACCAATATTGACATTGCAGGCGACCACATTGCGTTCACCTATGAGGACGGCAAAAAGGTCGGCTCTGACTACAAGTATATCGGTTATTACATTCAGAACTGGTCTACCGGCACCAAGGCGGCCATGTATCGCTTTGAAGCGGTAGATAGAACCTCCGGTGCGCCGGTCTATATCGAGTTCAACGACCACATGATCGAACCGGCCGCCGCCGAACACTTCCACATCCGGATGAGCAATGAGAGCTTTGACGCCATCGTTGATCCGGAAAACTCCTGGCCGACCTTCTTCCCCGCTGATATGACCGGTGAGGAGATCTGCGAGCACATGGAGGGGCATGACCACGAGCATGAGGAGGAAGCTGACGAACATGTCTGGCTGTCTTTGAAGAACGCCGAAACGTTGGTAGGTGCGATCTCCGACGCCCTGCAGGAGCTTGATCCCGATAACAAGGATACCTACGCCGCCAACGCCTCCGCCTATATCGAAAAGCTTTCCGCGCTGGACGGCGCGTATCAGTCCGCCGTGGACGGCGCGGCGCGCAAGACCGTTCTGTTTGGCGACCGCTTCCCCTTCCGCTATCTGGCGGACGATTACGGTCTGAGCTACTACGCCGCCTTTTCGGGCTGCTCCGCCGAGAGCGAAGCCAGCTTTGAGACAGTGTCCTTCCTCGCAAAAAAAGTGGACGAACTGAAGATGCCCTGCGTGCTGACCATTGAGGGCAAGAACCACAAGCTCGCGGAAACCATTGTGCAGAGCACCGCCGGGAAGAACCAGAAGGTGCTGACCATGGATTCCATGCAGTCCACCACCTCTGAGGATGTGGCAAACGGCACAACTTACCTCTCTGCCATGGAGCAGAACCTTTCCGTGCTGAAAGAGGCACTGGGTTAAGGGGGGTAGGATGATGGCTCAGCTCACTTGTCAAAAGCTCTGCGTCGGCTACGATGGAAAGCCCGTTCTGCAAGACCTTGATTTTGAGGTTTTTGCAGGCGACTATCTCTGCATCGTAGGAGAAAACGGCTCCGGCAAGAGTACCCTTATGAAAACGATCCTCGGCTTGCAGATGCCCATCGGCGGCAGAATTTTGACGGGCGACGGGCTGAGGAAAAATGAGATCGGCTATCTGCCGCAGCAGACTGTTGTCCAAAAGGACTTCCCGGCATCCGTGAGAGAGATCGTTCTCTCTGGGTGTCAGGGGCGCTGCGGCAGCCGCCCCTTCTACAACAGAGAAGAGAAGGAACTGGCGGCGGACGCCATGGAAAAGATGCAGATCACACCCCTTGCCAAACGCTGCTACCGGACACTCTCCGGCGGTCAGCAGCAGCGGGTGCTGCTCGCCCGCGCCCTGTGCGCCACGCAAAAAATGCTGCTTCTGGATGAACCTGTTTCCGGCCTTGACCCCAAGGTGACGGCGGAAATGTATGCACTTATTCAAAAGCTCAATTACGAGGATGGCATTACCGTTGTGATGATCTCCCACGACCTGAACGCGGCGCTGCAATATGCAAGCCACATCCTGCACATCGGGGACACGGTGTTTTTCGGCACCAAGGCGGCCTACCTGAACGAGTTCCCCCAGGCATGGCAGAAGGGAGGCACGGCACAATGACGGCGATCTTTGAAAAACTCGCGTTCTACTGGACCTATCCCTTTGTGCGCTACGCGCTCATTGTCGGTGTGTTGATCGCGCTGTGCTCGTCGCTTCTGGGCGTGACGCTGGTGCTGAAGCGGTTTTCCTTCATCGGCGACGGCCTTTCCCATGTGGCCTTCGGCGCCATGTCCATCGCCGCCGTGCTGAAGCTGACGGACGATATGCCCCTGACGCTGGGCGTCACGGTGGTCTGTGCCGTGCTGCTCCTGCGCACCGGGCAGAACACGAAGATCAAGGGCGATGCCGCCATCGCCATGATCTCGGTGGGAGCGCTGGCCATTGGGTATCTGCTGATGAATCTGTTCTCCACCTCGTCCAACCTCTCCGGCGATGTGTGCAGCACGCTGTTCGGCTCCACCTCTATCCTGACGCTGTCAAAAAGCGAGGTCTGGCTGTGCGCGGGACTGTCCGTGGTGGTCGTGGCGGTGTTTCTGCTCTATTACAACAAAATCTTTGCCGTGACCTTTGATGAGAATTTTGCCAAGGCGGTGGGCACAAAGGCGGACCTGTACAACCTGCTGATTGCCGTCATCGTTGCCGTGGTCATTGTGCTGGCGATGAATCTGGTCGGCTCGCTGCTGATCTCCGCGCTGGTGATCTTCCCGGCGCTGTCCGCCATGCGCCTTTTCCAGAATTTCCGGTCTGTGACGGTCTGCTCCGCCGTGCTGTCGGTGAGCTGTGCGGTGCTGGGCATTCTGATCTCCATCCTGGCGGGGACGCCGGTAGGTTCTACCATCGTGGCGGTGGATATTCTGGCATTTTTGATTTGTTCGGTCCTTGGCCGAGTGAGAGGAGGCATAGTATGATGAAACAGCTTTTCTGCCTGTTGCTGGCCGCCTGTATGACGGTTTCTCTCTGCGCCTGCGGGAAAGGCCGCGAAAAGGACGCAGGAAATGACGCATCTTCTTCCAATGAAGAATTGTCTGCATCGACTGAGATTATTCCAACGCCGAATGAACAGGAAACGCCGGGGAAATCTAAGCCGTCACAGCCCTCTGCCGGCAAAGTGGATGTGGATCTGACGGTGCTCAGCAGCACCATGGTCTACTCCGAGGTCTACAATATGCTCTACAATGACCCGGCGCATTATCTCGGCAAGACCGTCAAGGCGAGAGGGGAATTTTCCATCTATCAGCTCGTGACAGACGGCGTTTTACAGCCTGACCCGGTGTCCTACGCCTGCATCATTTCAGACGCCGCCGCCTGCTGTGCCGAGGGCATGGAGTTTGTGCTGGAAGGCGATTACACCTACCCAGACGATTATCCAGAGCTGGGGACGGAGATCACCGTCATCGGTGAATTTCAGTCCTATGAAGAAAACGGGATGACATGGTACCATCTGGTGAACGCAAGGCTGGCGTGATACCGTGATAGCGCTGCATACATAGTAAGCGTGACGATTTCAGGGAGAAAGGTATTCCGGTGCTGCCTGACTGCAATTTATAAGAGCCGGACAAAGGACGTCATTTATCACGCTGCAGAAAAATTCTCATGAGGAAAGCAGTGTGTTGAATTTGAGATGACCCCTTAAAGAATAGGCAGACTTAACATAAACTTTATTCCTGTTATGATAACATAATCTATAAATACCCTGCTCTGGACGGAACACTTCTGCAAGGAACCAGACAGGCTGCAAAAACAGAAATGATCAACGATAGAGAATATGAATGACTTTTGAAATTCACAGTGATATCACAAATCAATTTATGACCGTAGCTGCCCGCGCGATGCGCAGGGTGCTGCGGCGAAAGAGAAGCATTATTTGGGCCATCTTCGGCTGGACCGTCTTTTTCATCAACGCTCTGCTGCTGATTCCATTCGATGGAGAGCCTTTTGCGCTTGATGTCAGAACGGTGACTTCCCTGCTGGTAGAGGTGATGCTGCTGTCCGTTCTGCTGTTTCAGGATCGATTCAATGGCATGATCGCCCGCAAAAACGCGCTGGCGGGCACAAAGGAATATCATGTCGCATTCGGTGAGGATTCCTATACCGTCGTTACGGCGGCCACCACCTCCACGTTCCGCTATGAGCTGATCGACGCACTGGCTGAGTCGCAGGACTACATCATCTTTCTGATGAAAAAACGCTATGCGCAGCCTCTGGACAAGCACACTCTTACCGGCGGGACGGTGGAGGAATTCAAACGATTTCTTGAGGAGAAAACCGGAAAGTCGTTCCGGCGTGTGAAATGAACGAATTTTCTATTACGCCCTTTCGCGGGCCGCATTTGCTTCTGCTTTTGCTTACGGCAACGGCGGTACTGCTCATATTCTTGCTGCTGCGCGGAAAACCGGAAGCACGGCGCTCCCGGTATCTGATCGGCGTTTGCTTTTTTAATCTCGCGCTGTTTGCCGGCTACAAGCTCTCGCTGTCCATGGACGCAGCGTATATCCGTGCGTACTATCCCAATGGCTTCAGCATTTTCAATGAGCTGCCGCTGCACCTGTGCAACATCAATCTGTTTCTGATTCCGCTGGGCGTGTGGAAGAGAAACCGCTCGATCATGGGCTTTTCCTTCTTTGTAGCGCCCCTTGGCGCACTGATGGCGCTGCTCTTCCCGGAGCCTCTATTCTCCGGCTTTTCGCTGTTAATGCCGCGAATTTTTGGCTACTATGTGACCCACGCAATCCTTGTTGTCTGCGGCCTGAGTCTGGCGACGCTGGGCTTTTACGGCCCCGACCCCAAGGACATCCCGCGGATCCTCAAGACCTTTGGTTTGCTTGCCGTAGGCGCGCACCTTATCAATCTCCTTTTACGCCTCACGCTCTGCCCGGAGGCAAACTACTTCTTCACCTACGGCGCAGAGATCGGTGTGCTCAAGCTGTTTTGGCGTATCATCCCGGCGCCGCTGCTTTACGGGCTGCCGGCACCACTGATCCTTGCAGGCTATATGTACGCGGTCTGTGCGTTGTCCCGCCTGACGCAAAGGGCGGAAGAAGTGCCTTTTTCATAGATTGGATAAGTTCCGCAGCAAAAAACAGGAGGATAAGACATTGCATGATAGAAATATAAGAGGAATCGGCATCGCTCTGTGCTTATTGGCTCTCTTGCTATCCCTGTCCGGGTGCGGTTCATTGAAGGATGACACTCTTCTGACCGTCAATGCAGTGATCACGGAAGTTGATACAGGAAAGCAAACCATAACGGTAAAAGACGATGCCGATGAAAACACTTTAGGTGAAGAATGTCTGATAGAC
>CEAE01014296.1_pt1 | contig 15686 bp, 10 predicted proteins | sample 554951 | NCBI WGS metagenome assembly CEAE01 (sample SAMEA3182076, study PRJEB8094) | gut metagenome | biome: human; feature: gut; material: Stool; isolation source: human stools | place: Canada | collected 2012-03-28
TCGCTGCCGATGACGATGCCGCCGTGGCCCTTGTCCAGCAGGCAGTTGCGGATGACGGTGTGCTCACAGCTCTTTTTCAGCTTCATGCCAAGGAACACCTTGCTGGCCTTCATGGCGATGCAGTCGTCGCCCACATGGATGTTCACGCCGATGATGCGGATGTACTCGCAGCTTTCGGGGTCGATGCCGTCGGTGTTGGGGGCGTTGTAGGGGTTGTTGATGTTGAAGTTCAGCAGGTCAAGGTGCTTGACGAAGATGGGGTGGATGGTCCAGGAGTAGCTGTTCTGCACCGTGATGCCGTGCAGGCAGATGTTCTCGCTGTCCACCATGGCCACGGCACGGGGACGCCATGCGATGCGCTTGATCTTGGGTGTCACCCACCAGTCGCCGTTCTCCGCGTCGCAGTCCAGCGTGCCCTCGCCGGTCACAACGACGTCATGCACCTGCGTGATGTTCAAAAGGCCGGCAAAGCTGCTCAGGGGGTTGCCCTCCCAGCCGGTCAGGTAGTATTCGTCCACCTCGTTCTCGCTGGGAATCACACCGGGCAGGATGGGATAGTGGGTGCGGTCGTTGTCGCCCAGCAGCACAGCGCCCTTTTCAAGGTACAGGGTGGTGCAGCTCTTCATGAACAGGCTGCAGGTGCGGTAACGGCCTGCCGGCACATACACCGTGCCGCCCTTGGGGCAGGTGGACAGGGCAGCCTGCAGCTTGAGGGTGTTGTCCGTTGTGCCGTCGGCCACCAGACCGTAGCGGGATGCATCCACAAAGAAGGTCTCGGCCTCGGTGGTAAAGGTGCAGGTCAGGCTCTCGCCCTCAGCCTGCACGCCCACCGTGTATTCCGTGCCGGGCAGCAGGGAGAACAGGGAGAACACGTTGGTATTGCAGGCTTCGTAGACGGTCCTGCCGTTCAACGTGACGATGAACGGATGGGCCGGACGGTAACACAGGTCGTTTTCCAGCTCGAAAACAGCGCTGCGCGTCATGGAACGGATAAGCGACAGATTCATGAGAGAACCTCCTGATGGTTTTGTCTTGCCCGCAGGAAGCGGACATGATATGATAAAGATTAGGATGAAGGGAACCCCTTCCGTCAAGCCCTCGCGGGTTTGCCACTTCCATCCGTGATGGATGCTTTGGCATACCGGAAAGCTTTTCCTCTTCGCCAGAGGCTCCCTCTTTGAGGGAGCTGGCGCGGCATCAGCCGCGACTGAAGGAGTTACCTATGAGATCAGAACGTGAAAAGATCACCGGCAAGGTGGCCGCTGCCACCCTGCGCCTGAATGCGAACCGCCACGAGCTGCTGCCCGACGAGGACACCTGTTATCTGCTGCTGGTGTCCGAAGGCAGCGTGACGCTGGAATCGGGCGGTCAGAGCGTACTGGTAAACCCCGGCAGCGCTGTGCTGCTGGGCCCGGGCGGCTGCAGCTTTCTGCAGACCGGCAGCGCCGTGCCCCAGATCGTGGGATGCCATTTTCCGCTGGGGATGCTGCACGAGCTGAAAACCACGGCCGGTCGGGACTTTTCGCGTCTGTTTGCGCCCGGCGGGCGCACTGTGCTGTATGCACCGGTGCAGTGGACCAGCCGGATACGCACCCTGCTGGAAATGATGAGCAGTGCAATGGACGAACAGGATTATCCCGGCCCGCTGTATCTGCTGCTGATCCTGCACTATGTGGAGCAGGAGTGCTTTGCAGAGAGCAGTGCCGTGGCACGCCCCCGCAACGAGACGGTGGAGCAGATCTGCGCCTACCTTGCGGCCAACTACCGGCAGAAGTTTTCCCTCACCGAGGTAGCGGCGCAGTTTTATCTTTCGCCCTACTACCTGAGCCGGTTGTTCCGGCGGGTGACAGGCCAGTCCATCGTGGATTACATCAACAACCGCCGCATCGAAGCGGCCCAGAAGCTGCTGGAGACCACAGAGCTGTCCATCAGCGCGGTAGCGGAGCAGACCGGCTTTGCCAGCGCCGCCCATTTCCGCCGGGTGTTCCGCGAGGTGATGGGCACCGGCCCGCTGCAGTACCGCAAAGGACATAAGAAATAAGAAACACCCCCTGTGCCATCTACGGGAACGGCACAGGGGGTGTTTGTATCAGAGATCTTATGCTTGTGCGCGGGGCTTAGCCCTTGACGGCACCGGCAGAGATACCTTCAACGAACTGGTCCTGTGCGCAGAAGAAAACGATCAGCTGCGGCAGGATGGAGATCAGCGACAGAGCAAGGATCTTGTTCCAGGCGAAACCGGTATCACCGTCCATGGACAGCTTGACGAACAGGGACATGGGATACTTGCCGGGGGTGCTGACGTAAAGCAGCGGGCCCATGAAGTCGTTGCAGCTCCACATGAACTGGAACAGTGCGCAGGACACCAGAGCGGGGCCCAGCATGGGCACGATGACCTTGTACAGGGTCTGGAAGGAGGAGCAGCCGTCGATGGCGGCAGCTTCATCCAGATCACGGGGGACATTGCGCATGAACTGCACCAGCTGGTAGACGAAGTAGGTCTCGGTCGCAAATGCGCAGTGCACCCAGATGGCCAGATAGAAGGGGCTGTCCAGCCAGCCGAACTTGTTGTACAGCAGGTACTGCGGCACGTTCAGAACGACCTGCGGCAGGAACAGGGTGGCCAGCATGATGTTGAACATCAGCTTACGGCCGGGGAAATCGAAGCGGCCAAAGCCGTAGGCAGCCACACAGGCGGAGACCACCGTGCAGATCACCTTGGGGATGACGTAGCTGTAGGTGTTCAGCATGGCCTGCAGGATGTTGATGGAACCGCCAAAGTTGTTCAGAGCGCCGCGGTAGCCATCCAGAGTGGGGTGCTTGATCCACAGGCTGATGCCTGCAAAGATCTCGCTGTTGTCCTTAAAGGTAGCGCTGATCATCCACAGCAGAGGATAGATCATGATGACGCCGACCAGGATCAGGACGAAATACTTGAAGAAGGTCGCGATTTTGTTCGATGCTTTCATTCCCATACTGGTCACCTTACCTTTCGTCAGAGTAGTAGACCCACTTCTTCTGGCTGGTGAATGCAATGATCGTCAGGATGCAGACGATGATGAACATGATCCATGCCAGAGCGGATGCCATACCCATGTCATAAGACTTGAATGCGTAGTTGTAAACCAGCAGAGAGATCAGCGTGGTGGAACCACGGGGGCCGCCGTTGGTGATGATGTACGGGCCATTGAACTCCTGGAAAGCCTGGCAGATCTGAGTGACCAGGTTGTAGAAGATGATGGGAGTGATCATCGGAACGGTGATGGAGAAGAACTGACGCCACTTGCCGGCACCATCAATGGTGGCAGCCTCGTACAGGTCGGCAGGCACGCCCTTCAGAGCAGCCAGGAACAGCACCATGGCAGAACCGAACTGCCAGATGCGCAAGAAGCAGATGATCCACAGCGCGTAGCTGGGGTCAGACAGCCACTCGGGGCCCTGCACCAGACCAAAGGTGACTGCGCGCAGAACGGTGTTGAGCAGGCCGTCCACACTGAACACAGCCTTCCACAGAACGGCGATAGCAACAGAGCCGCCCAGAATGGAGGGGATGTAGTACACAGTACGGAACAGGTTGACGCATGCGATCTTGAAGTTCAGGATGTACGCGATGAACAGCGCAAAGACCAGCTTCAGCGGCACGGTGATGAAAGCGTACTTGAAGGTGATGATCAGCGCCTTGGTGATCTTGGTGGTGGTAAAGGCCGTGATGTAGTTGGTCAGGCCAACGAACTGGGTGCCGCTCTTGAAGAAGTTCATATCGGTGAAGCTGTAGTACAGCGACTGACCGAAGGGAACTGCCTTAAAGACGACGAAGCCGATGATCCAGGGGATCAGATAAAACAGGCCCTGATACTTGTCCAGCCACTTCTGGAACGGGGTGCGCCCGACGGCGGGAGCATTGCTTTCTTTCATCTGGGAAATCCTCCTTTTTAAGGAATTTCGGAGCATGAGACGGACGAAGGGGTAACAGACTGGATACAGCTTTGTCAAGATTTTGTAATATATCCCTGACAAAAAAGGGGCATCTGCCGGTCGGGCGGCAGGTGCCCCTCGGGTTCAGTCAAAGGGTGCCCTTTTCTGTGCGTGACCGCACACGGCGGCACTCAAAAATGGAACTTAGCCGATGGTGTAGCCAACAGACTCCATGCCGTCCAGCAGGGTGTCAACAACGTCTGCGCCGGCAACGCCGTCGTAGTCAACGGTATCGAACACTTCCTGATAGATGCCGGTGCCGGAAGCCTTCAGGTCGTTGTTCTCGAACAGGGGATCCAGCTTGTTGGTGGTGAAAGCCATGACCTTGGCATTTGCCTCAGCAACCAGGTCCTTGACAGCGCCGGCAGCCTGAGCAGCAGCCAGACCAGCCTTGGAAGCGGGGATGCCGCACTCGGAACCCATGATGGAAGCGCCCTTCTCTTCGTTCAGCAGGAAGTTGATCAGGGTAGCAGCCTCGGCAACGCACTTGCTGGTCTTGGTGATGGCCAGACCCATGGACACCTTGGAGAAGCCGCCGTTGTTGTCGCCGAACTTGATCTCTTCGCCAACGGTGAAGCCGTCCTTGTTGGCATCATCCAGAGCGGAGGAGTACTTGGAAGCAGCGGAATCCCACTCGAAGATGCCTGCGATCTTACCGGTGATCCACTCGTTGGACTGGTGGGTAGCGGTATCGGAGTTAGCGGAGTAGTAGGTCTTCAGGTTCATCATGACGTGGCCGTCCACCAGGCTCTTGATGAAGTCGATGCCCTCAGCGATCTCGTCCTCGGTGTAGTTCAGGGTAGAGGTGACGGGGTCAGCCCAGTCCTTGCCGTACTTGGACTCGAGGTAGAAGACCATCAGGATCATACGGTCGTATGCGCCCAGGTGCATGGGGTAGTAATCGTCGCCCAGCTTCTCCTTGAATGCCTTGCCGGCAGCCATCAGATCATCCAGAGACTTGGGAACTTCGGTGATGCCAGCCTTGTTGAAGGTGGTCATGTTCCAGAAGAAGATACGGCCGGTCATGGAAACGGGCACGCACTGCTGGCTGTTTGCAACGTAGCAGGCGTCCATAGCAGCGGTATCCCACTGGGTCAGATCCAGGAACTTGGAAACGGTGTTCAGGTCCACGAACTTGCTGCCGTCGGCAGAGTAGTTGTACAGCCAGTTCCAGTTCACCTGGCACACATCCTGTGCGTTGCCAGCGATGAAGGCAGCTGCCATCTTCTCTTCCCAGCCGGACCATGCGGCGAAGGTGGGCTCGATGGTGATGTTGGTGTGCTCAGCCTGGAACTCCTTGATGGCGTTCTGGTAAGCCTCGTGACGGCTGTCGCCGCCCCACCAGCTGATGGTCATGGAAACAGGGCCGTCAGACAGTGCCAGGCTCTCGTCTGCAGAAGCAGCGGGAGCGGAAGAAGCGGTGGAAGCAGCAGAGCCGGATGCAGCAGAGTTGCCGCCGCAGGCAGCCAGCAGGCCGGCAGCGCCCACAGCGCCGGTGACCTTCATGAAATCACGACGAGAAATTGCCTTGCTCATTTTCGTTCTCCTCCTAAATACAGAAAACATCATCTCGAACGGGGGGTCTGCACATACCCCGTTGTATACAATTATGATAACAAAACAACAGCCAAAAAGAAAGACGCAAATTGCAGATATCTAAACAAAAAACGTACAAATATTGCTCTTGTTTTCGCGCAAGAATTGACGCCTTCGCTGAAATGAATAAACTTGGCCCGAAAAACTGTGCAACATGTATACTTCGCTATTTTGCATAGAAAACTGGGATGCATCATAGGAGGAACGTCGAATTTTGCAATAATTTTGTAAACATTCCGTTTCAGAACGTAGAATCGTTGCATACATTGTGGACGAACAACAGCTTAAAAAGCCCGGATGGGAGCCTTTGAACTGATATATCAATAGCGCAAAAAATGTTCACTCTGATATATCAATTGTTTACGGCCGTCCCCCGGCACCGGTCTGCAGACACGGAAATCGGTGCTTCTTCGCCCTTTTTGGGGGTGAAAAAGCACCGACAGCGACATATTTTGCGCTGCTGCGTGGACTGCGCCCGTAGGCCGGGGATAAAAAGAAAGGCCGCCGTGTCGTTTGACACAGCGGCCTTGTATGCAAGTTTCAGTCAGCCTGCGAAGCAGCTTTTTCGGCGTAGAACGCGCGCTTTGCCTTGAAATAGCACTGGGGGCACATGCTCACGTACTGCACATCGTTTTCCAGATCGATGGCCACCTGCTCGCCCTCAAAGACGAATCTGCCGTTCACCTTGCGGCAGTTGCAGATGGCCTTGCGGCCGCAGGTGCAGATGGTTTTCATTTCCTCGATGGTGTGGGCCAGCTCCAGCAGCCGGGTGGAGCCGGGGAAGCCCTTGAGGGAGAAATCTGCCCGCAGGCCGTAGCAGATCACCGGGATGTTCAGGTCCACCGTGACCATGAACAGCTGCTCGGCCTGCTCCGGGGTGAAGAACTGGCTCTCGTCGCACAGCACGCAGGCAAGGGCAGCGGTGCTGTTGGCCTGACGCACCGCCTCGAACACATCCGTTTCCGGCGGGATCAGCAGATCGGCCTTGCGGCGGACGCCCAGACGGCTGACCAGCTCACCACCGCCCTTGGTATCCACCTGCGGCTTGAGGATCAGCACCCGCATCCCCTGCTCCTCGTAGTTGTGGGCCACCTGCATCAGGGCGGTGCTCTTGCCGCTGTTCATCGCGCCGTAACGGAAATACAGTTTTGCCATTTGAAAAACTCTCCTTGCAGAAGAAAAGACTGCTGCACTTATTTTTATTTTTAGCGTCCTCGCCCTCTCAGCTTCGCGTTGCTCAGCAGCTCTCCCAAAGGGAGAGCCCTTGGCAAAACCGGAAACTTGATCATACTGCCAAAGCCTCTCACTCTGGGAGAGGTGGCATTGCGTTAGCAATGACGGAGAGGGCGAGCCCGCTGCTCTTGTGCAGCAGTCTTTATTTCTTTTTATTTACTATAGATAGGTATATTCAGTCCTGATTGCGCAGGCGGTAGCCCAGACTCATCAGGCTGTCGCCCAGATGGACGTTCTCCACCACCACATCGGGGTACGACACCGAAAGGTCATAGTGGGAGAAATTCCAGAAGCCCTCGATGCCCAGATCCACCAGACGGCCACTGACCTGCTCCGCACCGTCCCGGGGCACACAGAGCACTGCGACCTTGGGGTGATGCTCGGCACAGAAAGACTCCAGCTCGTCGATATGGCGGATCTGGATGCCGTTGATCTCCTTGCCCACCTCGCTCTGTGCCACATCAAAGGCGGCGATCAGGCGGTAGCCGTTGGTATCGGTGGTGATAAAGCGGCTCACTGCCTTGCCCAGACGGCCGCAGCCGATCAGGATGGTGGGCAGGCGGTCGCCGTTGCCGAACAGCAGGCCTTCCAGAATGGAGAGCAGGTTTTCCACCGAGTAGCCGATGCCCTGCCGGCCATTCACATCGCCGATGCAGTTGAAGTCCTGCCGTACCTGCGAAGCGGTGGTGCCCATCTGAGCAGCCAGCTCGCGGGAGGAAATGCTGTTGATACCGTCTTCCTGCAGAGAGCGCAGATAGCGGTAATATTTGGGAAGACGCTTGATAACGGGAAGCGAAGCCTTTGCAGGGGTGCTCATAGAATACTTTCTCCTTTCGCTCTATCGCAGTACTTGCCGCAGCTGCCTGCTTTACAGATGCGGCGCAGAGAAACCCCGATCCATTTACGGGTTCATATTGCAGATATTACAGTTTGCAGATATTACAGTCAATTATTTAAAGTATACAGCACGGATGGAGAATGTCAAATCATTCTCAAAAAAATTTTATGAAATGTTACCGTTTTTTTGCTGCGGCGGGTCTGTATAGCCCGGCACAGGCCGGGGAATGCTGACAAAAAACGCAGGAGGAAAGCATATGAACGATGAAACGCAGCAGACCGACGCAGGCCGGCTGGAAAAAGAAGAGATCGAGGATCTGGGCACGGTCACGCTGGCCCGCGGCGGGCATGTCATCCACTGCCTGACCGTCATCGGCCAGATCGAAGGCCATTCGGAAGCACCGCAGGGCCAGAAGACCACGAAGTATGAGCATGTCATCCCCCAGCTGGTGGCCGCGCAGGAGGACCCCCGCATCGAGGGCCTGCTGGTGCTGCTGAACACGGTGGGCGGGGATGTGGAAGCGGGCCTTGCGCTGGCGGAGCTGATCGCCAGCGTATCCAAGCCCAGCGCAACGCTGGTGCTGGGCGGCGGGCACTCCATCGGCATCCCGCTTGCCGTCAGCGCCCGGCGCAGCTTCATCGTGCCCACAGCCACCATGACCGTGCACCCGGTGCGGCATTCCGGCGTCATTCTGGGGGTGCCGCAGACCATGCGCAGCTTTGAGCAGATGCAGCAGCGCATCACCGGCTTTGTGGCGGCCCACAGCGGCATGACCGAAAAGCGCTACACCGACCTGATGCTCCACACCGGCGAGCTGGTGATGGACATGGGCACCGTGCTGGACGGACGCCGGGCCGTGAAGGAAAAGCTCATCGACGAGCTGGGCGGGCTTTCGGATGCGCTGGCGTGGCTGTATAAAGAAATTGAAAAAGAGTAAGAAGACAGGACGGCAGATAGTTTCTCCAGCGAATGTCCTGGGGGTGGGACCCTGCTGCCGCAGGCAGTAGGGCGGGACTGGAGTCCCGGGCTGTTCGCGGAGAAAGCTATCTGCTGGCCTGCCGGGCTGAAGAAATTTGTACAACAATAGGTTTGCCATTTTCTTCCCTGCGTGGTACAATAATAAAATCAAATAGTGTATCTACTACAAGTGTGGGGAACAGAGAAGAATGGCGACAAGAAAACGTAAAACGACAACACGGCGTGCATCATCGCGCAAAAAGCGCGCCGAACAGCGGCTCCCGGCAGGGCTTGGCACCCTGTTCGCAGGCCTTTTGCTGGTGGTGCTGGCCTTTGTGGAGGGAGATTCGGCATGGAAGGCCCTGCACGATGTGCTGTTCGGACTTTTTGGCTGCGGCAGCTTTGTGCTGGGCGCAGCCGTGTGCTGCCTTGCTGTGCAGTATACCCGGGGCGAAGACCTTCTGCCCCCGATCTTCAAGCTGATTTTGGGGCTGGTGTTTGCCTGCGGGACCGTGATCGTTTTTTCGGATATCCAGCCGCAGGGCATGTCTGCGTTCCAGATGACCGCCGCCTGCTATGCCAACGGCGTGAATGCATGGCTGGGCGGCGGCGCGCTGGGCGCACTGCTGGGCGGCAATCTGTTGCTGCTCTGCGGCAGACCGGCGGCAAACCTGATCATGGCGGTGCTGGCGCTCTGCGTCAGTCTGTACATTTTTGACCTGACTCCGGCAGAGGTCTGGCAGTGGCTGTGCGCCGCATTCGGCGGGGTGCACGCAAAGGGCGCCGCCCTTGCCCGGCAGAGCGCGGAGCGCCGTGCGGAACGTGCGGCCGCCCGGGCGGCAGAGGTCGAGGAGGACGAGGAGGAAGCCGAAGACGAATATGAGGAAGAGGAGCCGGAGGACGAACCGGCCGGCCCTGCGTTCCATATCGGCGTGCCGGACTGGCTGAACGGCATCCGGCATTGGGGCCACAAGGTGACCGAAGAGATGGAAGCGGAGGAGCCGGAGGCAGCCCCGCAGCCGGAGCCGCCCGCAGACACTTCCGGCCAGCCGCTTGCCCAGCCGGAGCCTGCCGCCCCGGCCATCACGCCGGTGCAGGTACGGGTATCCCGGCCCCGGGCTTCCTTTGACGTAGACCTTGGCCCCGACCACACTGAGGTAAAGGAGGGCGGCAGCGAGCCCATCGAGCCGCTCATCGTGGGCCCGGGCGGCACCTTTGGGCAGAATCCGCTGCGCCCGGCCCCCGGACCTGCCCCGCAGCCTATCGTGGCAGATGCGGTGGAAACGGATGCGTCCGACTTCTTTGCAAAGGCCGCACAGCCGGTGCAGCCTGCGGCAGAAAGCTTTGATACACCGGTGATGCCCACCGTCCCGCCGGAAGCTCCGGCAGCGGCCATCACGCCGGAAATGCCTGCAGCACCCATCCAGCCCGCTGTGCCGACGGCACCCGCCCGTGTCAGTGCAGAAAACGCGGCGGCCATGCGCAGCGCACCGGATGAGGACGGCTGGATCAGCATTACCGCTGAACCGGTGGAGGAAAAGGACATCAGCACGCTGGTGGCAGCGGCAATGGAAAAGCCCGCCGCCTCCGAGCAGGCCGCGGCAGCGGCCCCTGTGGACGAGACCGAACCGGTGGATACCTATCAGTACCAGTACCCGCCCATCGAGCTGTTTGAAAAATCGCAGGACGAGACCGACCCCGGTGCGCAGGAAGAGCTCAAGGCCAATGCCCAGAAGCTGGTGGACACGCTGGAAAGCTTTGGCGTGCGCACCCGTGTGCTGGACATCTCCCGGGGCCCCTCCGTCACCCGGTACGAGGTGCAGCCCATGGCGGGCGTCAAGATCAGCCGCATCACCTCGCTGGCGGACGATATCGCACTGAACCTTGCGGTGGCGGACGTGCGCATGGAAGCGCCCATTCCCGGCAAGCCCGCCGTCGGCATCGAGGTGCCCAACCACAAAAAGACCCCCGTGTATATCCGCAGCGTGTTCGAGAGCCAGAGCTTTTTGCGCATGACCTCACCGTTGGGCATTGCACTGGGCAAGGACATTGCCGGTGTGGCGCAGGTAGCCGACCTGTGCAAGATGCCCCATCTGCTGATCGCGGGCAGCACCGGCAGCGGCAAATCGGTGTGCGTGAACAGCATCATCATGAGCCTGCTGTTCCGCTCCAGCCCGGAGGACGTGAAGCTGCTGCTGATCGACCCCAAGGTGGTGGAGCTGGCCGAGTACAACGGCATTCCCCATCTGCTGATGCCGGTGGTCACCGAGCCGAAAAAGGCCGCCGGTGCGCTGGGCAGTGCCGTGCAGGAGATGGAGCGCCGCTACCGCCTGTTTGCGGAGAACAATGTGCGTGACATCAAGTCCTTCAACAAGCTGGCCGCAGAACGGCCGGAGCTGGAAAAGATGCCCTACATCGCCATTATCATCGACGAGCTGGCCGACCTGATGATGGTGGTGGGCAAGGATGTGGAGGACTCCATCTGCCGCATCGCCCAGAAGGCCCGCGCGGCCGGCATGCACCTGATCGTGGCCACCCAGCGCCCCAGCGTGGACGTCATCACCGGCCTGATCAAGGCTAACATCCCCAGCCGCATCGCATTTGCGGTGTCCAGTCAGGTGGACAGCCGCACCATTCTGGACGGCTCCGGTGCGGAAAAACTGCTGGGCATGGGCGATATGCTGTTCATGCCGGTGGGTGCGCCCAAGCCTACCCGTATTCAGGGCACCTTTGTGCGGGATGAGGAGATCAGCCGTGTGCTGGACTTCATCAAGCAGAGCGGCACCGTGCAGTACGACGAAGCCATGATCGAGGCCATGGAAAAGCACGCCATTCAGGACGGCAAAAAGGGCAGCAGCGGTGCGGATGCGGATGAAGAGCCGGACAGCGACCCCATGTTCAAGCAGGCCGTGGAGGTGGTCATCGATGCCGGTCAGGCCTCCACCAGCCTTTTGCAGCGCCGCTGTAAGCTGGGCTACGCCCGCGCGGCCCGCATCATGGACGAAATGGAGCAGAAAGGCGTCATTGGCCCCTACGAGGGTGCCAAGCCCCGTGCAGTGCTCATCAGCCGCCAGCAGTGGATCGAACAGCAGATGAACCAGCCGGAGGAATGACCCTCTCAGGCGCTGACGCGCCAGCTCTCCCGAAGGGCGAGCTTTATGAGTGGGTAAGATATCGTCTGCCTTCAAAGAAAAACTGGATGAAAAGATGCAAAAAGCTCCCCCGATGGGGGAGCTGGCAACGCCTTGCGGCGTTGCCTGAGAGGGTTTAACAATAAAAGGAGCATTATGGACAACTCTTCCCCTAAGATCTACACCGAATTTCTTCCCATCAGCCGGGCCGATATGGAGGCCCGCGGGTGGGAGCAGCTGGACTTTGTGGTGGTGGGCGGCGACGCCTATGTGGACCACCCCAGCTTTGGCACCGCCATCATCAGCCGTCTGCTGGAAGCCGAGGGCTATAAGATCGGCGTGCTGGCCCAGCCCCGCTACACCGACTGCGAGGACTTCAAGCGGTTCGGCAAGCCCAAGTATGGCTTTTTCATCGGCGGCGGCAACGTGGACAGCATGGTCAGCCACTATTCCGTGGCAAAGATCCCCCGCGCCGAGGACGAATACTCCCCCGGCGGCAAGGGCGGTGCACGCCCGGACCGCAGCGCCACCGTGTACACCCGCCTTGCCAAGCAGGCCTATCCCGACCTGCCGGTGATCCTGGGCGGTCTGGAGGCGTCCCTGCGCCGCTTTGCCCACTACGATTACTGGCTGGACACCGTGCTGCCCAGCATTGCCGAGGACTCCGGCGCGGACATCATCAGCTTTGGCATGGGCGAACACCAGACCGTGGAGATCGCCCGCCGCCTTGCCGCCGGGGAGCCGGTGGAGAGCATCACGGACGTGGACGGCACCTGTTACATGACCGATTTCGACCATCTGCCCGAACGCTACGTGGAGTGCGCAGGCTTTAAAAAGGTGGCGTCGGATAAGACGGCGTATGCCAAGGCCTGCCGCATCCAGATGGACAATCAGGACGTGGTCAGCGGCCAGATCATCGTGCAGAAGCAGAGCGAGAAGTATCTGGTGCAGAACATCCCTGCAAAGCCGCTGGTGCGCGGGGAGCTGGACAAGGTCTATGCCCTGCCCTACACCCGCCGGTATCACCCCATCTACGAGAGCATGGGCGGCGTGCCCGCCATCCGGGAGGTGCAGTTCTCCATCATCCAGAACCGCGGCTGCTTTGGCGGCTGCAACTTCTGCGCCATCCAGCTGCATCAGGGCCGCCGTGTCACCAGCCGCAGCGCGGACAGCATCGTGGCGGAAGCCGAGCGCATGACCCACGAGCCGGATTTCAAGGGCTACATCCACGATGTGGGCGGCCCCACCGCAAACTTCCGCTTCCCCTCCTGCCGGGAGCAGATGCTGCGGGGCATGTGCACCGGCGGCAAGCACTGTCTTGCCCCCACCACCTGCTCCCACATGATCGTGGACCACAGCGATTATCTGAAGATCCTGCGCCGGGTGCGGGAGCTGCCGGGCGTGAAAAAAGTGTTCATCCGCAGCGGCATCCGGTTCGACTACCTGATGGCCGACCCGGACGACACCTTCTTCAAGGAGCTGGTGGAGTACCACGTGTCCGGCCAGCTGAAGGTGGCTCCGGAGCACTGTGCGCCCAATACGCTGGCCTACATGGGCAAGCCGCCCATCGAGACCTTCAACAAGTTCAAGGATAAGTTCTATGAGCTCAGCAAAAAGGCGGGCAAAAAGCAGTATCTTGTTCCCTACCTGATGTCCAGCCACCCGGGCAGCACCCTCAAGGATGCGGTCTATCTGGCGGAATATCTCTACAAAAACCACATGCGCCCGGAGCAGGTGCAGGACTTCTACCCCACCCCCGGCACCGTGAGCACCTGCATGTTCTACACCGGTCTGGACCCCTACACCCTGAAGCCGGTGTTCGTGGAAAAGACCCCTGAGGGCAAAGCGCTGCAGCGGGCGCTGCTGCAGTACTACGAGCCCCGCAATGCCGAGAAGGTGGTCAAGGCGCTGAAGATGACCCACCGGGAGGACCTGATCCCCCTGCTGGTGCCCGCCGCAGGCCGCCGCGCCATGCAGCGCTCTGCCCGCCGGGCCGAAGCCGCCGATGTGACGATCCACAATGACGGCACCTATACGGTGCGCCCGAACCAGAAGGGCCATAACGGCAAGCCTGCCCACGGCCAGAGCCGCGGCGCTGCACCGGCAGGCCGTGCGCCCAGCCCCGGCGCACGCTTTGCGCCCCATTCGGCACCCGTGCACAAGCCCAAAAACGATCAACAGAAAGAGAACGCAACGTGGAAAACTGGAAAGAAGAAAAAGTGACCCCGCATAAAAAAAGCCCGTGGCAGTGCCTTGCTGCGCTGGCCGCTGCCGCCGCGCTGGTACTGAGCCTTGCAGGCTGCAGCGGGCTGCCGTCCGTTCCGGGCGGAAGCGCCGATGTGGTGCCGAACCCGTCCTCTGCCGCCGCGACGGTGGACACGGTGGATGCACCGCTGGAGGTGCATTTTATCGATGTCGGTCAGGCGCTGAGCGTGCTGGTGGAGTGTGACGGACAGTTCATGCTCTACGACGGCGGCAATGTGGACGACGGCAGTCTGGTGGTGTCCTACCTGCAGAGTCAGGGGGTGGAACAGCTGGAATATGTGTTCTGCTCCCATGCCCATGAAGATCATGTGGGCGGTCTGGCTGCGGCGCTGGCCTACTTCCCGGCGTACCATGTGTACAGCCCGGTGACCGATGCCTCCACCAAGTGCTTTCAGGATTTTGTCAAGTACACCCAACAGCAGGGCCTGCAGGTAGAGGTGCCTGCCGTGGGCACCATGTGGCCGCTGGGCGGCGCTACCGTGACCATGCTTGGCCCGGTGGCACAGTACAGCGACACCAATGATACCTCCCTCGTGCTGCGCATCGACTACGGCTCCACCAGCTTCCTGCTGACCGGCGACATGGAAAAGACGGCGGAGACCGACCTTGTGAACAGCGGCGCCAACCTCAGGGCCGATGTTCTTCAGGTGGGCCACCACGGTTCCAGCACCTCCACCAGCTACCTCTTCCTGAATGCGGTGCTGCCGGAAATGGGCGTCATCTCCTGCGGTGTGAACAACAAGTACGGCCACCCCCACGAGGAGACCCTGAGCATCCTGCGGGACGCCGGGGTGGATGTCTACCGCACCGACCTGCAGGGCACCATCACCATTGGTTCCGACGGCCAGAACTACACCGTGGGCACCGAGCACTTTGCAGCAGATTCCGCGCTGAACCCCACCGACCCGGCGGCGTCCAGCACAGCCCAGCAGACCTACATCGGCAATGTGAACAGCAAAAAGTTCCATCTGCCCAGCTGCCCGAACCTGCCGGCAGAGAAGAATCAGGTCCTGTTCTCCAGCTACGAGGAAGCCGTGGAAGCAGGCTATACGCCCTGCTCCAGCTGCATCAAATAAACTCGTCCGATCTGACGAGACAAAGAAAAACCCACGGAAAGACGAATTTTGCAGCGTCAGACCGTGGGTTTTATTCATATCGGAGTGGCGAGACTCGAACTCGCGGCCTCCTGCTCCCAAAGCAGGCGCGCTACCAACTGCGCAACACCCCGGCATCCGGCGGCACTGCTGCACCGCCAGGATATAGTATATCGTTTTTTTAGCCGTTCGTCAATACGACATTGTGCACCAATTGGGCAAAAAATGGGCAGTTCCTGCGCCCTCCCTTAATTAAAGGAGCGGAAGCCCTTGCCGATGATCTCGCTGGAGTTGACGATGGTGATAAAGCTATGGGGATCGTTCTCGCGCAGGAAGTTGCGCAGCTGCAGTGCCTGACGGCGGGTCAGCACCGTGACAAGAACGCTGAGCTCGTGGTGGGTGTAGGCACCATAGGCCTTTTCCACGGTAGCAGAGCGGTTCATTTCCTTGATGATGAAGTCCAGAATGGGCTGCGGGTTGGCCGTCACGATGGTGCACACCTTGCGCAGGCGGATATTCTCGATGGCACCATCCACCACAAAGCTCTTGCCGATCAGGCCGAGGATACAGTACAGGCCCTGTCTCTTATACACATCT
>CEAE01029557.1_pt1 | contig 15519 bp, 14 predicted proteins | sample 554951 | NCBI WGS metagenome assembly CEAE01 (sample SAMEA3182076, study PRJEB8094) | gut metagenome | biome: human; feature: gut; material: Stool; isolation source: human stools | place: Canada | collected 2012-03-28
TTATATGAGTTATCCGGGTTATATGAGTTATCCGGGTTATATGAGTTATCCAAGTTATCTGAATTATTCGGGTTATATGCCTTATTTGAGCCTGCCTTCCCGTTCCAGATAGTCCAGAAATGCTTCGCAGCCTTCCACAATATCGCGGTATGTGGTTTCAAAATCCCCGGTATACCACGGATCAGCAATGTCTCTCGGGCGCTCCGAATAATCCAGAAGCCGTGCAATCTTATGATCGGGATCGCCTCCGGTAATGCGCAGCATATTGCTGATGTTATAGCGCTCCGCCGCCAGCAGATAATCATATTCTTCATAATCCTGCTTCGTCATCTGACGCGCCCGCTTGCCCGACGGGTCGATGCCATGCTCGCGCAGCTTGCGCTGTGCGGGCGGGTAGACCGGATTGCCGATCTCTTCGCGGCTGGTCGCCGCAGACGCGATTTGGAAGTATGAAGCCAGATTACGGCGGGCTGCCATGTCGCGGAGGATGAATTCGGACATGGGGGAACGGCAGATATTGCCGTGGCAAATAAAAAGCACTTTTATCATAGTCTCTATATTCCTCCATAAGCCTGAAAACCCTTGATATTACGAGGTTTTTCGGACTTTCGGTTTTTCTTTAATTTTTCGTAAGTCTCCATAAATCTATGTAACTACACCACCAAGTGGTGTAGTAAATGGTGTAGTAAATGGTGTAGTAATCTTTAAGATACTGCCACCATATTTGCTGCTCATCCGGCAGCAAAATCCCCGTCTTTGGGGGAGGAGCCAGAGGACTGGCGAAACTGAGAAATTTTCGCCATCTGCTGTGCAGCGTGTGCATAGCTTGCATGGGTGTAAACATTGAGTGTAACACCCGCATCGGAATGACCCATCAGATACTGAAGGTTCTTGATGTCCATGCCGTCGTTTGCATAGTTGGTGCAGAAAGTGTGCCGGAACACATGAGGGGTAATGTGGGGCAGGGGGCTGTCAGGATACAGCTTCTTATACTTCTTCATCGCCCAGCGCATCTCGTTCTCGATGTGCAGCGCCACCTTGGGATTACCGTTCTTGTCCAGCATGAGGAAGCCACTGTAGCCATCCACCATAGGCTCGCTCTTGACCTTGGGACGGTGTTCCAGTATCTTTTTCAGAGCATCATAGACGGCATCGGTCATGGGCAGAAACCGGCATCCGCTGCTGGTCTTGGTTTCCTCCACATAGTATTTGCCGCCACGCTCCCGAACCAGCTGATGATCCACACGGATTCTGCGGTTCTTGAAGTCCAGATCCTTGCGGGTAAGACCGCAGAACTCGCTGACTCTCATGCCCGTTTCCAGAAGCACCACAAATTCGTCGTAATACTTGGAGTAGGTCTTGTCACCTCGAATGAAATCCATCCAGACAGCCAGCTGCTCCTCAGTGAGCGCCGCTCTTGCCACCGTATCGTTCACCACAACATCGGTCAGTTTGAATATAAACGGGTTCTTTCTGACGGCATCCTCATCACAGGCCATTTGAAACGCAGGCTTTACCACACCTCGCACACTGGTGATGGTGCTGTACCCTCTGCCGTCCTTTTGCAGCTTTGCAAACCACTGTTTGGCATCAGATACCTTGACGGTGCTGATTTTTCGACGGCCGAAGTCCTCTTTTCTGACCAGATTTAAAACAAACTGGTAGCCGACCTGTGTATTATAGCGCACACCTTTCTTCAGGCTGATGTACTTCTCCAACAGTTCTATTACCGTAATCTGTCCTGCCTCATAGTCAAGGCCATCATCCACCTGCTTCTGAATCGCTTGTTCTTTCTGACGCAGTTCCTGCAAAGTAGGGGCATAAACAGTTTGCCGTTTACCACGGACATCGGTGTATCTGTACTGATAAATCAAATCCTTTCTCTGGCTTTCTCCTGTTTTCAGGATTCGCCCTTTATGATCTTTTCTTTTATCGCTCAATTTCGATCTCCTTTCGTACAAAAGGAGCCTCGATGTGACATTTCTATGATACCACATCGAAACGTCTTTTTCCACGGGGAAACAGCAGATATCAGATGGAAAATACCTGCTCGATAAACTTGTCGAACAGCCGCTTTTTGATCAGACGCTTGTTTCCGACCCACAAAACAAAATTACAGTTCTTGTCGTTGGTGATTTCCCGCAGCTTTCCGGTGCCGATGCCAGAGTATGCTGCCGCTTCTTCCAAGGTCAAATTAGCCTTCTCCCAGATAGGAACTTCTTTCATATAATCCCTCCAATCGTTATATCCAAGTGGCAAAGTGGCAATCTTAGGTATCTATCAAACCTTTGCCACTTCACGCAAATTTCCGTTTCACAGGTTATTTCTTAAACCAGATCCACCAGTCCTTACCCTGACGCTCGCTTGCGATTTTATCTCCCATGGAATTTCTGGCCAGACGGACAGTGCGTTCAGAAATTCCTCGTTCCGCTGCTTCTTTGTTGATCTCCGCAATGGATGCTTTTCCGCCATCAGACAAAAAATCCTCAATCAGTTTTGCGGCCTGTTCCTGTTTCAGTTCTGTTTTGCTGCCTTCGCCACCGGCAAGCAGATCTTCTGCGCTGATGTCATAAGCACCAATCCAGCGGAATCCCTTTTCGTCCCCCAGAGAAAAGGCCAGAGACTGTCCTGGCGGTGCCAGAGAGCTTTTCTCATGGACAATCACCCTTGTGGTGGGATCTGCTTTCACCTTACCGATAAACAGCAGACTTCTGACTACGGCAGTGATGTCAATGGAGCCCAAACCACGATAGGCGCTCTGTGTGCCGGATGCCTTATTCAGGTGCCCAATCATCACAATGGCGCAGTTGGTGTCCTGTGCCACTTCTGCCAGTCTGCGAAAGATAGGTCGAACCTCATTGGCACGATTCATATCTACATTGGCTCCGAGAAACGCCTGCAATGGGTCAATGATGACCAATCGGGCACTATTTTCCCGGATGGCTTTCTCGATGCGCTCGTCAGCCAGCGTCAGCGGATTGTCGGCATCGTCAATCACCAACACCCGTTCAAGGTCAGCTTCGGCAGAAAGCAGCCTCGGCTTTACCGTATCTCCCAGACCGTCCTCCGCCGTCTGGAAAATCATATTGAAGGGTTCAAAGGGTTCCATCTGGGGCAGATATTTCCGGTTGGTGCAGGCTGCCGCCAGCTGCATAGCAAAGAAGGTTTTGCCCTCACCAGGGTTGCCCTGAATGATGGTCAGTTTTCCAAAGGGAATGTACGGGTACCAGAGCCATTCCACCTCCGTCTGTTGAACTTCGCTCATGCGGATTACAGGAACCGCTTTCTTTTCTGCTTTCTCCCGCAGTACGATGGTCTTGGAAATATATTTGCTGTGGGTCAAATCGTCCCTGTGCTTCAAAACCTCGTTCCAGTCTTTATCACAGGGAACCAACCGAATCACCGCCATGTGTTCTGGAATGCACGCCAAGAGACGATTGACCGCTTCATTGCCGGCTTTGTCAGAGTCGGTGCAGATATAAACGGTTTCCATGTCCTTGCGCTCAGAGAGAAAGCCATCCAGTGCTTTTGCTCCTACACCACCCAGGGACAGATAATTGCGAGTTTTCCAGTCCTTCGGATACAAGGCGATAAAGGACATTAAATCAATGGGTGCTTCAAATACAAACAGGCTTTTCCCATCACTGCGGCAAGCAAAATTGTGAGCCTTGTCCGAACCGAGCACATCCATACGGAAGCCATCACTGGTTCCTTTGCAGTGGGCATATCTGGGAATCCCAGCTGCATCCTTGCCCACAAACACAATGTTGTGGTGCTGTGCATCCTCATAAATCAGCCCTTCCCGGCAGAACTCCTGTACCAGTTCTTCTGGAATATTTCTTTGTCGTAAGTATGCCATCGCCCGTTCCATATACCGGCTTCTGGGCGGGAGACGAAACTCAGACGATGATGTTGCATTGATCTTATTTACCGGAGCTTCTCCAATCAGCAGTTCCACCGCTTCGGGGAAGCTCTTGCCGAAGAACTCCATGACAAATTCCACGGGATAGCCGCCTTTGCTCTGGCTGTGACGAAACCACTTGTTTCCTTTGACGGTCATACTGTCGTGCCGTTTCCAGCGCCACTCGCTTCCGCTTTTGATTAACTGCTCTCCCTGGGAGCGTAAAAATTCTTCCAAGTTGACCTGATTGGCTCGGTCAATCTGCTCCTGTGTATAACTCATATTCCACCTCCTAATTACAAAGCAGCTTCCTGTTCTTTGACTTGATGAGAATGTATCCAGTTGGGATGGGTTTCACGCAACACTCGATCCACATCCCCCTTGATTCGATACAGAAGCGTCAGCTCCTTTTGTATGAGCTTGTACTCCTGATACTCAGCTTCCCGTTGCGCCGACAGTTCCGAAAACTCATTCTGCCACGCTTTCAGCGGAAACGGTTCTTTATCAAATCCTTTTTCTTTTAATTTCCGTTTTGTCATATAAAACCGGCGAAGTTCTCCTTCATGTTCTACCTTGTACTTTTCTCTGGCTTTGGCAAAGCGGTATTTTTCTTTTTTCATTTCGTCTGCTATCGGCTTTAATTCGCCATAGGTTTTTGCATCCTCCAGAAGCTGCTGAAGCTCTTTCAATCGCTGCTGTTTCTGATTCATGGAAGATTTGCTGGATTCCACTTTCTTGTCAACAGAGGAAAGGTGCTTTTCAAAATCACTGAGTGTCAATACCCCATGCCGATTTAGATAATTACAGGCATCCATAAACCGCTTCAGATTATTTTTCTTGGCCTTGGTTTTACCCCGATCGTAGGTCATAGCCGTTTGATTGCGCATGATGTGGGCTTCACTGAGCAGCTGTGCCAGATAGATTTCCTGCGGTTCTTTCAGCATTTCTTTGGCTTCCTGAATCCACTCTTTCAAGGCAGCAATGGTCGCTCTCATACTGCGAACCATGCGATTGGTAGCCTTGATCCAGCGGTTCAGTTCGCCTTTTTCGGTGCGTATGCCTTTCTTCTCCATTTTTCGGATATGCGGCCCTTCATGCACGGTAGGAATCAAATCCAGCCCCTGATCCACATAAGAACGATGGTCGATATGACAGCTAAGCCCTTTTTCCTGAAATTTTGCATTGACCATATCTGCCCAAGCTGCACGCCACTGCTCCAATACTTCTGACTTCCCCCAATTTGTGGTGGGGACTGCATCAAATGCCCATTGACCGTTTTCCTTTTTGATGCGGTTCCCATCCTTGTCCAAGTGATACACTCGGCGCTGTTTGGCTCCCCAAGTCCCATCTGCATTCAGAGGACGAATGGGAACGAGAACATGAAAGTGAGGATTCGGAATGCCGCCTTTTTCCCGGTCGGGCTGATGCACTGCAAAATCACAGATCATTCCATCAGAAACGAAGTGCTTTTGAATAAATACTCTTGCCAAAGCAATGTTTTCCTCCAAAGAAAATTCATTTTGCAGGGCAAGATCAAAGCTGTAGGCAAGCTGGGCGTTACAATTCTTTTCCACCTGTTCCACCTCGTTCCAGAGTGTGTACCGGTCTAAAAGTCTTGCCGGTGCATGTTCCGGTAGCAGGATTTCTGTCAGGATAACTCCGCCCTTTTTGGTGTAATCATGGGTTTCACCGTCCCAGAGATTATGAAGTTTTTCTCCGGCACGGTAGGCAGCACTGGCAACGGCGGTTCGCCCCTCACTGCGTTTGATCTGCGTAACATGGAAGTGATATAGTGCCATCAGCAATCACCTCCCATCTCATGGTTCTGAATGGCTTCTGCCACCAGTTCCTGCACAGCAGTCAGGGCAAAGATCTGTTCCATCAGAGCGTAGAACTCCACTTTTGTCAGGGAATCTGCTTCTTTGGAAATGCTTTGGATCGCACCGCCCATGTTGCAAAGATGGTGTGTGCGCTGACGGTCGGCTTTCTTTTCCAGATGTTTTTTGCGGTTCTGCAACAACTGAATCTTGTGTTCATATTGCTGCACTTTTAATTGGGCAGCTGCCAGCTGTTCCAGTGTTTTTTCTTTGTTTTCCATTTCTTTTTTGCTCCTTATCTTTGACTCATCCTTGCTGCAGCAAGGTATGTAATAAGAGATAGGCGTCAGCCGCAAGAGCTTGCCTCTTGACCGGAATGTAATTCCGCACTATGTAATGTGTTCAGACACAGGAGCATTGGCCTTCGGAGAACGCACATACCGGAATGGAATAACCGGTATAGAAGTGCGCCCTTAGTTCCTAAGGGAATTTGGCTTGTTTCACTCCATGAGAAAATTGTAAGTCATTCTGCCGTTCACTTTTATTGCCTCCCTGGTAGATTAATTTTATTTTATCATCGTCTTTGCACGATTTTTATGACCTTGTACGGCAGATTACCCACCGTGTCACTCCCTTGACAAAGAGCTGAATCTATGATAATCGGCTATCATTTTTCGGGGTAAAAAGAAGAGCACCCAACTGTTAAAGTTGGATGCTTCCTGTCAACCATATTGAATTTTAATTGTTTTTCTGAAAACGCATAGTTTTTGTCAACGCCAAACAGAAGCCGAACGGAATACGCCCCATTAGGAGGGAAAGGTTACTTCCTTTTGAACTACCTGCTGCAATTTTGCAGACTATGGCCACGATTGTATAATTGGTGATCCGCTCATACCCTGCACAATTCCATTTATTCTAAATATGAGATTTATTTTTTATCCCAAAAAGTAAGATACATTTGTGCAACGGACTCCAGCAATACAAGAAGAATATGAAGTATGATAAAAATACAGATTGCCGAAATATACTTCAATAATTGGAGTGGGAAAATTGATTTGGTCAGAGCAACAGCAATCAAGAAAATCAGATAAACCGTTTCACAAATAATGTTATATGCTATATTAGATAATAAAATCTGGAATAATGATAGTTGCTTTCCGTTTACCGAATTATAGAGTTTCTCATTCGACAATGTGTTTTTAAGCTCCTGTATATTACGATTATCTGCTGAAACCAGTATCGTAATAATTGCAATAGAGAATGATATTAAAATGGCGATAATATTTATTTGGGTGCTAATAAATTCAGAAAAAACTGCATTGAGTTTTTCACCATCGCCAAAATTAAAGAAAAGAGTTATTGCCAGAGCTGTTGCTGCAACCACTATTGGGAATACAAACTTGACATACAGTTTTTTTCTGGATTTTATATAGTCTTTAACTGGGACAAAAACGATTGACTTCATTATCACCGCCTCGTTTCATCTATAAAAGTTTGAGCCTTATGGAAGAACTCAGAACTACACACTTCGTTAGTTAATCCTTCGGTTTCCACTGTAAGATAGTGTTTCATCTTAATCAAGTCTGTGGCTGCTTCAAATGTTCCAGATTCATTTGTTCCCTTGACTGCTATTTTCTTAATTTTGTTATTGCTTTGCATATCCTCATAATATGCTTTTATCAAATTTTCCGGAAATTTCTTGGCCTTTCTCGGCTTTTTTACAAGAATTTGCACTTCATCACTGATATCTGTTCGATTTGCAAATCTCATAAAGTCATCATTCAGATCATCTTTGCTAACGGTCAACGTAATAAAAGACGTAGTTTTAGCTTTCTTGAGCGATGTTAAAAAATCATCTCCTGGCATTATCTCATGTGTAAGCGTATATAAATAATTATCATCGCACTCCTCACTGTATTGCTTAAATTTGGCATTAAGATAATCAATAATGCACTTTATCGAAATGCCATAGTGATTGCTTTCATGTACAGCTAAAAACCGATGTTGCCCTTTCGCTAACCGAATACAAAGATGAGTTTTTTCTTCGTCACCATCCTGCTGCCGTTTCCGAAGTCCAAGTTCCTCCATCGTTTCAGTATCAATCTCTTTCCGCACATGATTATATTTAGCAGATTTGAAAATAATGTCATAATTCCCCGGTGTCAGTTCTTTAACGGAATCCAACCATACAATTTTCTCTGAAGTTGCGAGATTACGTTTTCTATCACTCAAGTTTTTGGAAAGGATATGCTGCAACATTGCCGAAAAAGATGCAACGATTTGCTCCATGCTGTATTTGGAGCCATCCTCGGCATTTTTTTGCTTTGCAATGGTTAAATAGTAAAAATAAATAGGAACATTTTTCCTTTTGGTCTCTGTGCCCATTTCTATCCTCCTTAAAGCACGTCAGAAAGCAGTGACCAGCAGTCGCTTCCAATGTCATCAGAATACTGGTCACTACAAATACAAAGCTCCCCACTTTGCTTATCTTGGCGTACAATTCCACCTTTAAGATTGTAGCGATCTACATATTTTTTTAATACGCCAAATTTTTTAGCCGTGTATTTATCAATGTCTTCACTATCTCCAAACTTTGTAAAGCCACCCTTTGTCTCAATAATCCAAACTGAACCATCGGTCGATCCAACAACATAGTCTGGATAAAAAGACTTTTGCTTTCCGAAGTTGTCCACATACACAATGGAGAAATATTCGATGCCCTTATCTCCGTTTTTATAAAACCACGAAACTTTAGAACTATTTTGGCAATGGCGTTCGAAAAGTTTCTCTGGAAGAGAACGTCTTTCTGCAGAAGCCAAGTAACGCTTATATACGTTCTTTGTCATTTCACTCTGAGATTTTCCGGTTATATCATATGTAAATAGTGTTTCCTGCGGGAAACCAATCGGCTTTTCCGTGACTTTCGGTATATCCAAACTAAGTTGAAGTGCTTCATCGGACATTGCACTTCTTACATCTTCAATCAAACGATGCTTATTATTGATAACAAAAGCATACAGTGCACGAGTGTCAATTTTTAAGATTTTACAATCACAGTGCAGGCCCTGCAGAAATAACTTTCGTATAATTGCATTGATACTGCTGTAATCAAGGTTTATTTTAAATCCAATTTCTGCTACGCAATGATGATATGCCTTACCATGCTTGTGAGTATTCAAAGGTTCATGAATTGCAACATCATTCAACCCAGAAATATTCTCTTTAGATAAAATGGAAACCTCACCAGATTTGGTGTAGTCAATAATATCTTCAGCAAACGAATATCCATGGGCTTCAAGCAATGTCTTGTTTTTATCCATAGCACTCGTGGTATGATATTTCTTTTCAAAGAACTTGCTGATTACTTTTAGGGCCAGTTTGGCATCACGAGGGAACGGGACATTCGTTTTGTACTCGCTAATTAAGGTAAAGGAACGGTGCTCCGATTTCAGGAATACCCGGTATGCCTCCAAAGCGTCTTTACCAAGACTCAGCTTGACGCTTTCCGTAAATTTTTCATCCAGCGTAAAAAGATAGCAACAATCCAACAAATCACAATCGTAATGCTTTGCCTCTGGCATACGGCGAATACGTCCAATGGTCTGAATTTCAAAGGTTTCACTCATGTTGTCACGGAGTTTGACTAAGATATGAGCTCTCGGACAATCCCATCCCGTTGCAACGGCTTGCTTTATAATTACCGCTATTGGTGTGGCATCTGGGTCGGAAATTCCTTCTAAATTCTGCTTTTTATCAGAAAGCCAAACTGCCAGTTGACTATTCTCATAAGTGATTCCCTGAGATTCAAAGTATTCTTCAATTCGATCCAGCAATGCATCAGACTTATTGGGAATCTGGACCACAATCAGAGGGTTTACATTGACATTACGTCTTAAAAATTCTGCATGAATCTCCTGTTGCTTAGCAATTGCTTTTTGGATTAAGTAAGAAATCTGATCGTCAACGCTGATATTCTGCTCGAAGTTTTCGTTGATGACAAGAAGTTTCTTAATCAAGCCTTCGGAAATAACATCTTCTTCTGGAATGTCAATAACAGTTGCGTTTTTATATCCTTTAGGTGTAGCGGAGCATCTGATTATTTTGTCTGGATGAAACAACTCAATAATATCATCGGCCTTGATGGTATCGTTTTGATGGGACTCATCCACAATGACTTTGAATGAAAGGCCAGCATCCAATGCGTTTTGAATATACTCAAGAAAATTGGTTCGTTCACTGTCCCTCAAGGCAGTATTGCCTTTCTTAGTAAGTTTTTCCCAATTGATAAAGCAGACATCGTTTTCTTCAAATCCGCTTGCCATAATATCATGCAATAATTTAGTGTGGCTGCCGTGAATGTATCGGTCCATCTTATCTTTACTTTGCTCTTCAAGGTTTCCCTTACCGGGGGTGAGCCAAACAAAGACCGTTGCAGCGTTGCCTCTGATATATTCATCCATAAAATGGGCTAAGATAATTGTTTTTCCGCTACCCGTGCAGCTTTTCAGAACGATCTCTTTACATTGGTTCTCCATAGACTCAATTAAATCTGCAATGGCCTGCAATTGAAAATTTGCAAGAGTAATCTCCATGTTTACCCCTCCAGTTCTTTGTAATAATAGTCAGGAATAATATTCACGGCGATATTTTGTTCTCTCAGTTTTTGCTCTTGCTCTGCATCAAGCAAAATATCGTGGGCCATATACAGCTTACGACACTGAGTGAGACTAACCGTATTTTCCATAAATTCTTCCAGATCTTCTTCGTTCAATATAATGGCAATTTCGGCATTTCCTGTGAAGTTAATTCCATTTTCAAGCTCCACAAGTTCACGAACATGGGCAAGAAGTTCATCTGCATATTCATAGTACATGCGGTCAGAAATTGGAATATATCCAACACGATAATATTTCAAGCTGGCAGCATATTGTTCACTCGCTATAACACGTTTGAGTCGCTCATATGTAACATCTCTGCAAATATTGTTCTCATTATTAGTGCAAAGTATCGAATGGCGAGAGCCTTCATCACAAGTATTTAAGACCATTGCAGCTTCTCCAGTAGTTCCAGATCCCGCAAAAAAGTCCAAAATCGTAGAATTAGGGGTCGTGGTTGCCCTAAGAATTTCCACTATCAACTCCAGTGATTTTGGATATGGAAAACGTTTGTCAGAAAAAATATTTCTAACATAAGTAGATCCTTTTGTTGTATAAAATGCCTTTTCAATCCAAATTGTGGGAATATCGCTACCTTCGGTCAAATTTTTACCTAATTTCAATGTTGGCAAGTTCCCTTCATGCCCCACCACTTCAAGTTCGCCAGCTTGAATTTTCTTTATAATTCCATCTGGGAGATATTGCACGCTAAATTCATTAGGGTTATTTTTTGATTTATTTTTACCCACTTTGATGTAACCACAATTCCAATCGTGCATTAACCGAGAAGATATTAAGCGCCATACGCAATCTGCACCTTTGCTACTTACAGGCCACAAGGCAACTGTCCCTTCAGGTGCCTCATCGTAGTCAAAGGAAAAATCCTTGGCTTCTCCACAATATGAGCCATCAGCAATACGTTCTGTTAATGATTTTCCAACTCCAACTATTGCCATGGTCTTCTTATCAATAAAAATAGGATAAACTTGATTTGGTCTTGTTACTTTATCAAATGTACTTAAGGTTAGTCCTTCAAACGGTGATCGTTCTACTCCACCTGTAAAGCTCATTGCATTTGGCGAAAAATCTGTATTAGTTATAAAAATCAAATATTCCTGAACAAAATTAAATCCACCGTTTGGTTTTCCTCCAGATGTTTGCACTGTGACACAAATAACCTGCTTATCAAAAAACATATCCTGGCAAAGTACCATCAGATTATGCATTTCCTGATACCCAATACTAATGACAATAGTCCCTTCAAAAGAGAGTAACTTTTTAGCAATCTTCAACCGTTCAGACATAAAGGAAAGCCACTTCGAGTGAATAAAACTGTCTGTCTTTTCAACAAAACAATCATCATATATAAAATCTTTATTTCCTGTATTATAGGGCGGATCAATATAGATAAGATCTATTTTCCCTTTGTGAGTTTTCTCCAGTAACTGGAGTGCTGCTAAGTTATCACCTTCGATCAAAAAGTTCATTGTTCCGCCGTTGTCAATAAACAGTGCTTTATCCTCATTTAATACCGGCGTGTTTTTTTCAAGAACCTCATCAATGTGTTCTTTGTGTTGCTCAAAAACAAGGCCGTATTTTTTTCCATTAATATCTTTTTCTAACTCAGATAAATAAGAAAGAAGATTTCCTGTATTCGTGTCTTGTGGCACAGAGGCAATGAATGTTCTTATTTGTCCGATTTTACTTAGTAAATCCTCACGTTTTTTCTTAGAAACATTAGTACTCATTTCGTTACCTCTTTGCTTTCTTTTTTCGGCATGATACTGGTCATACTATGAAGCAAATCATTGTATGCTTGTTGAGATCTTGCCTGAGCTTCCCACTGGTCGATCATTCCTTTGGGTACATAGGGATTCTGAATAGTTTCCCAAGTGATTCTGTCTTTATAGCCGAGATTCTTCGCCATTTCTTCCAGCAACTTATAGTTTAAATTTTGTCGTTTTTGCTTCATTAATTCAGATTCTTCCGAAGATGAATATGCATCTAAAAGGTTTTTCCAAGCGCCTCTGACAGCAGTATCTTTTGCAAAAACCACATCAATAAGATTGAGTGCATGAACACTGTCTACAGTCCAACCGTAAATTCGTGATGTCATAAGGGTGCGAAAAATTTGCATTTTATCTTTCCGTTTTTCTGCACGGTTTTGCAGGTATTGACCTATAACAACTGCTAAGATTGGAATTCCTACAATTGCAACTAAATTTAAAACTGCCATTATCGTTTCAAAACGAGTCATATTAATTTCCCTCACAATCAAGACCTTATCTTTAATCTATATTTGAGATTTCTGCCGCTACCAACTTTTACAATCAATCCGTTATCCAACATTTCACGTAGAAGAATACTGGATGTAGACTGAGATACGCCCAGCAGATCATCTACATCTTTTCTTACAATGCTATCCTTTTTTCCAAACAATGAGAGAACCATTTTCATGCGCTCATTTTTAATTCCTACTTCGTGCATTTCTTGATGATAATTTAAGTTAGGCAAGGTAATCTTAAATGCATTGTTGCTCACTTCAATAATAGGCTTTACCGCTTGATCCGCATAGCATTCATTAATTTTCATAATGCCGGTGCCATAAGCTTCAATTAACTTAAGACGATAAAAAACATTTGCTAATTTTTTGTTACGCAAAGCAGATACACCCAGCATTATATCATCATAAGAAATCCCACGGACCAATCCACCAATGGTTACGAATTCTATGCGTCCATCAAAAATACTAATAAGGGTGGAACCGCTCACGGAATAGTCTCGATGCACAAGTGCATTTAAAAGAGCTTCACGTAGTGCTTCGGCAGGATAATCTCGCTTGTCAATTCGATCTAATCCTTTAAATTCTGCACGAGTGTGATTGAATTGGTCGATATAGGTGTACGCCTCCTCAAGCTGTTCCAGCAAAGAACCTGTCAGTTCCTTGCGATCCTTAAAAACATTTTTCTTACTTCCCTCAAAGACGGCCATTTTGATGGTATGCGTGCACTGATCAGACAGCAACATTCCAAGATTTGTGTAAGTGCCATCTTCACCGATTATATTCAGTGTGCGCTTCTGAGCATCGCCAAACTCCACCTTTTTCTTTGCAAAATATTCTTTCGCTTTTTCAAATGTCAGCTGCTGATTAATGGAACGTGCATCTTCATAGCAATCTCCGCTGGTTTCTCGAATCATATTCAAAATGGCTGTTTCAGAAGCTGGAACTGAAGAAGCGCCTTGACGTACATATACGCCCTCCGGGCGAATACCTTTCGAATGCAAATAGTAAGGACGAGCTGTGCCACGTTGCACAGTTAAAACAATAACATCTTTATGTTCCATTTTCTCAACAGAGTAATCAGTGAACATAGTCACGTCCGGACGTACAATATCTCGAATCATATTAGTTAGGCGAAGCATAGTATCATCTACATTATCAACACCGTATATTGTTCCGTCATCATTGATGCCGATATAAAGCTTCCCACCATTTGTATTTGCAAATGCAATCACAGCGTACTTAATGTCGTCCATATATTCACGCTTGAACTCCACATTCTTTCCTTCTATCAAGAAGATTACCTCCTTTAGCCGTCACTATTATTTTAATCATTTCTAATTATATCTAATTATCATGTAATTATCAAGTGATTAGATGAGTTAATTTGATTTCTTTCAATTATGCAAAAATCTGCCCAGTGGATTAAGAATCATCAAAAAGTTAAACAGCCTCTCGAAAGGGAATAATTTCACGCACAATTTTATAATTTCTGTGTGTGAAATTTTTTATTCTGGATTTTGACACTCGATGTTTACCAAAAAATATATAAAAATGTGATTGCAATCGCAAAATTATGAATTATTATGTGATACATCCAAAAAATCAAGAAAAGCCGGATACCACTTCTTGCGAAGCAGCATCCGGCCTTGTTCTATGCTTTATTATTCCATAACCTCAACCATCATCCTGGCTCCCAGCTTAAAGCTGTTCTGGAACAACAGGCACTCTGCCATAGTCTGATGCTCATGGACAGCATCCGTGTATCGGGAGAAGAGTTCCTTCTGCTCCTCCGTCATGGTGGCCAGAAGTTTTTCCTCGTTTCTTGTAATCAAACGGAGGGATTCTTTCAACTCCTTGCAGGCGGTTGTATCGTACTCTGTTGGCTCGATATTTCCGTACCAGAATTCTTCCAGGATTCTCATACCGCATCCTCCCCGTAAATCAGCTCCCGGAGGATGATTTCCTCTGCACGGTTATGGATGATGTTCATGGCTCTGACCCAGGCCATCTGGTCACTGGCTTTCAGATCCTCTGTCACGCCCTCAGCGACCTTCATCTGCTCGATAATACATTTCAGGCGACTTTGTGCCTGCTCGTTCAGATCGGCAAGATAAGTCCAGAGCTTACAGGTTAAAATTAAATCGTTGTAGAGCATAGGGTTATGTTCTTTCAAATACTCTCGGTGCATCCGTCCGTATTTTCCGATGGGACGTTCTTCGGCAGGAAGTTTCAAATCCGGGATGTAATACTCTCCTGCCAACACATACTCAATACCATTTTTCTTCATTCTGTTTTCCATAAACATGACCTCGATTTCATAATTTTTGTCACATCGAGACTCAGTGGTGTAAAAGTGGTGTAGTAGCACCACCTTGAGGTCAGAAAAACCTTGATATTACTGGAGTTTTTAGAGATTTCTACAGATATTGCCGTGGCACACGAAAAGTATTTTTATCATCTTTTTATAACTCCTCATAAGCCCTGTATTTCTTCTCAAATGCTTGATATTACAGGATTTCTCGCACTTTTTGTGCAGCCTGAGCTTCCGCCTGTTTTGAAGATATCTTCTCAAATCTTCTCAGGATTTCTCATGTTTTTTCCTGCAATATTGGTAAAGGCGTTGGTAAAGAAAGTCGCTTTACCAACGGGCAATTTTAAGCGTTCGCCACACGCAGCAGTTCATCTTTGGCGTCATCAAACTTCACATGGGTGTAGGTATTCAGCGTTACGCTGATGTCTGCATGACCCATGATGTACTGCAATGTCTTGGGGTTCATCCCGGATTTTGCCATATTGGAACAGAAGGTGTGTCTGCACACATGTGGATGTGTCAAGTATAGGACAAAAAAAATTTTATTTTTT
>CEAE01025133.1_pt1 | contig 14987 bp, 13 predicted proteins | sample 554951 | NCBI WGS metagenome assembly CEAE01 (sample SAMEA3182076, study PRJEB8094) | gut metagenome | biome: human; feature: gut; material: Stool; isolation source: human stools | place: Canada | collected 2012-03-28
GTGTATACTCTGAACTTCCGGAAACCTGTGTTGTGACGATCTGTTCCCCTTTATACCATACAACAAACCAGTATCCTGTCGCATGGTCTACGCTGTTTCAGGTGAATTTTACCATATCTCCTACTGTATAGCTGTCACTGTTTTTCCATATGGATGGAGTTGTCGTTATTGGATCTGGCTTTCTATTGGATAAAAACAAATCCGCTTCAGCATTTCGCCTTCTTGTCAATCCCGCTAAGACTTGACCTCCTGATTTATTCCAGTTTGTAAATGCTGTACGTATTTGTGCATCAGAATACTTTGTATATCCATTTTTCAAAATTGTCTTTAATTGAAAAGTTTCCGTACTAACCCATACATTTCCCAAATTATATGTAAAACTAACCAACGCATCAAACTGATTTTGTCCTATTGTAATTCTATTAGAATTAAGAAAACTATTTACCGAATTCTCTGTCTTCGCAACATCCTGCTTTAAATACTGGTCTGCCTGTGCCTGAGTAATTGTCATCCCTGCATAGACGTCTGAGCCGTAATGTCCCCATCCTATTGTATAGTATTTTTCTGTTGAAACTGCCTTATATGCCGTCAAACGACAACTCTCAAACTGTTTTATAAGTGAATATCCATTTTCTCCTGTTGTCATTCCTCCTGCCCGGCTGGAAAAAGTATTTATTTCTGAGCCAGTTTCACTTAAAATTTCATCTGTTGATTCTGTTATTTCCTCTGTATCCGTAAATAACTCTGTTTCTATTTCTAAATCTGATGCTCCCTCCTCTGTATCTGTTTCCTCTTTTTTGTGTTTTATTTGCAGATTATAGCAAAACAACAGCTTGTTCTTTTTGAGCCTTTTGTTTTTTCTAGCGCAAATTGTTCTTTCATTCCTGCAAATTTCATTATTTTTATGCATTATTTCTTCTCTGGTGCTTGATTTGATTTAATTTTAGTACATATATTTACTAATTGCAATGATAAATATATGTACTATGGTAAAGTTTACCTAAATTGCATGGAAGGAGGCTTTATTTGAATTATATACAACGAATTCGGGATCTTCGTGAAGATGCCGACTGTACGCAGACTCAGATTGCAGAATATCTCGGAACCTCTCAGACTATGTATGCCCGATACGAACGCGGAGCCAATGAAATGCCAATCCGACATTTGATTGCACTGTGTCAGTATTATCAGGTCTCTGCCGACTATATCCTCGGCTTCACCAATATCAAAAAACCTCTTCCTGTAAGAAAACACTCAAGATATAAAAATTAAGGCTGACAGTCATCTCATACGACTGCCAGCCTTAATCTTATCTACACATCCTTACATTCATTTACCTGGATTTCTTATACTGTCAACAATTCAGAATTTTTTATAATATCTTTTATCTGTTCTTCGTCCATTTCTGCCACATCCGCGATCTGAGCAGCTGTATAGCCTTTGTTGTACATTTTCATGATCATTTCCCGTTTACCCATTTCAATTCCGGTTTCAATTCCAGTCTCTTTAATTTTCTGGCTTAAATCACACATAATACTCACATCCTCTCTGAAATCCTTTTCTATTGGAATTGCATATTCATTTCCAATGATGTCCAGTTTTTCGTTTACCGTTAAATCCTGAGACAACAATGCTCCCAGTAATCTATGTAACTCGTATTTTTCCTCATGCTTCGGAAGTTCTTCGGCAAGCCCGATCATTACGATATTAATCAAGTCCATTTTTCCCTTCCAGGCATGGAAGTTTACAATACTGTCTTTCACCAGATGAATATGTTCCAAACTATTTTCTGGCATATTCATGCATACCCAAATAGAATAGACTCGCTTGATATCATTATAATTTGAATTTGAAAAATCTCTTTCCTTTTGTGAGGAAATCATCCGACTTACATAAAAAACAGAGCCAACAATCCCAAACAGACTGTCAGCCCTGCTTTCATTCACACATATCCAAATTCAATATTACCCTATTTCGTCAGAACCCTATAATTTTCTTTCTCATTATAATCTTTATGGATTCCGTCATCTTCGTACAGAGTATAGCTGCTGCCTTCATAGCCAAGCATCTTGAGGTGCTCTGTATCAATATCTTTCACGCACTCTGCCACTTCTGCGAGCGGGATGCATTTGCCGCTTCTGATGAAGAGTGGTACTTCGTTGAGTGCTACGTCTACATAATGAACTCCTTTGGCGAGGATTTCTTCGGAAATGGTTCCGTCTGGCAGGAACTTGATGAATTTCATTTCTTCCGGCAGGTAAACGTAGCGTCCTCTTGCATTCTGCTCGTAGACCGGTGCGATCATGATCTCGTTTCCGAGGATGAGCTGGTCTTCTACGCGAATCGCCATCTTGTCATCCGGATAAACGAAGCCGAGCGGTTTGAAGTACATGTCATCGTTCAGTGCAGCTTTCATGTACTCGCTGTACAGATACGGTACGAGACGGTATCTGGTATTAATGACATTTCGAAAATCCTCGATGTTTTCGAACTGGTAGCATTCCTGCTCTCTGGTTCCTTCTGCCGCATGATTACGCATTAACGGGGTGAATACACCCAAAGCAAGGAAACGGAGCACCAGATCTCTGGTTGTATCTGCGCCAAATCCGCCAAGGTCGGCACCTGTGTACATGAAGCCACACATATTCAGAGATGGCATCATCTTCAGATTAAGAAGGATGTGTGACCACCAGGATTTATTGTCACCGGTCCATATTCCACCGTAACGGTGCATTCCGATGTAGGAAGATCTGGAGAACATCAGGAAACGTTTTTCCGGATCAATACGCTCAAAGGCTTCCCCTGCTGCTCTTGTCATGTTGTAGCCAAAAAGGTTATGCACTTTGTCGTGACGGATTTTTTTGCCATCCACATTGTGGTAAAATCTTCTGTAATCTTCCGGATTGTTTGCGATGTCTTTCATCTTTGCCTGCATAGCCCACGGATGGATCTTGCCCTCTGTATCTTTTGCGAATTCTCCGGCAAGTTCTTTTGCTTCTGACAGACCTTCAGAAGAATAAAAGATTGCCGGTTCGTTCATATCATTCCAGAAGCCATCGATTCCCTGTTCAATAAGGAAACGATATTTGTCTCCGAACCACTTTCTGGCATCCTTATTCAGCATATCCGGGAAGTGTGTATCTCCCGGCCATACGGCTGCAACGAAATCACTTCCGTCTTCTCGCTTGCAGAAATAGTTGTTCTTCACGCCTTCTTCGTAAACATCGTATCCCGGCTCGACCTTAACACCGGCATCGATGATCGGGATCAGGCGAAGATCCTGGTCTTTCATTTCCTGTACAAATTCCGGAAAATCCTGGAAGTTTTCTTCACTCAGTGTGAAGTCCTTGAATGACTGCATGTAATCGATATCCATATAGATCATATCGATCGGGATATGGTTCTCACGGTATCCTTTGGCAACGGTGCGGAAATCTTCCTTTGTGGTGTAACCCCAACGGCTCTGTCCGAAACCAAAAGCAAACTTCGGCGGAATGTAGCTGCGTCCGATCACATGGCGGAACTGTTTTACGATATCGTAAGCATTCTCGCCCTCGATCACGTAGATATCCAAATCAGCATTTTCGCAGGACACTTTGAGGGTATCCATTCTGGTATATCCGATATCAAATGTCAGTTTTGCCGGATAATCAAAGAACAGGCCAAAGGTCGTCTTGCCGCTCACGATAATGAAGTTGTGAGCTCCGTACAGAGAACGCTTGTCCTCTGTATGTTCCGGATCATCTGCACAGTCACTGATATAGCAGTAACCTCTCTTGTTGATTCCACGGTTTGCTTCGCCCAGGCCATAGACGATATCATCTTCGTCCATAATATAGGTAAAAGCAAAGCCTTCTTCCTGGCTGATCTCTCCATATGGAAAAGTGCCCTCAGTTGTTTCGATTTTTTCGGTCAGTGCCTCCGTGTCAAATGGAGTTCCATATCTGTATTTTCTAATCATCTCTGTGTTCCCTCTTATTTATATAATACAAATGCTTCATATGGTTTCAGAACGATTTTGCCATCAAATGCAGTTCTGCCAAGGTTTGTGATCAGGCATTCTGCACCTTTAAATTCTTCCGGCACTTCTACTTCTGCGTCCTTGTCAGTGAAGTTGCAGACTGTCAGAAGTTTTTCCTGATCCAGTTTTCTTGTGTAGGCAAAAATCTGGTCATCGTCGCGGTAAAGCGGCTCAAATTCACCATAAACAATGATGTCTTTTTCTTTACGCAGACTGATCAGTTTCTGATAGTAATGGAAAATAGAGTTCGGATCTTTAAGCTGCTGTGCCGCATTGATTTCTTTGTAGTTCGGGTTCACTTTGATCCAGGACTCGCCATCTGTAAATCCGGCCTGTTCTGAATCATCCCACTGCATCGGGGTTCTCGCATTGTCACGGCTTCTCAGCATCAGACATTTCATCATGTATTCCGGAGTCATAAGTCCTGATTCCGTAAGTTCTGTAAAGAAATTGATACTCTCAATATCACGATAGTCTTCCAGTTTATCGAAGTAGACATTTGTCATACCAAGCTCTTCACCCTGATATACATACGGCGTTCCCTGCATCATATGAAGACAGGTTGCCAGCATTTTTGCGGAAGTCTCTCTGTATGCCGGATTGTCATTTCCAAATCGGCTGACACTTCTCGGCTGATCATGATTTCCAAGAAACAGGCTGTTCCATGCTTTGCCCTGAAGTTCTTCCTGCCATTTGATCATGATGCGCTTGAACTCTTTGAAATCATATTTCTCAGTTGTCCACTTTCCGTAATCACCGCTTCCATTATCCACATGCTCAAACTGAAATACCATATTCAGTTCTTTTCCGGCTTCTCCCGCATATTTCTGTGCCTCTTCGATAGTAACTCCTGAAGTTTCACCAACTGTCATGATATCATATCTGGAAAGTACTTCTCTGTTCATTTCCTGAAGAAATTCATGAACCCTCGGACCATGTACGCAATATGGTCCAAAATCACCATAGAGGCTATTGTTCATTTCTCCGTCCGGAAATGCCTGATCTTTGGAAATCATACTGATAACATCCATACGGAAGCCATCGATTCCTTTTTCACACCAGAATGTCATCATATCATAAACTTCCTGGCGGACTTTTTCGTTTTCCCAGTTGAGATCCGGCTGTTTCTTCGAGAACAGATGCAGGTAATACATTTGGGTCTGGGCATCATATTCCCATGCGGAACCGCCAAATACCCCACCCCAGTTGTTTGGTTCTTTTCCATTGACAGGATCTTTCCAGATATAATAATCACGGTACGGATTGTCTTTGGACTTGCGGCTTTCGATGAACCAGTTGTGTTCATCGGAAGTGTGATTGACAACGAGATCCATCAGGATCTTGATGCCGCGTTTGTGTGCCTCGGCAAGCAGTTCTTCGTAGTCTTCCATTGTTCCGTAGTCTTTGTAGATCTTCTGATAATCAGAGATATCGTAACCATTGTCATCCTGTGGAGACTCAAGCATAGGAGAAATCCACAGCACATTTACGCCAAGTTCTTTCAGATAATCAAGTTTCTGTATGATTCCTCTGATATCTCCAATGCCATCTCCATTGCTGTCATTAAAACTTTTGGGATATATTTGATATACGACGCTTTCTTTCCACCATTTTTTTTCCATGCTATTTGAGCCTCCTGTTTCTTATGATTTGATTCATCGACACCTTAGAATTACTCCGTGAATCACTACTTTCGCATAACTGGCATGATCAAAGTTCGAAATGTCGTATCCTGCAGGCAGGAACGACATTCTGAACTATAACTCCTGGTATCATTATTTGACTGCTCCGGCAACAACACCATTCATGATCCATTTCTGACAGAAAAGATATACAAGCAATACAGGAATAAGTACCAGCAGGTAAGACGCGAACGCCAGGTTATAATCTACTGAAAACTGTTTTTTGAATACATACTGTGCAAGCTGTAAAGTCTGCTGACTCTCATCGCTTAACAATACCAGCGGCATGGTAAAGTCATTCCATGTCCACATAAACGAAAGAATTGCTACTGTTGCCGTGGTAGGTTTTAATACCGGAAAAATAACCCGACTGAATATCTGAACCGGATTTGCCCCGTCGATCATTGCAGCCTCATCCAGTGCTTCCGGAATAGCCTTGACAGCACCTGTATAAAGGAAGGTGTTCATCGGCAGACCAAAGATAACATACAGGAATGTGATTCCGTAGATATTGTCCAGATGGAAGGTATTTGCCTGTACAACCAACGGAAGCATGATTACCTGGAAAGGAATGAACATCGCGCTGATAAAGTAGTAATACATGATTGAGAAGAATTTACTCTTCTTTCTGTTTCTTGTGATCGCATATGCTGCGAATGAATTTGTGATCAGCGTAAAGGCCAGGTTGATCACTGTGATAAAAGCAGTATTAAAAAATTTCCTCGGGAAATTTGTCATATTCCAGGCATCGACAAAGTTCTGAAGACGAAGTTTTGTCGGAAATGCCAGAATATTGTTCATGTCTGACGGATCTTTGATTGCGATCATCAGTGCCATATACAGAGGCAGAAGGATGATCAGCACGATTCCTGCGATCAGAAGGATGGTCACAGGCCAGTTGTAATGTTCTTTTACATTTGCTGTACGACGTTTCATCCTAATTTCTCCTCTCTCTTCTCAAGTATACGTAACTGGAACACGGAAATCAATACTACTACAATAAAAAGCATGACTGCGTTGGCTGACTGATAAGCAAACTGACCGCCGCCGAATCCTTTTTTGTAGATGAGTACTGCGATAGAAGTTGTGCTGGTTCCCGGTCCGCCTTCTGTCATTGCCATGATCTGATCGTAAACCATCAGGTATCCTTTTGCAGAAAGTACCATGTTAATGGTAAATGACGGTGCCAGAAGCGGGAAAGTAATCTTTGTAAATTTACGGAATCCGGTTGCTCCATCAAGGGCTGCTGCCTCATACACATCTGTATCAATAGACTGAAGACCCGCAATGTAGATCAAAGTATTAAATGCACATCCTGTCCATACCGCAACAGCAATGATTCCCCATATTGCATGATTGGTACCAAGAATATTTACGCTTAATGCCTGGATCCCGAAGCTCTTTCCGAGCTGTGGGATCAGGTTGGCAAAAATATAGTTAAAAATAAATCCGACGATCAGGCTTCCAAGCATATATGGAAGGAAGTAAAACGCCTTGATCGTGTTTTTGAATTTAATCTTTGAGTTCAGTGCACACGCAAGGATCAGACTGATCACATTTACAAGAATTGTCGCGATCACTGCAAATTTGAAAGTAAACAAATATGCATTTCCTGTGTCTGCATCAGAGAACATATGCAGGTAGTTGCGCAGACCAACAAAGTTCCAGTCTCCATATCCCTTCCAGTCCGTAAAGCTGTACAGAACACCTCTCAAGAACGGAATCGTATGGAAGACAAAGAATAATACTGCAAGGATTCCTACATAAATGTAGTAAACTTTATTAACAGCAGGTCTTTTGTGGGCTGTTTTTTTCTTCATGGGATCATCTCCTCACTTAATCTACGTTAGCGATGTCGTATTTTTCATCACACTGTTTCAGGAACTGGTCCATATTTTCCTGATTGTCCATTCCATTTGAATAGTTCAGGCACATTTCAGAAATAAGTGCGGAAAGATCAAATCCTGACGGATAGTAGTGATCCGGGAAGTTTGCCACTTTGCCGTTGGCGATGTCTTCTTTGACACCGGCAACTGTTTCGTTGTTCTGCTCTACGTCTTTGATCGCAGAGAATGCAAACTGATCGTCGATATAGGTCTGTGCGTTTTCCGGCTCCATCATGAAGGAAACGAATTCTTTTGCCATATCTTCATTTGCACTGTCTTTGCATACACCCATGAGTACGTCAACACCTGATGTTACATAGTTTTTGGATTCATCGTTGGATGCCGGAAGTGCGAACATATTAACGTTAATGTCTGCATTAGCGTTTTTGTACTGGTTGATTGCCCAGTTTCCGTTGATGATCATGACTGCATCGCCGTTTGCAAATGCCTTGTTTCCATCATCATAGGTCAGACCCATGAAATCATCCTGTGCATAGTCAAGGAGTGTCAGGTATTTTTCTACGATTTCTTCATGAGTTCCTGCAAATGTTGTTTTGCCTTCTTTACGGTCATCTGTGAATCCGTCCGGCTGAAGATCAGGTGCCATGCTGTTCCACGGGCAGAGGCTTGTCCATGCATCTTTGTAAGTCATAAGGAGCGGCTGCTCTCCTGCATCTTTGATCTGGTCAAGTACGTCAATGAACTCATCCCATGTCTTTGGAATTTCAAGCCCGAGTTCTTCAAATTTGTCTACGTTATAGATGACACCAGATGCGTTTGTTGCGTATGGAACGCCGTATGCTTTTTCTTCTTTGTCTTTGTTTACGTCATAAACCATCTGCATATAAGAATCCTGGATGTTGGAGATGTAATCCTGATCACTTAAGTCAACCAGCATTCCTGCACTCTCTACTTCTGTATAGTTGTTGTCTCCACCCATCATTACGATATCAGGCATATCGTTCTTTGCCATTCTTGTCTTTAATACGGTTCCTGCATCTGCCGGTGCTGTAATCTTGATGGTCACGTCCTCATGTGCTTCGTTGAATTTGTCTACAAGCTGCTGAAGAACATCTTTGTTTTCTGCCTTACTGGAAAACAGTTCCAGTTCTGTTTTTCCACCCTTTGCAGAAGAATCCCCGTCGGAAGATCCGCCGCATCCAGTTACAGTGAGCATACCTGTCATTAAGGCACCGACCATTAATACGCTGATAATTTTTTTATTTTTCATCTTTTCTTTCCTCCATGATGTTTGTTTACAAGTATGAAGGCTGCGCAGCACCAGAAGTTTACGAAACATTACCCCGGACACGTCTGTCCTGTTCCCTTTTGGTGAGTTTATCATAACCCCACTGCCTCTGTAAAATCAATAGGTTTCTCGCGAAACTTAAATTGTAGACAAAGTTTAGCTTCTGTTTTTATGCACTTTGAACAAAAAAAGAAGGACTCTGTCATTCTTTGACAGAATCCCTTTTGACCAGATAGACCGGACTTTTTACATTTAGTTCTTTCAAGTTTTCTCCCTGGATCAGTTTCATTAGACGTATCAGTGCCAGATGTGCTTTTTGCTGGATATCCTGATGAACTGTTGTCAGCTTCGGCCGGACCATGCTTGCATATATACTGTCATCGTAACCCGTTATGGAAATCTGATCTGGAACACTGATCCCCTCATCAAAAAAGAAGTTCATCGCCTCGATCGCGTCATAATCTGAGGAAAAAGCCAGTGCTTTTGCTTCAAGGAAACGTGGAAGGAGTTCTCTGTATTTCCGAAGACGTGGATTTTTGTCACCCGGGACGACGATATACCGGGAACGGCTGCAGAATTTCCCTTGCTTCTCCATCGCCTGTTTGAAGCCCATCCAGCGGTAATAATCGCTGTCCTGATCGGTTTCTGCGATGAACAAGGCTTTCTCATAGCCGCGGGAATAGAGGTATTCCCCGATCTGATAACCGCCGGAGTAATCGTCTACACCAACATTCTGGAAGGTGTAGGCTCCCTTGGGGTAGGCATCGATCAGGATCATTTTTTTGTTCAGCTTGCGGGAAAGCCTGCGGTACTGTTCTTCGTTGTACCCGAGGATGATAAGCCCCTCGACATTCCATTTGGAAGCGATGTCCACTACATTCTGGATATTTTCGCCGCCGATGAGCATGACGTAGTAGCCTTTTTCTTCTGTTTCCATCTGGATGGTTCCGATCAGCTCGCCCACGAACGGGTCCTGAAGGGACTGCATGCCGTGAGCATAGTAAAAGCCAAGTACTACGCCTATGATCCTGGAACCATGACCGGAAAGCATCACGGAGCCCATGTGGGGAACGTAGTTCCGCTCTTTGAGGATTGCCGTGATCTTATCAATGGTTGCCTGGGAAACCCTCTTGGTATTGCCATTTATGACATTTGATACAGTGGTGCGGCTGACACCTGCCATTTCTGCGATGTCCTGAAGACGAATCATATGTTGTTCAGCCTCCTTTTTGTATGTTTCATGTGTTTCGTATGTTTCAGTATATATTGTGGTGTTATGGATGTTATAAGTTTATGATCCTGACGGGATTCGAATAAGGAGTTTCTGTCCGTCTTTTTCTGCTGCTGTGAGAACCGGGATGTGCTTCTTTCGGAGTGCATGTACGATCGGGTATGCTGCGAAGAGATTTTCTCCGACGAAAACAGCTTCCGGCTTGTATTTGAGGATTTTTCTGACCTGATCTTTGATCCGGACTTTCCATTCCTGTTTCTCCATGGACACTTCGGCGTAGATTCCCTGGATTTCCAGTTCCGGAAGGGCTGGGAAATCTATGTGGATGATCTCTGCTGCCTGTAATTTAGGAAGCTGGTGGAGGAGTTCATCGTATTCTGCTGCTCCACCAAAGCTTACGATTACAGATTTCTCGTGAAACTGTTCCATACTGAGCTTGCATGCCTGTGCTGCATCTGCAAGTTCACCTGTGGTCATGAGGAAACCTCCTTTATGGCAGAAATTTGCTGTTTTGAGGCCGGTTGCCGCTTTGAGTTCTTCGTTTTCGAGGCCGAGCCATTCTGCTGGAAAGCTGCATTTGTAGTTCATGGAATATTCTTTTTTCTGAGGCTGAATGCAGTAACCGCCTCTGTTTGACGGAAAGATCACGAAAGCGATCTGTGTTTCGGAGAGGAATTTCTGGCAGGGAACGAATTCCGGGAGGATGAGGATTCTTGCATCATCTCTGTGTTTTTCTCTGTCATGGAACGCCTGCTGATGTCTGGTGTAGATTTCTTCTACCCGTTTGTCGGCACGTTCGTTGCCTCTGTATCGTTCAAATTTATTTTCCAAGATCATCCCTGCAACGCTGACTGCCTGGAAAAAAGCTTCATCATTGCCGCCCTCGGCATCCCAGGTCGGATTGAAGTTCCCGATCAGAGTGGCAAGTTCGTTCTTCTCGCCGGTATTATCGTTGTTGTCGAGTGGCTGCACGAAAGCTTCATCGAATTTCTGCGCCAGTTCTTCGCCAAGGATCTCCGGACCAAGTTCCTCCCACAGAAGCCCGAATGCCGCATACGGTACACCGTTCTCACGGATCCTGCTGTCTTTCTGGTGATGGTCGTATTTGCCTCTGCCGATATCAAAGACAATACCATCGAAATCATCCGGCACACGGTTTCCACGTGTAATCGTGATCTCCGGGTTCAAATATAATAACAGCGCAAATGAAAAAACGTCATCTGCGTGGAATTTACCGCTGTGGGTGAAGGCGGTGGCGGTTTGGGTGCGGATTTTATTTAGTAGATCGTTCATGTTGTGTGGTGCTCCTCTTATTGTAAATAATGCGTCAAATACCTATTTTATATCCACAGATATACATTTTTCGTATATCTCTGAAGAATAATTGACGCTCACTCTTGTTGCACATTTTGTTCTATAATATAATGGTTATGTTGTCCAACCGATACCCGGCAACGGGAGGAGGTGAACTGCATGGATACTGTAATCTCGTTTCTTGTCTCCTGCACGGCAAGCATATTTGCCTACTATGTTTGCAAATGGCTAGACGGAGACAAATAGGGCAACTCTAACCTAGTGGTTTTCCTGTCCACTATAAAAAGCAAGAAGAAGCCCCCAGTATTGGTGCTACTGAGGGCTTCATTCTTTTTGTCCGCATGGACTTGTAATCTCTTTGCCTACTGGCATTATAGCATATGCACTTCTCATTTGCAATATACTTTTTCACACCATCTCCACATACCTTCCCCCTGGTTACTGTTCAAGGGTATGCATAGCCCATTGTAAAAAGTGACGAAATTTATTTTTTTGTTTTGTGGATAACCAGTTCCAGCAGGAAAAATTATGTTTATAGTCTTTCCTGCTGTTTCTTTTTTGAAGAGTTATCCACCTGATTTTATCTTACACAGTACATTTTTTTATAGCCTTACCATATAGTCCTTATTTTTCAAGATACAAAATACCTGCTTATCCGCAGTCATATTGACGAAAGGACAATTCCTGGAAATTCGCTTTTTTCCCATGTTTCTGCTATACTTCTCTATAAGAAAGAGAGGGCTGCCTTATGGACATTGATTTAAAAGAAGAGATCAGAAAACAGGATGAGCTTCTTGCCGAATATCTCAGAGTGATTGAGATCCAGAAAGGACTAATCCAGGAACAGAAAAAAATGGAAAAACGTGCACTGGATGCTGAAAAACAGCGGGATGATGCACTGGATAAAGCAAAAGAGATCCGTCTGCAGTATTATGAAACAGCTGCTGAACTGGAAGAAGAACGGGGGAAAAACCTGAAACTGCATGCACAGATCAACCGTGACTATGAAAACTCCTCTATTCCTTCTTCTAAGTCGATCAAACGGAAAAAGATCGCAAACAGCAGGGAAAAAACAGGACGGAAACCGGGCGGTCAGCCGGGGCATCCCGGCCACCGCAGAAAAAAACAGGAACCCACACAGCCGGTCATCCTTCTTCCTGCACCTGAAAAAGTCCTGGAAGACAGTGATTTCAAAAAGACCGGAAGAACAATCATAAAACAGATGGTGGGATTCCAGGTGTACCTAAATGTAAGGGAATATCATGCAGATGTTTACTATAACACGAAGACAGGCGAACGGGTGCACGCTGCATTTCCAGCCGGAGTTGTAGATGAAGTGAATTATGATGGGAGTATCCGGGCATTCCTGTTCCTTTTGAACAATGACTGCTGTGTTTCCATTGATAAGAGCAGGAGGTTCCTGTCAGACCTGACAGGCGAGAAACTGAATATCTCCAAGGGGATGGTAAGTAAGCTCAGCAGGGAGTTTGCTTTAAAAACTGTGCCTGAACGCAGGACTGCCTGTGCAGATATGCTGCTTTCCCCCGTCATGCCCTTGAACAGTAACCGCCAGTTAGCAAGTAGTATCTATTTTCTTTTCCAGTTTGCAAAAATATCCGAGGATTCTTTCAGGAACTCATAGGAAATCTGTATTTCATCCTCTGTTGCTGTTTTATCATCATCCAGGATCGGATATGGATTGCATCCTCCTGCTGTTTCTCCGACCTGATCCATCGCAAAAGAATTACCGCAGTTCTGGCAGACCAGTTTGTCTCCTTCCTGCTTGTAGTAGCCATTGCCCGAATCATAACAAATCTGGCAGGTATTGAATGCAGTACGAACGATTCCTTCTGCATCTTTTACCGCGATCACTTCCATCTCTGTTCCGTCCACTTCGATTGGATAAAATGCTGCATCTTCAGATAAGTCATCTGTTTTAATGGTCAGACTGTCGCCTTTTTCTATTTTGGTTGTTTCTTTTTTATCTTCTTTATCGTCGGTTGCTTTTGATGCTTTTTTCTCTGTTGTCTTTGTTGTGCTGGAAGCTGCTGCCATTACATTTTCTACCTTTCCATACGCTGTCGCTGTTGTCATTAACATGGCTGCCATTGCTGCTGTTATCATAAATCTTTTCATTGTTTCTTCCTCAACTTTCTACATAAATCTTTCCTGTGATCATCCCCATCCAGCAAGTGTAAGTGTAAGTACCTGCTTTTTTCGGTGTGAATTCGATTACATTTTCGCCCTCATCAAAAGCATATTCTATTCCCAGATCCTGCTGGATGATTTTATAATTGCATCCGTTGACACTTCCATCCGGGGCCTCGACCGTCCACTTTACAGGCTCGCCTGCCTTGACCGTAATGTCCGGATAGCTCCTGCCAGACTGTAAGGTACTGGTGATGTACTGTGTCTCATCTGTATTTTTCTTATCAACGTCTGTATTTTCTACCATAAGTGTGCCTGTAACTTTACTGTTCAGACCTGATAATGTACCGCCCTGCACCATCATAGAGAGGCCCATGACCACTACCAGAATTGCGCCGGCTTTCAGAACCTGCCTTGTGAATCGTTTTCCAAGCATGGATACTGCGGAACCGAATCCAAGCATCAGTGGAACAGTTCCCAGGCTGAAACAGAGCATGGACAAAGCTCCCGCCAGCGGATTTCCAGATACCAGGGCAACAACCTGCATGGACTGCAGCGGCCCGCACGGCATGAGACCATTACAGAGCCCGATGAAAAATGGAGTTCTGGGTTTTCTGCCTGATTTTTGTTTTGTTTTTTTATTGAAGTTCGGAATGTGTACCGCCAGCCTTCTAAGTCCCGGAAAAATCCCAAGCATATTTACACCCATGACTACCATGATAATCCCTGCGAATAATTTAAGTATTCCCTGAAAAAGTGTAGATGTCTGTAAACTACTGCCGATTCCTGCCAAAGCTCCGACTGCTCCAAGCACGCCGCCGATCACTGCATAGGAAACCACACGTCCGATGTTATATTCCAGAGTATTACGGAACATGACCTTTGAGATTTCTGTCGACGTATCTTTCTGTAGTGTCTGCGACAAGTTGATTCCGCCGCACATAGCAATACAATGAACGGAAGTGATCAGTCCGATCACAAACAACATCCCATACCCCATCTCGCTGTCCGCCAGAGAATTCGGCACAAGCCGGTTCAGAATCCCGCATCTCTGCAGCAGAAAAAACAGCACCACAATGATCATGATTTCCCGCACAGCCTTCAGGATGACTTTCTTTTTGGAAGTATTCTGTGCCGATGCCTCGTAGCCTAAGTCACCTATCATTGTTATGATCTGATCCAGTGAGACCATCTCCGGGTCATAGGAAAATTCCGCCGTACCGGTTTCATAACTGACAGAAACTTCTGTGATTCCACTTCGATTATTTAATGCTGATGCTATTCTGGTTTGACAGTTAATACAGGTCATGCCACTGATGTATAGTTTCTCGTGTTTCATAATTTGTTTCCTTTCTGCTGCTGCATTACTGTCATCTTTATTTGCAATAACGCCTCAATTTGAATAAACTTCTCTTAATTTTGGTGCAAAAACAATATGATACTTACAATTCCATTT
>CEAE01023868.1_pt1 | contig 14908 bp, 14 predicted proteins | sample 554951 | NCBI WGS metagenome assembly CEAE01 (sample SAMEA3182076, study PRJEB8094) | gut metagenome | biome: human; feature: gut; material: Stool; isolation source: human stools | place: Canada | collected 2012-03-28
GGACATATACGATAAGCCTGATCATGATCGTAGATAAAATATATGCCAGTACATAGGACAGACCATTAATAACTGTCCTCGCAAGATATCCTGAGACATATTCTGTCATGGTACCTACGGAAAGTGCTGCATATGTTTCCGCATTATTGTTCTCTTCGAGATTTTTTCTGAGAAGTTCCGGAAGTTTCAGACCGTCGATGAGGTCTCCTGTGCTGTCCGTCTCGTATTCTGCCTTTTCTCCGCCCTGGCTCTGCACGAAATTTGTACAGGTTTCCTGTATCGTATTATAGATTGGTGTTTTCTGCACGAGAAATTCATTTATATATGGATTGATTGCCCATGCAAGAGAAAGCGAAAGGAACACAAAGAAAAAAGAAACGATTTCTTTGATAAATCCCCGACTGTATCCTCTCCATACACATAATATCAATATGGCCAAAACAACGATTCCAAGCCATGTCACATTCATCTGCTGCTCCTTATTTAAGTTTTATCACATTGACGCCGTTGTCCAGCACAAGCATGTACTTATTCCAGCCGATCTTGAAGAAGTTGTTGATTGTACCGTCAATGGTTCCATTATAACGTTCTACTCCACGGCTGTTCATGACGCAGATCTGAGAACTGTTGTACATAAGAATACATCCATCACTCATCTTAATCGTTGTATATGGAACATTGAATTCCTTCTCGAAGCGGAGAGTTCCATCTATGCTGTATACCTGCATTTTGTACTGTTTGTCTTTGTTTCCGCTCTTGAATACAAGGCCGATCGTATTTTCATCAAAAAATGTGCTTACGATTTCTTTCTTAACTTCTACTGTTGTGCCTTCCTTCGGGATCTGGGCTCCGGAATAAGTCGTGAATCCATTGTCCTTGAGTGCCACAGATCTGGTTGCGTCAATATATTCCACCTGCGGGATCACAACGCCCTCATAAGTATAGCCGCTTACGATATGGTCATCTTCACTCTGTCCCACATCGCCAAAGTTATAAAAGGCTACATAACTTGTCGTCTGGCTTCCCTCAACAAACTGATATGTCACCATCATGATCTCGCTGTTGTCCGAAATCGCCACATCCATCGGATATCCCGGATCAGCAACATGTGTCTGGTTTTCTGCGATCAGCGTACCATCGGAACTGTAGAAATTGATCCAGGTAGCATCCCCGCCATCAAGAATAGCAGCAACCATTCCCTTTGAGGAAACCCTCGCCTTGACAATATTATAAGATGTCGTCACACTTCCTGTTTCTCCATCCTTGTCAAAGATCTCGATCAATGTGCCGTCCTGATCTGCAACAACAGCTCTGTCACCCTTAATGTCCGCCACAGGGTTCTTCATCTCATACAGAACACTCCAGTATGCCTCCATGCTGCTATTCACCAGAGAAGCTCCATCCGGACTGTAGCGCAGGATTCCGTTTGCCATCTCCTCATAGCCTGTAGAAACCACGTCCTCCTGTTCGCTCGTCTGAAGGATCTCATAATCATGATAGCTTCGTTTCTCTACATAAAAATAAACAAGTGCCGCCACAGCCGCAATCACACCTATCGTAATCACCGTACCACGGTGCACAAATGAATTCTTCTTTTTTCGTTTTCTTTTCAGATTCTTTAGGATATTCAACATTTTAACCCTTGCCTTATGTGATCATTTATTTTGTGTTACATGCCGATTATAGCAAACTTTTCAGGGCAATACAATTATTTGTCCCGGATAAATGATCTCGTTCTCAGAAATACCGTTTGCGCGGCAGATGTCAGTAACTTTGTCCATGGTTCCATAATTTTCGATGCTGATCTGGTACAAAGTATCTCCCGGACGGATCGTATAAGAGCCCCGTGTCTGCATTGCAGATGTTGTCTCGCTGTCCTGATCTGAACTGGCCTGACCTGAGTTATCCTGTCCTGTGCTCTCTTCTTCATTCTGCTTCTTCTGCTGGATCCGCCTCTGTGCTTTCCTGGTATCAGATTCTTCCTTGTAGATCTGCGCCTCTTCTGCGCTGATCGTAACAGTTGGAATGAGCGTCGGCTCTGCTGTCGGCGTTATCTTCGGACTTTCTGTCAACTCCGCCCAGGAAGTCGGTGTCACCTGCTGCACAGACGCGGCAGGAATCTGTGTGATCTCCGTCTCCTGCATGATATCCGCAGAAGCAGTCCTTGTCTCTCCCTCAATGTTCTGCCCCACCTGATAATTCCGGTAAAAGCGCACACCGACCACTGCAAGTGCCAGCACGATACACGCCGTCGCCGCATAAGAAAAAACAGAAGTCTTCTCTTCTGTTTCCTCAGGTTCTTCTTTCTTCTTTTTCTGAATCAGTAATCGAAATGCCCTGACAGCATCATCCTGAACGGTTTCCTGTGACTCTTCCTGAATCTCAGGATTCTTTTCCAGCATGTAATTCTGCATCTGGGTATTTTTTTCATAATAGATATAATATCCACTCTGTCTCACCAGGAAATTATTTTCGTATCGAAAAAAAGCTTCTTCCTGTTCTGCCGTATCCATAAGCATCAGGATCTTCTCACCGCCGAACTGGTTCCTGTGCACCTTCCCAATCAGTTCAGAAACCACCATCGGCAATGACTGCCTTGCCAGAAACCACCCTACGATCTCCTGCCCTTCAAAATATTTCTCCTGTTCTTCGTGGATCTTCTGCCACATATTCTGCGTGATCTCGATATGTTCTTCTGTGATCTCCCCGGCATCTGCCAGAAGTGCTCCCCTGATAAACGTATACCCCGTTCCGGACTGCCACCGGTTCTCTCCGAGAAAAACTGCCAGAATACCACTGTCCTCTTCTTGCTGGCACTTCGCCTGCGCCGCCCTGTGCAGGAATGTATAGACATAATCCTCTATATAGATCCTGTAATTCTCCCCGGCAAGTCCGATCTGACGTATATTCTTCGGCAGGTTCCACCCTGTTTCTCCGTCATTTACCTCCTGTTTCTCATCCTTATAAATGACTTCTATCATATCCTATCACCCCTTCAGGCATCAGGATAGCATATCCAAACCGCGGATTTTGGCATAATATAAGAGCCTTTTCTCAAAATTTAACGACAGATTCTGCATCTGCATAATTCAGAACGAACCGGGATACAATGAAACAGGAAAATATAGCCGGAATCTCAGATCAAAAATAAATTATGAGGATTTTCTTATGACTTTTTATATTAATGCCAGTCAGAGGGATTCGGTACTTCGGATCTCTCACACTTTGAAACAGTGTATTCTCGATCATCAGGAAAAGTGGTCGGAACTTGTCTTTCTCTGCATTGGAACAGACAGGGTTACAGGTGACTGTCTCGGACCTTTTGTCGGTCAGAAATTAAGCAGTTGTTCCACACCAGATTTCACAGTCTACGGAACGCTTTTTCAACCCGTTCACGCCCTGAACCTCACTGCCATGTATTCCTTCATCCGAAAACGTCATCCAGAGGCTCTGATCGTCGCTATAGACGCTTCTCTGGGACAAAAAAAGCACCTGGGTTATGTGACCATCGCAAATGGTGCACTTTACCCAGGTGCCGCAATTCATAAACAGCTGCCGTCAGTCGGCCATATTCATATTACAGGGATCGTCAATGTCTCCGGTGTGCTTGAACAGCTCACGCTCCAGACGACTCGCCTGTCTACGGTCGTTTTCCTCGCGGACACGATCGTTCAGGGAATCCTCGAAATGATTCCTGTAACAGATCTCAGATCTTAGACGAATTCTTTGACCTGTTTGTAGATGCCTTCTCCATCCAGACCATATTTCTCAAGAAGAGCAACTGCCGGTCCGGATTCACCGAATCTGTCGTTGACACCGATACGTTTTACCGGTACAGGAGCTTTCTCTGCAAGACATTCGCATACAGCGCCGCCAAGTCCGCCAATGATAGAATGTTCTTCTACTGTGACAACTTTGCCGGTTTCTTTTGCTGCTGCAACGATCAGGTCTTCGTCAAGAGGTTTGATGGTGTGAATATTGATAACTTTGGCTTCGATTCCGTCTGCTGCCAGTTTCTCTGCTGCTTCCAGGGAAGCTGCTACGCAGAGGCCGTTTGCAACGATCGTAACGTCCTTACCCTCACGGAGAACGATACCTTTACCCATCTCAAATTTGTAATCCGGGTTGTCGTTAATCACCGGCACTGCCAGACGACCGAATCTCATATAGACAGGTCCCTCGTATTCATAAGCAGCTTTTACCATAGCTTTTGCTTCGATATCATCTGCCGGGGACATAACTACCATGCCAGGAACAACTCTCATAAGAGCGAAATCCTCACAGCACTGATGTGTTGCACCATCTTCACCAACGGAGATTCCACCATGAGTTGCACCGATCTTGACATTCAGATGCGGATATCCTACGGAGTTACGGATCTGCTCGTAAGCACGTCCTGCTGCAAACATGGCAAATGTGCTGGCAAACGGAACCTTACCTGTAGCTGCAAGACCTGCAGCGATTCCTACCATGTTGCACTCTGCGATACCGCAGTCGATGTGACGCTCTGGAAATTCTTTCTTGAACATTCCTGTCTGAGTAGCTGCAGCAAGGTCAGCGTCCAGAACAACAAGATCCTCATGTTCTTTACCAAGTTCCACCAGAGCTGCGCCGTAGCTTGCTCTTGTAGCGATTTTCTTTACTTCTGACATAATGCTTCACCTACTTTCTCCAGATCTTCCATTGCCTGTGCATACTGCTCGTCATTCGGAGCTTTGCCATGCCATCCGACCTGGTTTTCCATGAAGGATACGCCTTTACCTTTGACTGTCTTCATGATGATCGCAGTCGGCATTCCTTTGGTTGCTTTTGCTTCATCGAATGCAGCTTTGAGCTGATCCATGTCATTTCCATCTGCAACGTTGATCACATGGAAATTAAATGCTTCGAATTTCTTGTCGATCGGGTATGGAGAGCATACTTCGTCAACTTTACCGTCGATCTGAAGTCCGTTGTTGTCCACGATCACTACCAGGTTGTCCAGTTTGCGGAATCCGGCAAACATAGCTGCCTCCCAAACCTGACCTTCCTGGATCTCGCCATCGCCAAGAAGTGTATATACTCTGTAAGATTCATCGCTCAGTTTTGCGGAAAGTGCCATTCCTACTGCTGCGGAGATTCCCTGTCCAAGAGATCCACTTGTCATATCAACACCCGGGATGTGTTTCATATCCGGATGTCCCTGCAGATAAGATCCGAGATGACGAAGTGTCTTAAGGTCTTCTTTCGGGAAATATCCTCTCTCAGCAAGTGCAGAGTAAAGTCCCGGTGCTGTATGTCCTTTGGACAGTACGAAACGGTCTCTGTCAGCTTTCTTAGGATCCTTCGGATCGATGTTCATTTCCTGAAAATACAGGTATGTGAATAAATCTGCTGCTGATAAAGATCCGCCCGGATGGCCGGCTTTTGCAGCATGAACTGCGGTCACGATGTCTTTGCGGACTTCGTTCGCAATCTTCTGAAGCTCTAATTTCTCCATGATTATTTCTCCTTTTATTAGTTTACAACAGACTCATGCTACAACCAATTCCAGCATTCGTCAAGCGATATGTATTGTTATATTGTTACTGTTCACAGGTAGTATCCCGCGAGGTGTTTTTCCATGAATATGGCAAAATCCCGAGACATACAGGGCAAAATCCCATCACCATAGGTGATTTGGAATGGATTTTGACCAAGTTACTGTGAACGGAGTGAACAGTAACTTTATATTATTCACCAAATACTGCTTTGTAGTCTTTCTGGAATTTCTCGATTCCAGCGTCTGTCAGAGGATGTTTTGTCATCTGCTCAAGAACTTTGTATGGAACTGTTGCGATGTCTGCACCAGCAAGAGCACACTCTGTTACATGGATTGGATGACGAACGCTTGCACAGATGATCTCTGTTGTGATTCCTGCTACTTCGAACATCTCAACGATCTGACGGATCAGTGGAAGTCCGTCTGTGGAAATATCATCAAGTCTTCCAAGGAACGGAGATACATAGGTAGCACCTGCTCTTGCAGCAAGTAAAGCCTGGTTAGCTGTGAAGATCAGAGTAACATTTGTTTTGATTCCTTCTTTAGAAAGAACTTTGACTGCTTTCAGTCCTTCTACTGTCATAGGGATCTTAACTACCATGTTCGGATGGATCTTTGCGATCTCACGTCCTTCTGCAATCATTCCTTCTGCGTCTGTTGTGGTAGCTTTAACTTCACCGCTGATCGGTCCGTCAACGATAGATGTGATCTCTTTGATCACTTCGTTGAAGTCTCTTCCTTCTTTTGCGATCAGGGACGGATTTGTGGTAACACCACAGATGATTCCCATGTCATTTGCTTTACGGATGTCTTCTACATTGGCTGTGTCGATAAAAAATTTCATGATTGATTCCTCCTGAATTCTGCTGTTTTTGAATAGCATCGCTTTGATGATTTCATTATAGCAGATAGTTTTTTGAGGTCAAGGCGGGCAAAAATTATTAATAATTTTTTTATTAATAATTTCGCATTTTATTAACAACTTCGAGTGAAAATCAAATGGATTTTGTATAAATCCAAGTACATTTTATGGTTTTTTTGATCGTTTCCCGAAGGGGATTTTAAATTATTAATAATAATTTCAGCCCAATATATTTATTTTATTTTTTATCTTTCTCATCTGTCGTTCTCGCGTATGCAGTTGTCTTGCGGACGATCAGCTTCGGTGTGTATTCGATGTTATAAACACTCGTTGGCTGAAGCCCTGTATAAAACTGATCATTTGTCGTAATCTTTCTTATGATGATATCACAGGCATCTCTGCCTTTGAGGGCAACAAAGTGGTCGATCGTCGTCAGCGAAAGCCTGCGGATCCCTGAATAAAAAATATCATCGCAGCCGATCACGGACACATCCTTCGGAACACGGATCCTGGATTCCTCCAGCGCATCGATCGCACCGATCGCCATCATGTCATTCTGACCGGCGATCGCGGTAAACTTGCGCTGTTCTTTGAGAAGTTCCATCGTAAGCTGATAGCCCATGGAATATTCGGAATCCATACGGGGCATCCTGCGGTCGATCGACTCATCGGCTGCTTTGATGAGGACATGTCCTCCAAGCCCTTCCTTCTCGTATTCCTTGACAAAACCGTCAATTCTCCTGGAACGCTGCCACTGTCTCCTTGTCAGGGGCGGTGTGATAAACGCCACATCTCTGTGTCCCAGGTCCAGGAGGTGGCGTGCCATCAGCCTGCCTACCATGGTGTTGTCCTGATTGATCGCGTCTACGGTGATCGTCTTTTCTTTGTTGCTGATGATAACCAGAGGAATCCTGCGTGCCAGTTCCTCCACTCTCTTCTGAAAATCCGGATTTGGATTGCAGGTATAAATGATTCCCTGTGGTTCTATGTTTCCGATCATCCTCAGATACCGCTCTTCCAGTCTGGCATCTCTCTGCGTATTGCAGATAAAAACGCCGTAGCCCTTCTCGTTTGCTACAGATTCAATACCCTGAAGCAGAAGGACATAGTAAGGACTGGTAAGAGTAGGACAAAAAACAACGATCAGTTTTTCTTTCCTGCCGTTGTTTTTGTGCTTGCGGTGAGGCAGCTCGTACCCCAGTTCTCTGGCGGCACGCTCTACCTTCTCTATCGTTTCTTCCGAAAAAGAAACATTATTTCTGCGATTGAGGATCATCGATACAGTGGCCTGGGAAACCCCTGCCCTTTCTGCCACCTGGAAAGAAGTTGCCTTCTTTCTAGCCAAAGCCTGTCACCTCTTTCTGCTTTTTGTCTGAAAATCTGTCAAAGCTGGACTCTGCCTTCCAGCGCACGGAGCAGGGTCACTTCGTCAATGTATTCCAGATCTCCGCCTACCGGCACGCCGCTGGCGATCCTGGTGACTTTGATCCCGGTCGGTTTGATCAGTTTGCTGATGTACATCGCCGTTGTCTCACCTTCCAGGCTGGAATTTGTCGCAATGATGACTTCTTTTACATCTTTCTGCAGTCTCTGCATTAGTTCCTTGAGACGGATGTCGTCCGGTCCGATGCCGAGCATCGGGGAGATCGCACCGTGAAGTACATGGTACACACCGTCGTATTTGCCGGTTTTTTCATAGGCAGCAAGGTCTCTGGTGTTCTCCACGACCATGATCGTGCTTGCATCTCTCTTGGGATTTGCACAGATCGGGCAGAGTTCCTGATCGGTCAGAGTACAGCAGTTTTTGCAGTAGCGGACTTTTGCCCTTGCTTCTGTGATGGATGAGGTAAGCTGCCCTACCTGGTCCTTCGGCATATTCATGATATGAAAAGCCAGACGCTGGGCGGATTTCGGTCCGATTCCCGGAAGGTGGGACAGCTGCTCGATCAGCTTATTGATGTGTGTGCTGTAATATTCCATCAGAAAGGAAGTCCTCCGCCTAAGCCGCCAAGTCCTCCTGTGAGTTTGGACATTACTGCTGTAGATTCTTCTTCGACTTTGCGAAGTGCTTCGTTTGTAGCTGCTACGATCAGGTCCTCGAGCATTTCAATGTCGTCCGGATCTACTACTTCTTCGTCAAGTTTGACTTTGGTCACTTCACGTTTACCGGAAATGGTTACTTCTACTGCTCCGCCGCCTGCGGTTGCTGTGAATTCTTTTTCTTCTAATGCTTTCTGGTTTTCTTCCATCTGACGCTGCATTTTCTGCGCCTGTTTCATTAAGTTGTTCATGTTTCCAGGCATACCCATGCCCGGGAATCCTCCACGTTTTGCCATGATTGTAAATCCTCCATTAACTTAAAATTTTTATTCTTTACGCCTCCAGGGATGAGCCTGACTCTTCCTCTATCTGTACATCCATATGGATGTTCTGGCGGATCGCCTGATCCACCGTGATCTGTGTCAGGTTTGTCTGCTGATGATCCTCTGCGACAAGCATATGAAGTTCGACGCTCTTGCCAAGCTGCTTCTCAATGATCGCCTGAAGTTCCTGCTTTGCCTCGGAATCATCCGGATAAAGCCTGCCGAGCGGTGTCTGGAACTCTACATACAGTATCGGCTCGCCTGTCTCTCCGTTGTATTTCGGAATCGACTGCAGAAGTGCCTGCTTAAAAGCTGCCGTCGTCTGACCGACGATCACCTTCCAGCCGGATACGATCTTTTGCAGATCCTCCGGGGCGGCTTTCTGCGGTGATGCTGCCGGGATCGGGGCTGCTTCCCGTACGGATGCTCCCGCACTCTGGACAACGACCTGCTGCACCGGACGCTCATCGATCCTCTGTTCCAGCACACGGATACGGTCAAGGACAGAATCCAGATTTGTCTCCATTGCCGGACGGCAGAGCTTGATCAGCGCGATCTCCACCAGAACTCGTTTCTGTGTTGCGAAACGGATCTGGTTTGAAAGTTCCGAAAAGATGCGGATGTATCTCATCAGAGTATCGATATCCGTCATTTCACTCTCTTCTTTGAGAAGTTTGAGGTTCTCAGATGAGACGTCGATCGCTTCTTCCGGATTGTCGGAAGTTTTGACCAGGAGAAGGTTTCGCATGTACCAGGTAAAATCTCCTACAAACTGGCTCAGTTCCCTTCCTCCTACGATCAGTTCCTCCAGGCTACGGATCGCAGCGGTCACATCTCCTGCGAGGACTTTTCGCAGAAGTTTGCTGAAAACTTCTGTGTCCACGGCTCCCAGGACTTCCAGGACTTTGTCATAGGTGAGCGTCTGACCAAGATAAAAGGCAATACACTGATCCAGAAGACTCAGCGCATCTCGCATGGAACCGTCGCCGGCTTTTGCCACATAACGGACGGCTTTTTCCTCTGCCTCTACGCCCTCTGCCTTAAGAAGTTCTGTCAGGCGGGCTGCGATCGTGTCGATCGAGATCCTGTGGAAATCATATCTCTGACATCTGGAAAGGATCGTGATCGGGATCTTGTGCGCCTCCGTCGTCGCCAGAATAAAGATGACATAGGACGGCGGCTCCTCCAGAGTCTTGAGCAGTGCATTAAAAGCTCCCGTAGAAAGCATATGCACCTCATCGATGATGTACACCTTGTAATTGCCCTCCGTCGGGCGGTAAGTTACTTCCTCCCGGATCTCACGGATGTTGTCAACACCGTTGTTGGATGCCGCATCGATCTCGATCACATTCATCGAAGTTCCTGCCTGGATCGCTTTGCACATCTCGCATTCATTACAGGGGCTTCCATTGACCGGATGCTGACAGTTGACTGCTTTGGCGAGGATCTTCGCTACAGTCGTCTTACCGGTACCTCTCGTTCCGCAAAAAAGATATGCGTGTCCGATGCGGTTGGCATTGATCTGATTCGTCAGCGTTGTCACAATGTGGTCCTGCCCCTTGACATCAGCAAAATTATCAGGCCTGAACTTCCGGTACAGGGCAGTATAACTCATAATTGTACTCCTTTTCCTGCCCGGGCGGGCAGTTTCCCGTCAATATTCCCGGGCATTAAGCCGCCGCAGGAAAACTCCCGCGGCGGCAGTTATTGTTTAGTCTCAGTCTCCGAAGCTGATACCGATCTGTTTGGCTGCTTTGACGATCTGGTCTTTCGGAGAAACCATCTTGAGTTTGCCAGCGCATTCTGCAAGCGGAACTCTCTTGATCTTGCCATTGATGATACCGATCATGATGCCGTATTCCTCATCCAGAATGGCCTCTGCTGCACCTGCACCGATCCTTGTAGAAAGAACGCGGTCATACGGGCACGGCTCGCCGCCTCGCTGAATGTGTCCCGGAACAGTGACACGTACTTCGCTTCCGATGACCTGATTAATCTGATCTGCGATCTCGTAGGAAACTGACGGGTATTTCTTGGCTCTTGCTTCGAGTTTTTCTTTGTATTTCTTCTTAGGAAGTTCTGCGTCCTCCTTGGAGATCGCACCCTCGGCTACTGCGAGGATCGTGAAACGCTTGCCTTCTTTGTTACGTTTCTCGATCGCGGAGCATACTTTCTTGATATCATATGGGATCTCAGGGATCAGGATGATATCTGCGCCGCCTGCGATTCCGGCATGGAGTGTCAGGCTTCCAACCTTGTGTCCCATGATCTCCACGATAAATACGCGGCCATGAGAAGTTGCTGTTGTGTGGATGCAGTCGATCGCGTTGGTAGCGATATTTACTGCACTCTGGAATCCAAAAGTCATATCTGTGCCATAGATATCATTATCGATCGTCTTCGGAAGATGGATGATGTTGAGACCTTCTTCTCTTAACAGATTGGCTGTTTTCTGTGTTCCGTTTCCTCCAAGGATAACGAGGCAGTCCAGGCAGAGTTTGTAGTAGGTCTGTTTCATAGCCTCTACTTTGTCAAGGCCCTTCTCATCCGGCACGCGCATCAGTTTGAATGGCTGACGGGATGTACCGAGGATCGTGCCGCCTCTTGTCAGGATACCGGAGAAATCCTTCACGGTCAGCATACGGTATTTGCCGTAGATGAGTCCTTTATATCCATCGTCAAAGCCGTAAACTTCCAGGTCGTCCACTGTATTGGACAGAGCCTTTACAACACCTCGCATGGTTGCATTTAAAGCCTGGCAGTCGCCGCCGCTTGTCAACATTCCGATTCTCTTGATCATAGAATTGTCCTCCTCACTGCGTATTGTTTTCTACGCAAAGTAGATTTTGCAGTCGTTTAAAAATCTGTATCAAAAAACATCTGCAATTTGATTTCTATTATATAATACTTTGCCCCCTCTTGACAAGTATACAAAAATCGTTTATACTTAAATTCCGCGCAGCCGGGGAGATAGCGGTGCCCTGTACCTGCAATCCGCTACAGCAGGGGTGATGCCAATCTGAGGCTTGTCTCCTGTGGGGCTGCCCTTTATAAGTGGCGTTGACGTTTGGGTCTCACGCAACAGGACTCTGTGAACCGTGTCAGGGCAGGAATGCAGCAGCACTAAGCAGAACCTCTTGTGTGCCGTGAGGGTGCCTGGGCCGAGTTAACTGTAGAGGTAACGTCCATGGGAACATTTCGAAGTGCGGCGCGCGGAAATAAAGAACTTTCATACTCCGATGACAGAGATGGCATCGGAGTATTTTTATTTTTTACAGGCAGAAGTTTCTTTATACAAACAGACCGGGAACTACAGGATTTCTTACCTGACAGTTTCCGGTCTGTTTATTCCGTGTTTTATTTGCAGAACTCTGCTACTACCTGGTTGATGAGTTTGCCGTCTGCTTTACCTTTGAGGTCGCCCATGACAGCTTTCATGATCTGGCCTTTGTTCTTGGTTGCGAGAACTTCTGCGAATTTCTCTTCCAGATAAGTCTTGATCTCTTCTGCGCTCATCTGCTGTGGTGCGTATTTTGCGATTACATCGTATCTTGCCTGGTATTCTGCACGAAGGTCCTCACGGCTTTCCGGGCAGGTATCGAGCTGTTCTTTGACTGTCTTTAATTCTTTGAGGATCACGCGGTCAACCAGCGCTTCCGGAATATCATCACGGCATCCTTCGTCGATGGCTGCTTTTTTGACTGCGGAGATCAGAGCGGATACTGCTTCCTTGGTTGTTTTATCCTTTGCTTTCATGGCTGCTACCATGTCTTTTCTTAATGCTTCTACTGTCATTTTCATTTCCTCCTCGTTTATCGGATTGCTGTTCAGCATACGGCTTCTGCAATCACTCTTTGTTTATTATCATAGCACGATTTCTGCAAAAAACAAGATTTACTGTTCCTCTGTTTTCTGCTCCTGCATTTGCTGTGCTTCCTGCTTTGCGAGCATTTTGCGTTGTTTTTTCTTTTCGCGGAGTTCGCGGAAGAAGTCGGACAGCATTGTGGAGCATTCTTCCTGGAGGACGCCTCTGGTGGTTTTTACCTGATGATTGAAGCCTTCTACTTCAAGAAGGTTCAGGACTGAGCCCGCACATCCTGCTTTGGGATTCATGCTTCCGATCACCACCTCATCGATCCGTGACTGGACGAGTGCGCCGGCACACATCTGGCATGGTTCGAGTGTCACGTACATCGTGCAGCCTTCCAGCCGCCAGTCGCCAAGTTTTTTGCTTGCTTTGCGGATCGCGTTCAGTTCTGCGTGGGACAGGGTGTTCTTGTCTGTATTTCTGCGGTTATATCCTCTTGCGATGATCTTGCCTTCGTATACGATCACACAGCCGATCGGAACTTCTTCCAGTGCCCGGGCTTTTTTTGCCTGACGGATCGCTTCTTTCATGAATTTTTCCTGTTCTGTCAATATAATTTCTCCCTTTTTTATCTGATGGAGTTTCTAATTAGTTGTTACTGTTCACTGGTATTTCAGGTAGAAAGACCTTCATGTAAATAAGTGTCCTCTGGACCATCCTCATGGGGACAATTTATTGACTTGCCTGTAGACAAGTACAATTCAAACCATCCATTTTTTTGAATTTATGTACTCTGTTGCTACTTTCTTTTACCGTAGTCATCCAAAACTCCTAACTTCTGTTGACTTCCTTATAACTTACTCATCTCCCAGTCATTTCCCTATCCAATTTCTGTAGACCTTTAAATAACTTACTTCCTGTCAAGTCATTCAGGCCTCTAAATTTCATGGGTCTTTAAGCGTTTTACCTCCCGTAGAGTCATCCTGCCTCCTGATTTCCATGAACCTTCAACTCACTTGCTTTCTGAACAGTAACAATCAGTTACTGCTATCCAGTATAAAGAAATCCGCTTGCAAAAGCAACGAAAAATAACTAGAATAAAATATCAGATATCATGATGAAAGAAGGGGAAATCATGCCTCATATACATGGTTTAAATAAAACGACATTACTTGATTATCCGGGGCGGGTTGCGGCGACGGTCTTTCTTGGCGGCTGCAATTTCCGCTGTCCGTTCTGCCAGAACAGTTCTCTGGTGCTGCATCCTTCCGAGGAGCCGGAGATTTCTGAGGAAGAAGTTCTGCGTTTTCTCAAAAAGCGGACCGGGATTCTGGAAGGGGTCTGTATTTCCGGCGGGGAACCGACACTGAGTGCAGACCTTGAAGATTTTATTGTTAAAATCCGCGAGATGGGATATCCGGTCAAACTTGACACAAACGGAACGCAGCCAGAAGTTTTGAAAGATCTTGCAGAAAAAGATCTCATCCAGATGGCTGCTGTCGATATCAAAGCCTGTCCGGAGAATTACCCTTCCCTGACCGGGCTTCTGAAGCCCGATCTGGATGCGGTAAAAGAAACGGTTGATTTTTTGCTGCACGGGAAACTGGATTATGAATTCCGGACGACAGTTGTGCGCGAACTGCACAGCGAAGAAGATTTCCATAAGATCGGCGTATGGTTAAAGGGTGCCAAAGCTTATTATCTCCAGGCTTACAGAGACTCGGACGAGGTTCTGCAGCCTGGATTCAGCAGTTATTCTCTGGAAGAACTGGAACATTTCCGGGAAATTCTTCTGGAAAATATCTCAAGAGTTGAGATTCGGGGCATCGATTAGGCGATACCAGTAGCCTCCTTTGCCTTTTGGGATGCGGATGTTGGGACTTTCTTTGAAATAGGAAAAGCCGAACATATTCGCCATGAAGCGTTCCTGCTGGTCGTAACCGCCGGGGACGCCGAGGATCCATTGTCCGCAGGTGTTACGGCAGAGAAGAAGATGCCCGAAATTATAGTAGCCATATTGTAAGAAGCGATTGTTACGCAGCATGCAGGCGCGGCGGCCCAGGAAGCAGAGTTCTTCCGGGGTGATCTTGCGGCAGTCGGTCAGCTCGCCATCGTTAAATGCGTCACATGGGGTACCGATAGACTTCGATGTACGAGCCTGCCCGGGCATGTGTGGTGGACGCGGCGGCGGGGGTGGTACTGGGCGACCTGGACCCGGCATCGGCGGCGGTACCGGATGACCCGCCCCTGGCTGATGCGGTGGGCGCGGTGGCTTCGGTGGACGATTCGGTCCTCCCGGCACCGGACCATACGGTGGACGCGGATATTCTTCGATTTCCTGCCCTTCTATGGAC
>CEAE01029547.1_pt1 | contig 14869 bp, 10 predicted proteins | sample 554951 | NCBI WGS metagenome assembly CEAE01 (sample SAMEA3182076, study PRJEB8094) | gut metagenome | biome: human; feature: gut; material: Stool; isolation source: human stools | place: Canada | collected 2012-03-28
GATAAGATCATCGAGGATTTTGCGGCGGAAAACAACATCGACCTGGGCGGTTCCGTAGACGCGTGGAGTCAGGAAGAGATGATGGGCTTTATCAAGGAGCATCAGGTTCCCTGCCCGACCTGCGGCAAGCACAATTTCACGGACATCCGTCAGTTCAACCTGATGTTCAAGACGTTCCAGGGCGTAACGGAGGATGCAAAAAACACCGTTTATCTGCGTCCCGAGACAGCGCAGGGCATTTTTGTAAACTTCAAAAACGTACAGCGTACTTCCAGAAAGAAGATCCCCTTCGGTATCGGTCAGATCGGCAAATCCTTCAGAAATGAGATCACGCCCGGGAACTTTACCTTCCGTACAAGGGAATTTGAGCAGATGGAGCTGGAATTTTTCTGTGAGCCCGACACGGATCTGGAGTGGTTTGCATATTGGAAGCAGTTTTGTATCGACTGGCTGCAGACGCTTGGCATCAAGCCGGAGGAGATGCGCGTAAGGGATCATGAGAAAGAGGAGCTTTCTTTCTACTCCAAAGCGACGACGGATATTGAATTCTTATTCCCGTTTGGCTGGGGCGAGCTGTGGGGCATTGCGGACCGTACCGATTACGACCTGTCCCGTCATGCGGAGGTTTCCGGTCAGGATCTGACTTACTTTGACGATACGAAGAATGTGAAGTATGTTCCTTATGTGGTAGAGCCCTCTTTGGGCGCAGACCGCGTAGTGCTGGCATTTTTGTGCGCGGCATACGATGAGGAAGAGCTGGAGGGCGGCGACGTGCGCACCGTGCTTCATTTCCATCCTGCGCTGGCTCCGGTCAAGATCGGCGTGCTTCCGCTTTCCAAGAAGCTCAACGAGGGCGCGGAGAAGATCTATGCGCAGCTTTGCAAAAAATATAACTGCGAATTTGACGACAGAGGAAACATCGGCAAGCGTTATCGCCGTCAGGACGAGATCGGGACGCCTTTCTGCGTTACATATGATTTTGATTCCGAGACAGACGGCTGCGTAACCGTGCGTTTCCGTGACTCCATGGAGCAGGAGCGCGTGGCGATCGCAGATCTGGACGCATATTTTGCGGATAAATTTGAATTTTAATGCAATCGGGGTAAAACAGTTGCATTTTAACATCTGAAAACAGGGCGGAGTGGAGACATTCTGCCCTGTTTGTTTAAAAAGAGGGCAGCGATATGGATGAAAAGAGAAGCTTTGCTCTGCTTGGCATCGGGCAGACAAAGGATGAGAATGCGATCCGGCAGGCATATTATGACAGGCTGCCGGAATTTAACCCGGAGGATGACCCGGAAGGCTTCCGGCGGCTGCGTACCGCCTATGAAGAAGCAATCGCCTATGCGCGCGCTGTGGAAGAGGAAGCAGAGGCGGAAGAGGATGAAACGCCTTCGGGGCAGTTTGTGAAAAAAGCGGCGCGGCTTTATGCGTCGATGGAGGGCAGACAGGATGCAGAGGCGTGGCGGGAGCTGTTTTTTGACGAAGCGTTTCTGGATCTGGAGGAAGAGGAAAACTGCCGGGAAAAGCTGCTCGTCTTTTTGATGCAGCATTATTATTTTCCCACCGGCGTCTGGAAGGTGCTGGACGAGCGGCTCAGGATCCGGGAGGGGCGGGAGGAGCTTTGCGAAAAATTCCCGCGGGATTTTGTGGACTACATAGCGCGCAAGGCGGCGCAGGGGGAGGATTTTCCCTTTGAACAGCTGACCGGGCCGGATGATGCGGATGTGGATCAGTTTCTGATGCTGTTTTCCCAGGCGAACGGCCAGGAAGCGAAGAAAGAGGATGCGGCGCTGGAAAAAACGCTGATCCTTGCCCGGGAAACGGGAATCAGCCATCCGGATATGGAGATGAACCGGGCGAGGCTGTGCCTGCGCAGAAAGCGGGAGGGCGAGGGAAGGCAGATCGTGGAGGGGCTTTTGAAAGGTCCTTTCTGCCGCGCCCAGAACGTATTGTACCAGTGTGCGGAATTTTTCTGGGAAGCCGGGGAAAGGGAGCGGGCAGCAGCGCTTTATGAGACGTTAAAGGAGGACAGCCCGCGGCACTATATGGCGAATTTCAGGCTGGCGGAGATTTACGCGGATCAGGATGAGCCGGAAAAGGCGAAGCGCTGCGTGAACACGCTTTTGTCTTATCCGATCGGCGAAGAGGGCGAACAGCTGGCAGACCGGGTAAACGCGCAGCTGGAAAAGAAGCTGCGGGGACGGCTGGAGGAGGATCCGGACGATTTTAAGGCGCGCATGGAGCTTGGATGGTGCCTGCTCCAGACCGACCGCGGAAAAGAGACGATCGCGATGATGGAGGCGCTTGCGCCTGCCCAGGAAGAAGAAAAGGATTACTGCAACCTGATGGGAAAAGCGTATTTTTACGCGGAACGCTATGAAGAAGCGGAGACGCTTCTTCGCAGATGGGAGGAGCTTTTGCGAAAAGGTCTGGAGGGCGTTGATCTGACGGCTCCGGATTTGACGGAGGAGCAGCGTTCGGAAAAGGAGCGGATCTGCACCGCCCATTCCATGCTGGCGCAGATTTTTGCGGAGCGCGCAGAGCAGAAGGAAGGCGCGGAACGGGACAGGGATTTTGAAGAGGCGCTCCGGGAGATCGGGGAAGCGCAGCGCGTGGAGGATCAGGAGGGATTCAAGTATACGAAGGGGCAGTTTTTGTTCCAGTGGGGGCACTATGAGGAGTGCATCGCGCTGATGGAAGAGATGGAGAAGGATTATCCGGAGTTTGCGCCGGCGTTCATCCTGCATCAGAGGGCGAGTGCAAAGCGTTACGACGGAGCCGGGGTAATCAGATGCCATGGCGTGCTGCGAAGGATCGCTCCCAACTACAGCGGGACGTGGGAAAACGCGGCGGAGGTCTGGTTTCAGACAGAGCGGGAGGAAGCGCTTGCAGAGCTGTTAAAGGACGCCCGGGAAAATGGCGTGGATACGGGACGGTTAAGGCAGTATGAATTTTTTCAGGCAGCCCGAAGCGCAGAGACAAAGGCAGAGCTTTCGGACGTTATCGCAAAAGCTTCCGAAATCGTTTTAACATGGGAAGAAGAGGAATGGGAGCCGGAAGAAAAAGGAAATTTTTCGAGCGAAATGGCGCGCAGCCTGTGGCGGCTGGAAAAGTATGGCGAGGCGAAGGAATGGATCGGCAGGGCGCTGGAGCTTGAGCCGGGCAACACCTCCTATCTTTATATCCGGGCGGGCATTTTGAAGGATGAAGGGCACTATGAGGGCGCGCTTGGCATTTATGAGGCGTGCCGCAATGATTATGATGAAACGCCGCATTTTTATGCAAATATTGGGGAATGCCTGTACGAGATGGGAAAGTATGAAAAGGCGCTGCCCGTTTTGCAGAAGGCGGTGGACATGCGCGAGAACGACCCCAGAAGCTGCTGGTACATCGTGCAGTGCCTGAAACGGCAGTTTGAAGAGGACGAGGATCTGGAAAAGCTCCGGGCGGGAATCCATTATGCAAACCTGATCATCGAATACGGATACGCTTCGCAGGGCTTTGTGGAAAAGGGGCATTTTTATGTACTGATGGGAAGCTACGAAAGCGCGAGGGCAGAATTCCAGAGGGCGGTCGAAAAGGATCCGGAAAATCCCTTTGCCTACAGCAATCTTTCGAGGATGCAGCGGCTGACCGGATATTTTGACAAGATGGTGGAGACGGCAAAAAAGGCGGTGGAGCTGTCAGAAAACGACCCTTCGCCGTTCCATCACCAGATGCTGGCAAAGGCATATCTTGCAAAGCACTGTTATCCCGAGGCGCTGGAGACGCTTAAGGAGCTGTGGAGGCGCTATATCAATATGCAGACCGCTTATCTGGACGACATGGTAAACGCCCTTTTGTTAAACGGCAGGTGGCAGGAAGCGCTGGAATGCGTGCAGAACAAAAGTGGGGAGCTTGAGCGTATGGACTATGAGGAGAAGATCATAGATATTTATCTCCATACGGAGCGGTACGAGGAAGCAGTCAAATATGTGAAGCGCTATTACCGGGCTGCCGGATTTTCCGTGAGCGAGGTGGCGGAGGCGCTGGCGGACATCCGCTGGTACAGCGGGGAGCTGAAAGAAGCGGCAAAGCTGATCGATTCTGCGGCGGCTGGCATGACAAAAGAGGATTCCCGCTACGACGACGTCTGCTATAAGGCGGCGCGGATCTGGTTCTATCTGGGGAACCGGGAACGGGCAAAAGAATACGCCCTCCGGGCGCTGGCGTACTATGAAGAAAAATACGGCATCGAAAAATATATGGAGTCGATGAAATCCAGACCGTGGCATGTTTATCAGATCGCCGTGCTCAAGCTCTATGCAGGGGAAACGGAAGAAGCGCGTATGCTGGCAGGGCGGATGAAGGCGCTGCCGCTGTGCCTGGGCTGCAAATTTAAAATCTGTACGGACGCGATGGAGCTGGAAGCAGGGGTGTTGGAAGCCCTTGGGGAGACAGAGACGGCGGCTGCCCTGTATGAAAGGATTCTGGAAGAAAGCAGGGGCGATATGGACGTCAGGATGAAGCTGGCGCGTCTGAAAAAAACGGGGAAGAGGCCGTTTTTCGGAAAGAAACGCTGACGCAAGCCCGCCTCAGGCGGGTGCGAAAGCGTACACTTTTTAAATAAGAATAAATGAGGTGATCAGATGATCATTGGGATCGATCTTGGAACAACGAACAGTCTTGCGGCGTGTTTTACACAGAACGGGCCGCAGATCATCCCGAACCGTCTCGGAAAGCCGCTGACGCCGTCGGCGGTAAGCGTGGACGAAGAGGGAACGGTATATGTAGGGGAGAGCGCGCTGGAACGCCGGATGCTGTATCCGGATACGGTGGCGGCTGCATTTAAGCGGAGCATGGGAAGCGACCGGGAATTTCGGCTCGGAAAGCAGAAATTCAAGGCGGAGGAGCTTTCTTCCTTTGTGCTGCGCGCCTTAAAGGAGGATGCGGAAGCATATCTTGGGGAGCCGGTCACGGAAGCCGTGATCAGCGTCCCCGCATATTTTGACGATAAGCGCAGAAAAGCGACGAAGCGCGCCGGGGAGCTGGCGGGGCTTAAGGTGGAACGCATCATCAGCGAGCCGACTGCGGCGGCGGTGGCTTACGGCCTGTATGAAAAACAGAAAAATACCCGTTTTCTCGTGTTTGACCTCGGCGGCGGCACGTTTGACGTGTCGATTTTGGAGCTGTACGGTACGATCCTTGAGGTGCGCGCGGTGGCGGGGGACAATTATCTGGGCGGGGAGGATTTTACGGAGACGCTGGAAAAGCTGTTCCTAAAAAAATGCAGCCTGACCGGGAACGATCTGTCCGGAAAGGAGAGATCCCGCCTTTACCGGGAGGCGGAGAGATGCAAGCGGCTGTTTAACGACGCTTCCTCGGTAGAGATGGAAATACACCGCGACGGGGAAGAGGGTGCAGCGCAGACGGCGCAGATCACCCGGCAGGAATATGCACAGGCATGCGAGCCGCTTCTGGAAAAAATCCGCCAGCCCGTCAAGCGCAGCCTTTCGGATGCGCGGCTGAAGCTTTCGGATATTGACGTGATCGTTTTGGTGGGCGGGGCGACGCGGATGCAGATCGTGAGGGAATTTATCATCCGGCTGTTCCGCAAGTTCCCGGATACCAATATCAACCCGGACGAGGCGGTGGCGCTGGGCGCGGCTGTCCAGGCTGCCATGAAAGAGCGCAAAAGCGAGGTAAAGGAAGTGATCCTGACAGACGTCTGCCCTTTTACCCTTGGGACGGATGTGGTCGTAAGCCTCGGGAACGGCGCACAGGAGGCGGGGCATTTCTGCCCGATCATCGAGAGAAACACGGTGATCCCGGCAAGCCGGACGGAGCGGTTTTATACGGCGCGGGACGGACAGGAAAGGATTAGCATCAAGGTGCTGCAGGGAGAAAGCCGTTTTGCGGAAAACAATCTGTATCTGGGGGAGCTGGAGCTTGAAGTGCCCAAAGGCCCCGCCGGAAAAGAGAGCGTGGATGTGACCTATACCTATGACATCAATTCCATTTTAGAGGTGGAGGTTACAGTAGTTTCCACCGGGGAGACAAAAAAGGCGATCATCAAAGGGGAGGAATCGGAGCTGACAGACGAGCAGATCGCTGCGCGGATGGAGGAGCTTTCCTATTTAAAGATCCAGCCCCGCGACCGGGAGGAAAATAAGCTGGTGCTTTTGCAGGCGGAACGGGCATACGAGGAGCTTTTAGGAGAGGAACGCCGGAAAATGGAATGGCAGATTCAGCGTTTTGAAGAGGCGTTAAAAGACGGGGACCGCGACAGGATCCGGACAGAACGGGAGGCACTGAAGGAGCAGCTCGATGAATTGTGGTGAATATGCACAAATGAGCTGGCTGAATTTTAGGAAGAATTGTGCATTTAATTGTGCTATAATATAAAAAGTACGAGACAGGAGAGCCAGACAGCGGGGAAGTACGAATAAATTCAAAGGGGGAAACCTATCATGGCAAAATGGGTTTACTTATTCAGGGAAGGAAATGCAGATATGCGCAACCTTCTGGGCGGAAAGGGAGCGAATCTGGCAGAGATGACCAATTTAGGGCTTCCGATCCCTCCCGGCTTCACCGTGACAACAGAAGCCTGCACCGATTATTATCATAACGGAAAGACGATTTCCGAAGAGATCCGGGGGCAGATTTTTGACGCACTGGCGATTTTGGAGGAGCAGCAGGGCAAGAAATTCGGCGACGTGGAAAATCCCCTGCTCGTCTCCGTCCGCAGCGGCGCGAGGGCTTCGATGCCGGGCATGATGGACACGATCCTGAACCTCGGGCTGACGGATATTTCTGTGGAGGGCTTTGCAAAGCGCACGGGCAATCCCAGATTTGCATATGATTCCTACCGCCGTTTTATCCAGATGTTTTCGGATGTGGTAATGGAAATCCCCAAATCGCTGTTTGAGCGTGTGCTGGACGAGATCAAGGAAGGCAAAGGGGTTCATTTTGATACGGAGCTGACGGCAGAGGATTTAAAAGAGGTGATCGTCCGTTTCAAAAAGATCTATCAGGAGCGGATGGGAGAGGAATTCCCGCAGGAGCCGAGGGTGCAGCTGATGGAGGCGGTAAAAGCCGTATTCCGTTCGTGGGACAACGAAAGGGCGATCGTTTACCGGCGCATGAACGACATTCCGGGCGATTGGGGGACGGCTGTCAACGTACAGTCGATGGTATTTGGAAATATGGGCGATACGTCCGGTACGGGCGTTGCCTTTACCCGCAATCCTTCCACCGGTGCGAAGGGGATTTTCGGGGAATATCTGATCAATGCGCAGGGCGAGGACGTTGTGGCAGGCATCCGGACGCCGCAGCCGATCACGTGTCTCGAGCAGGAGCTTCCCGAATGCTATGCGGAATTTTTAAAGATCGCGAACCGTCTGGAACAGCATTACCGCGACATGCAGGATATGGAGTTTACGATTGAGAACGGCAGGCTGTTCTTTTTACAGACAAGAAACGGCAAACGTACCGCCCCGGCAGCCCTGCAGATCGCCTGCGATCTGGTGGATGAGGGCATGATCACGCCGCAGGAGGCGGTATCCAGAATTGAGGCAAAATCGCTGGATCAGCTTCTTCATCCGACCTTTGATCCGGATGCGTTAAAGAACGGGACCGTGATCGGGCAGGCGCTTCCCGCATCGCCGGGTGCTGCTGCCGGCAAGGTTTATTTTACGGCGGAAGAAGCCAAGGAAGCACATGAAAGAGGGGAGCGCGTGGTGCTGGTGCGCCTTGAGACGTCCCCGGAGGATATTGAAGGCATGCACGCGGCGGAGGGCATCCTGACCGTGCGCGGCGGAATGACGTCCCACGCGGCGGTCGTTGCAAGAGGAATGGGAACCGCGTGTATTTCGGGCTGCGGCGATATTGTGATCAACGAAGCGGCAAAATTTTTTACGCTGGGCGGAAAGACGTACCATGAAGGGGATTATATTTCGCTGGACGGCTCCACCGGCAAGATCTATGACGGGGACATCCGGACGCAGGAGGCGTCCATCAGCGGCAATTTCGGCAGGATCATGGACTGGGCGGACTCGTTCCGTACGCTGAAGGTGCGCACCAATGCGGATACCCCCGCAGATGCGGCAAATGCGATCCGTCTGGGGGCAGAGGGCATCGGGCTGTGCCGGACAGAGCATATGTTTTTTGAGCCGGACAGGATTCCGAAGATCCGCAGGATGATCCTTTCAAAGACGGTGGAGGAAAGGGAGAAGGCGCTGGAAGAGCTGATCCCGTTCCAGAAGGGTGATTTCAAGGGAATTTATGAGGTCATGGAGGGACGGCCCGTCACGATCCGCTTCCTCGACCCGCCGCTGCATGAGTTCGTTCCGACCGAAGAAAAGGATATTCAGGAGCTGGCAAAGGATATGGGGCTTTCGGCTGCGGAAGTGCGCACGACCTGCGAGGAGCTGCACGAGTTCAATCCGATGATGGGGCACAGGGGCTGCCGCCTTTCCGTGACCTATCCGGAGATCGCGCGGATGCAGACGAGGGCGGTGATCGAAGCGGCAATCGAGGTAAAGCAGGAAAAGGGCTTCGACATCGTGCCGGAGATCATGGTTCCCTTAGTGGGCGATAAGAAGGAGCTGAAATTTGTCAAGGATGTGATCGTGGAGACGGCAGAGCAGGTAAAAGCGGAAAAGGGCTCCGACCTGCGCTATATCGTCGGCACGATGATCGAGATCCCGAGGGCGGCGCTGCTTGCCAATGAGATTGCGGAGGAAGCGGAATTTTTCTCCTTTGGGACAAACGATCTGACCCAGATGACGTTCGGTTTCTCCCGCGACGACGCAGGCAAGTTCCTTGTGGACTACTATAAGAGCAAGATTTATGAATCGGATCCGTTTGCAAGGCTTGACCAAAACGGCGTGGGGCAGCTTGTGGAGATGGCGGCAAAGAAAGGGCGCGCCGTAAAACCGGGTTTAAAGCTCGGTATCTGCGGAGAACACGGCGGCGATCCTTCCTCTGTGGAGTTTTGCCATAAGGTAGGGCTGGATTATGTGTCCTGCTCGCCGTTTCGGGTTCCGATCGCAAGGCTTGCGGCGGCGCAGGCAGCGATTGCCAATGCAGGAAAATAGAAAAGCGCAAGTATTTTTACTTCACAATGCTGGTTGTTACTCGGAAAGATGTACAGGAATATGTGAAACATCATTCTGAGTATGCAAAGGCGAACCGATTTAAAGACAGTATTTGCAAAATCTATATATAATAATCGAAAGGGAGGCTTATGTCTCCCTTTTGTATATCTGAAAAAGATAGATTCTCTCGATTAGGGCTAAATCCTAAAAGCTATGGCTTTAAGGGACTTAGTCCTTTTTATACAGGAAAAATTAAAATAAGGAGGTTCACAAGATGAACAGTAGTACAGCGTTAAGAGCAGAAACAAAAAAGGAAGAAAATTCCTATGCAGAGGTCAAGGCTCAACGGGGAATCTATATATTAAAGAATTTGAATATTCAGGTAAGCAAGTTGGAATTGATGAAAGCGAACCACAGAAGATAAGTCAGTGCAGAGGGTATCTTTAAAAGAACGTCTTGCAGAGATACAGATAAGAGCTGCGGGTAGAGGTATAGAAAAAAGGATGCCACAGAAATCAAAAGGGACGGAGGTATCTATGTAAAAAAGGTTATAAAATTTTTTCAAAAAGAAATAGGTTGCAAAACCAGGCATATCACACTACAATACAGTTAGGATAGTATGAAGAAATGAAAGATAAGCCATACTAGCAAAGGAGGTGTTTATATGGCAACTTCAAGTATCACTAAGAATTTTATTATATCCGGTCAGAAGCAGGTGGAGATGTTTGCCGATGCGATTGAAGCATCTGCCAACGACAGAACACCTCGTGTTCCAATCAATGTTACCTACTTGCAAGGTGCAGAAGATATTTTGAAATTCATGGAGAGAAGGAAGAAAGCGGATGCAACCAGCAAATAATTTTATTGTGTTGAACATTCGTGAGTATTTAGAAAATGAGGACAAAAGGCTCGGAGAGGACACATTAGTACAGCTCCTTTCCGAGTTTTCATGTCCGTTAAATCCGGATGTTGAGCGTTTTTTTTAACAGCAGGCAATTGAGTTTGCTAAAAAACATCAAGCAGTTACATATATTGTATTGTCATTGGAAGATGCAGAGTTGTTGGGATATTTTTCTATTACAATCAAGCCGCTTGTTGTAAAAGCAGAACCATTTAGTAATACAGTTAAGAGGAAGCTGGCAAGATTTAGCGAGATAGATAAAAATGAACAGACCTATAATTTGGCAGCTTACCTGATTGCCCAACTTGGGAAAAAATTTAGTGATAGGGCAAAAGGTCGGATAACAGGACAGGAACTGTTGGAAGCAGCTATCAGGCAGACACAGCTTTTACAGTATCAGGCTGGAGGTATGGTGGCATTTGTGGAAGCAGATAATAAAGAAAAACTGCTTTCCTTTTATGAAAACTATGGTTTCAAGCGTTTTGACACCAGACAAGCAACATCACATGAAGAAGAGCCGCATGATCTGATACAGCTTTTAAGACTGCTTTAGATTTTACAGAAAAAAGAACATAAAATTCTTTGGGAGTTTCTTTCATGATATACAGGATAAAGAAGAAAAACTAAGACGTTTTAAAATATCCGGAGTTAAAAGAATATAGAAATGGCGGAAAAAGAGCCACAATGAATATTCCATGCTGGGCAGCATTTTCATATTTTGAATTTGGTACGATTGAGAATATTTATAAATATTTGAGAAGCGATTTACGTAAGGAAGTTTTATTGTATAGTTATAGCAGGGGAAAATATGGCAAAAAGATAACTATGCAGATGGACACTTGGCTGAATGGTGTGAGAACCTTAAGAAATATTTGTGCCCACCATTCCAGACTGGTAGGGATGCAGGAAGCCATTGTGCTGCCAGATGCAGAAGATGATCCTGATATACTGCTGAGTGGAGAGGATTTCTTTTCAAGACTTTATGCTTTGAAAAAAGTAATGAGTTCCAAAGATAGTGAGGAAATGAAACAAAAGCTGAAGAAATGTATTTTGAAATCGAAAATAGATGTATATCAACTTCGCATTTTGCCGATGGATTGGGAAGAAAGGTTTGATAGAATAAAATATTTGTAAAGTACATAAAATAGGATGAGCCGTGGGAAGGCAAGGGTTGTTTGTGGGAGCAGGCAATGCCCTTAATCCAAATATTCCATTAACGGGACGGGCAGGTGTATATCATCTGCTCGTTTTTTTACGCGAAGCAACGAGCCAAAGCCCGTGCTTGCACGTGACATTGGCGACTGCCGCGATAACGAGTGAAACTCGCAAAGTGTGTTTCATCTCGTTGAGTCTTGACAAAAGGCGACGAATATGGTAATAGGTTCGTTTACAGTCATGATATTTCTCATGATTTATATTATCGCTTTTTTCGTGCAGAGAAAGGAAAAGATAGGACACGGATTGGGCGCCATCCCACCAGAATAAAAAAACGCAGAAATGGGATTGACAAAACAAATGAATTAGCATAAACTAACTAAAGTAAGCAAAACAAATCTATTTGCAAAATCATAAAGCCGATAAACAGGTAAAAAGGAATGGAGGGTGAGAGAGAGTTATGAATGTATCAGAGGCGAAAGAAGGCAAAGAATATATTGTAACGGATATTACAACAGATGATGAGGAATTAAATTCGTTTTTATTTTCCCTGGGGTGTTACAGCGGAGAGCCGATTACCGTAATTGCACATCGGAAGGGCGGCTGCGTGGTATCGATCAAGGACGGCAGATACAATATTGATACGGATTTGGCAAAAGCAATTTCAATCTAAAAAGGGCGGCGGCATCCTTGCCTGACGGCAGATGCGTCCGGCGCAGGTGTGTGCAGAAGCGCATATTTTTTTAATGATAGGTTAGTATATACTAATTAAAGTACGAAGGAGGAGACAGAAAATGAGAATTGCGTTGACGGGAAATCCCAATAGTGGGAAAACGACCATGTACAATGCGCTCACGGGAAGAAATGAACGCGTGGGAAACTGGGCAGGGGTAACGGTGGAGAAAAAAGAGAGTCCGATCAGGAAAGGGTATTATGACGGCGCAGAGGAACTGATCGCAGTAGATTTGCCGGGAGCCTATTCCATGTCTCCTTTTACGTCGGAGGAAAGCATTACCAGCAGTTATGTAAAAAACGAAAATCCGGATGTCATGATCAACATTGTGGATGCGACCAATTTAAGCCGGAGCCTGTTTTTCACAACACAGCTTCTGGAGCTGGGGATCCCGGTCGTAGTCGCGCTGAATAAAAGCGATATTACGGAGAAGAAAAAAACAGAAATTGATGTAGAAAAATTGGCAGAGCGGTTAGGATGCCCGGTCATTCGGACGGTGTCCACAGCTTTAGGGCACGAAGGGTTAAAAGAGGCTGTCGGCAGGGCGGTTTCATTGAAGGGATGCGCGCAGAAGGCGCCTTATGTGCAGGAGGATATTGACCTGCAGGACAAAGTGCAGGTTGAGGCAGCCGATCGGAAATGCTTTGAATTTGTAAACGGGATCGTAAAAGAGGTAGAAAAGAGAACGATTTTAACGAAGGATAAAAATAAGCAGGACAGCATTGATCTGGTGCTGACCAACAAATTTGTCGGAATCCCGATCTTTGCGGCGGTCATGTTCGGCGTGTTTTATATATCCCAGTCTACGGTCGGGACATGGATCGCGGACTGGTTAGTCGGGTGGATCGAAGTGTTCCAGAGCTGGGCTGCGGGCTTGGCAGAAGGGGCAAGCCCGTTTCTGCAGGCGCTTTTCATAGACGGCATTATCGGAGGCGTAGGCGCAGTAGTAGGCTTCCTTCCGCTGGTAATGGTCATGTATTTTCTGATTGCCCTTTTGGAAGACTGCGGATATATGGCACGCGCTACCGTAGTTTTAGATCCGATTTTTAAGAGGGTCGGCCTTTCGGGAAAATCTGTAATTCCCATGGTGATCGGAACCGGATGCGCCATCCCCGGTATCATGGCATGCCGTACCATCCGCAATGAAAGGGAAAGAAGAGCCACCGCCATGCTGACGCCCTTTATGCCGTGCGGCGCAAAGCTCCCGGTCATTGCGTTGTTTGCAGGGGCATTTTTTGCAGATGCCGCATGGGTGGGACCGACGATGTATCTGGTTGGCATTGTGCTGATTTTTCTGGGCGCGCTATTGGTAAAAAAGATTACCGGATATAAATTCCGCAAATCCTTCTTTATCATGGAGCTTCCGGAATATAAGCTCCCGAGCTTAAAACGGGCGGCGCTTTCCATGCTTTCCCGCGGTAAGGCATATATTGTGAAAGCGGGAACGATCATTTTAGTGTGCAACACCGCAGTGCAGATCATGCAGAGCTTTAACTGGCAGTTTCAGATCGTGGAAGAAGGCATGGAACATACTTCTATCCTGGCGTCGATCGCTTCCCCGTTTGCGGTGCTTCTGATCCCGCTCGGATTTGGCGTATGGCAGCTTGCAGCGGCGGCGATCACGGGTTTTATTGCAAAAGAAAATGTAGTTGGCACGCTGGCGGTCGTTTATGGGCTTACAAACTTTATTGATACCGAAGAGTTGGCGCTGGTCGGCGGAGCAAATGAAGTGGCAATGGTAATGGGACTGACAAAGGCGGCGGCGCTTGCCTATCTGATGTTCAATCTTTTCACGCCGCCCTGCTTTGCGGCGCTCGGCGCTATGAATTCTGAAATGCAGGATAAAAAATGGCTGTGGGGAGGAATTGCACTGCAGCTGGCAGTCGGCTATACAGTTGCGTTTTTCGTATATCAGATCGGTACGCTGGCAGCGACAGGAGCTTTTGGAAGCGGTTTTGTCCCCGGACTGATCGCAGTGGCTGTATTTGCGGCGGCGCTGGCTGTGCTGATTCGGAAAAAAGAGAGGGATTTTGGCGCTGAGTATCGCCTCCGCGCATAGAAAGGAGAAGGCATATGGCAGATTTGCTGATAATAGGGATCATACTGTTCATGGTAGGCGCTGCGTCAGCTTACATATGGAGGGCAAAAAAGAGCGGCGTTAAATGTATCGGCTGTCCGGCAGCTGGGAAATGTCAGGGAAAAGAAGGACACACGGCATGTAATTGCGAATGCTGCGGCGCAGAAAAATAGGAAATTTCAGGAAAAACCGTCTTTCGGGAGCAGGAAGTGCTGCCGGGAGGCGGTTTTTTTATACACACTTGTGCGAAGGAATCCTATTGCCCGACGGCAAAGGCGCTCGGCGCACACTTTTTTCTGTCGAAATTTTCCGGAAATATGGATTTTTCTGATATAATAGGGAATAAGAGGTAAATAACGGGGAATAAGAGGTGAAGAGAAGATGATGGAAGTATATTATGCGGAAGATGATCCCAATATTGCGGATATGGTAAAGCAATATCTGGAACAGAAGCAATTTAAGGTAACGATATGCGGCACGCTTGCAAAACTCAGGCAGGAGATACGGAACCATGTGCCTGCGCTGGTGCTGTTGGACTGGAATATGCCGGATGGACGCGGAGACGGTTTGTGCCAGTGGATCCGTAAAAACTGGCGGGAGCTTCCGGTTATTTTCCTTACTGTCCGCGATGATTCCGGCGATATTGTTGCCGGTTTTCAAAGCGGTGCGGACGATTATGTTGTAAAACCGTTTGAACTGGAAGTATTGTATTCCCGGATGCTGGCGCTGCTGCGGAGAAGCGGGAACGTGGAAAAGCAATATCTGGATTGCAGCGGGATTTCGATGGATGTAAGCCGCAGGCAGGTTTTTTGCAGCGGAGAGGAAATCTCTTTGAGCAGCGCAGAGTACGAGGTGCTTTTGTGCCTGATGCAGAACAAGGGAAGAACGGTCACCAGAGAAAAAATTTTAGGGCAGGTATGGGA
>CEAE01008398.1_pt1 | contig 14724 bp, 15 predicted proteins | sample 554951 | NCBI WGS metagenome assembly CEAE01 (sample SAMEA3182076, study PRJEB8094) | gut metagenome | biome: human; feature: gut; material: Stool; isolation source: human stools | place: Canada | collected 2012-03-28
CCGCAGCACTTCTTGTACTTCTTGCCGCTGCCGCACGGACAGGGATCGTTCGGATAAACCTTCGCTTCCTTTACGACTGTGGTAGAGCTCTTCTGCTCCTTGTAGAGCTTCTTTCTCGTCTCTTCGTCAAAAATATCGTTCCACTCGGGCAGATTGTACAGCCAGTCCGCCTCTGCGGCAACCATGTTCTTGTAAAGCAGCGCCTTGTCAAAGCCCAGATTTACCACAGTGTCCTCTTCCATCTCTTCGATCGGGTTTGCAGCCTTTAAGCTGTCGTTGATACCGTCCAAAAAGCCCGTCATCGTCATCACGTCAACGCCGAATTTCTCAGCCAGCTCCTTTACAGTGCCCCGCACCAGCTCGTCCGGATTCTTTAAAAGCTCCGCGTAGATATTCTTTTCCTTTTCAAAATAAACAGCCCAGAAACGCTGCAGCTTGCCCTTGTCTGCGCTCTGGTCATATGCAATATCTCTCCACTGCTGTAATAATGCCATTTCTTTCACCTCAATCATATTTTTCCAAAGGCAGGACGCAGTCCCGCCCGCCACGGTATGAAGCCATTATAGCCCACCGCCCCGATTCTTGCAAGCAAAAATTGTGTGTCCAAACAGCCGCCCCTTACGCCCGATGCCCGTAATCGAAGCTGCAGTGCTCCAGAAACGCCCGCGCGATCACCGTCGCGCCGATCAGGTTCGGATGCACCCTGTCCCACGCGATATAGGAGGAATGACGGTGTTTGAAATAATCGTCAAATACCGCCTGCAGATCCACAAGCCTGCATCCGTATTTTTCGGAAAGCCTCCTGCACACTGCGCCGTATTCGTCCATCCGCTTTCTCATCCAATCGTCCCGGTTTGGCTCCATGTAATAGGGCGTCAGGATAAAAATGCCCTTCACGGCATCCTTTACCGAACAGATCATCCGTTCCAGATTCGCCTCGTATTCCTCCGGCGTCACCTGCTCGTCCGGGATCGCCGGACTGTCAAACTGCCGCCACACGTCGTTGATGCCGATGCAGATGGAAACCCAGTCGGGCTTTAGGGAAACCACGTCCCGGTCAAAGCGCGCCAGAAGATCCCGGCTCGTATTTCCCGAAACGCCGGAATTGGTCACGCGCACATAAACCTCCGGGTACCATGCCGCCAGCATGTTTTCCACGATCCGCACATAGCTTTTTCCCACATTGTCAAACAGCCCTTCCCCTACCGGCTGGGCGCTCTCCATATCCGTCACGGAATCACCCGCAAAAACGATCCGGTCCATATGCTCAAAGATCATTTCCGTCGCCTCCCTTTGTCTTTCCGTAAATCCAGATAAACACCCATAAAAGGATCGGGATCGCAACCGTCGAAACCACGCAGCCGGAAAACATCTTTTCCCAGCCCTCAAAGCCCGACAGCGCCAGCACCAGCGTAACCACATACATCCCGACAAGGACCGCAACGCCTATAAGGGCTGCGATCTGCTTCGGCGTTTTTTTCTGCTTCATGTCATTCCTCCCATTCCGCCGCCCAAACCGGCAGCTTATGTATCCGCTACAGCATCTTTCTCTTTTTCAGAATGCGGATCACCGCCAGACAGCCGATTAAAATCAGCAGGCAGATGATCCCGAAGCCGTAAGGCGTCTCTGCCAGCGGCATCCATTCTTCCGCCACGTTCATCCCGTAAATGCCGGAAATGATCGTCGGGATCGCCATAACGATCGTAATGGACGCCAGATATTTCATGGCGTTATTCAAGCGGTTGTCCATGACCGACGACAAAAGCTCCCTCGTACCCTGAATGATGTCCCGGTAAATGCGCGTCATCTCGATCGCCTGCTGGTTCTCCACGACAACGTCCTCCAAAAGATCCTGATCCTCCGGATACTTCTTGATGCGGCTGTAGCGCATCAGCCGTTCCAGCACCACCTTGTTCGCCCTCAGCGACGTGTCAAAGTAAACTAGGTTGGATTCCAGCTCGTGAAGGTCGATCAGCTCCATTTCCTCCGTGTCCTCACTGATATGCGCCTCGATCTCCTTGCGCTTTCTGTCCACGACCCGCAGATAGGACTGGTAAAGCATGCAGGAGCGCAGAAAGATCTGGTAAATAAAGCGCATCTGCTTCTTTGTGGAAAATTCCTTCACCGTATTTTCCAGAAAATTTTTCAGAACCGGCGTCTGCTCCGCGCACACCGTCAAAAGCACATCGTCCACAAGGATCAGCCCCAGCGGGATCGTCGTATAAGCCTCTCTTTCATGACGGTATTCCACCGAAGGAACGTCAAACAAAATCAGCGTATATTCGTTGCTTACGTCCACACGGGAGCTTTCCTCATCGTCCAGCGCGGCGCGCACGTCCGACAGATCGACGTCGTACTGCTGCGAGATCTCCACGCATTCCTCCAGCGTGGGCGCAACCAGATTGATCCAGCAGCCCGGCCCCGCCTTTGCCACTTCCGTCAGGACGCTTCCCTGCGTCATATATTTTCTTACCATAAAAAAGCCCTCATCTCATTTTACTCCCAGTTTTTCCAGCTCCTCTTTCGCCTGCGCAATGTTTTCAAAGACGAAGGCATGGATCCCGGCGGCTTTCGCCCCTTCCACATTCGCCCGCGTATCATCCATGAAAACGCACTCGTCAGGCTCTAATCGGTAGCGGTCCAGGATCAGCCGGTAAATCTCCGGCATGGGCTTGATGAGCTTGTCCTGAAACGACAAAATCCCGCCGTCCGTATAGGGCAGAAAATCCAGCGCGTGCCAGCACTCCTTTAACGCCTTGTCCGAAAAATTCGACAAAACAAGCACCTGATACCCCTTTGCCTTCAGCTCCTTTACCCAGTCCACCGCATACTCATACGGCGTCACAAGGCCGTGGAAATCATCCAGCGCCTGCCGGATCTCTCCCGCAATCTCCGGATCATTTTCACAGAAAAGCTCCAGCATCCGCCCGTCGCTGACGCAGCCCCTGTCGTATTCCTTCCAATCGTCGCTCTGTACGGTCGCCCGCCCGAGCCGCGCGCACATCTCTTCTGAAAATCCCTGTTTTCTGAAAAAAGAATACCAGTCAAAGCCCGCCAGCACATTCCCGATGTCAAAAATAACAGTTCTGATCATTTCCTTTCTCCTTTCCCGGTATTCCGTCAACCTTTTTCTTCGCTGTCCGTCAAAAGCTTCAAAAGCTCCGCCGCCGCCAGACTCTGACCTCCCTTTACCCCTGACGCCACTAAAAACTGCCTCTTTGGCAGCCGCTCCTTTAATTGTAACTCTACAAGCTCCCCGCTGTCCAGCTCCTTTTTCGCAAAATCTTTTACCACGCTGCCGACTCCCAGATTGCGCAGTGCAAACTGCACGATCATATCGCTGGTGGACAGCTCAAATTCCGGTCGGATGTGGACATTTCTCTCTTCCAGAAAGCGCTGCACATACCTGCGCGTGGATGTGTCCTTGTCCAGCGTGATAAGCGGCAGCTGTTCCAGCACCGAAAGCGGCTGCTCTTTTTGCGCATACGCGGCAAATTTCGGTCCCGCCACAAAAATATCCTGAATGCCGCGCACCGGAACCATGCGGATATTCTCCTGCGCAGGAAGCGGCCCCGACACGACCGCAAAATCGATTTTTCCCTCTTTCAGCAGGGTCATCGCCGCCGGGGTCGGCCCGTTTGTGATCTGGAACCGCACGCCTGGATATTTTTCATGGAAGCGTTCCAGATAAGGCAGCAAAAAAAAGCGCAGCGTCATATCCGACGCCCCGATCGTGATCTCTCCGTATTCCAGATTTTTCATCTGAAGCAGGTTCTTTTCCCCCGCCTCAAACTGGCTGCAGCCCGCCTCTGCATAAGCATACAGCGCCTTTCCTTCCGCCGTCAGCGTAAGCCCCCGGGCGCTTCTTACAAACAGGCGCATCCCCAGCACATTTTCAAGCTGCCGGATGCTCTGGCTTACCGCCGGCTGTGACAAAGACAGCTCTGCCGCCGCCTTTGTCACCGAACCGCATTTTGCCGCATGATAAAATACCCTGTAATATTCCAGATTTACCGCCATTTTGTTCCTTCCTAAAAACGATTATCTTCCGGTCTGCCTTACGGCTGCCCTGCCCTTTCGGACTCATGCTTTAACGCTCTCCACTCCTCTTCCAGAATCGCCATCAAAATGTCGTCCGCATACTGCCCGCCGTCCAGCACCGCATCCCTTAAAACGCCCTCCCGCTTAAATCCGGCTTTTGCGTAAGCCCGCTCCGCCCTTGGATTAAAGGAATACACGTCCAGCTCCAGCCGGTGCAGCCCAAGCTGTTCAAAGGCAAAATCACGGGTTACCTCCGTCGCCCATGTGCCGATCCCCTTTCCCCGCTGTGTCCCATGGAAAAGCCCGATGCGGAAGTTCGCGCACCGCAGTTTTCGATCGATCTCGTTGATTACGGTTTCCGCGATTTTTTCCATTTTCATGTTTCGCCCCCCGCCCGTTTATCTGTTTTCCCGCACTACCCGGCACGGGCTGCCGTAAACAACCGAATTGTCCGGAATATCCTTTGTCACAACGCTTCCTGCCCCGATCACAACATTATCCCCGATCGTCACGCCGGGCATGATGATCGCACCGCCGCCGATCCACACATTATTCCCGATCACAACCGGCGCCGTCTGTGTTTTGCAAAATTCAAAAGAACCGTCCTCCTTCGGCTCCCCGAATCTGTCCCGGGCATTCGTCGGATGGAACGCCGTATAGATCTGCACATTCGGCGCGATCAGGGCATTGTCCCCGATCCGGATCACATTATCGTCCAAAAAGGTGCAGTTCATATTCACTTCGCAGTTATTTCCAAAATAAATGTTGTTTCCATAATCCGCAAAAAACGGAGCGGTGATCCAAAGATTTTTTCCCTTTCCGCCCAGCAGCTCATCCAATATTTTTTCTTTTGCTTCACTGTCCTGCGAATCCAGCGCATTGTAGCTGCGCACCAGATTCTTCGCCTTGTGCCACTGTGTCAAAAGCTCCGGATCCCCGCAGTCGTAAAGCTGTCCCGCAAGCATTTTTTCTCGTTCCGTCATGATGTTTTCCTCCATTTTCCCCTTCCCTTTTATCCCGGAACGTGCGCGCAAAAAAATCCCGCACAACGAAGCCTCAGCCCCATTATACGGGATTTTCCCTGTCTGTACAACTACCTTATTTCAGTCTGCTCTCCCTGAAAATCACATCGTCCCTGCCCGGCCCGTTGGAAACCATCGTCACCGGATAGCCCAGCTGCTCCTCAATAAATTCCACATATCTGCGGCAGTTTTCAGGCAGCTCCTCATAGGTGCGGATGCCGCGGATGTCGCAGTTCCAGCCGGGCAGCACCTCGTATACGGGCTTTGCCTGTTCCAGCTTCCATGTCACCGGGAACTCCTTTGTCACTTCGCCGTCGATCTCATAGCCGACGCACACCGGGATTTCGTCCAGATAGCCCAGCACATCCAGAACGGTCAGCGCCACGTCTGTCGTCCCCTGCAGTCTGCATCCGTAACGGGACGCCACGCAGTCATACCAGCCCATTCTTCTGGGACGTCCTGTGGTCGCGCCGTACTCGCCGCCGTCCCCGCCGCGTCTGCGCAGCTCGTCCGCTTCTTCCCCGAAAATTTCAGAAACAAACGCGCCCGCGCCAACCGCGGAGGAATATGCCTTCGTTACTGCGACGATCTTTTTGATCTCATAAGGAGGAAGCCCCGCGCCGATCGCGCCGTAAGCCGCCAGCGTGGAAGAGGACGTTACCATCGGGTAAATGCCGTGGTCGGGATCCTTCATCGTGCCAAGCTGCCCCTCCAGCAAAATATTTTTTCCTTCTTTTACCGCCTGATCCAGAAACGCCGAAACATTTCCCACATACGGAGCCACCATATCCCGGTACTCGTGCAGGGTATCCAAAAGCTCAGCAGGATCGATCGGCGGCTGATGGTACAGATGCTCAAACAGCACGTTTTTGATCTCGCATACCCGGTTTACCTTCTCTTTCAAAAGCTCCTCGCAGAAAAGCTCGCTTACCTGAAAACCGATCTTTGCAAATTTATCCGAATAAAAAGGCGCAATGCCGGATTTGGTAGAGCCAAAGGATTTGCCCGCCAGACGCGCTTCCTCATAGGTATCCTGCAAAATGTGATAGGGCATTACGATCTGCGCCCGGTCGGAGATCATCAGCTTCGGCGCAGGCACACTGCGCTCCGTCAGCTCCTTTACCTCCGCAAATAAACGGGGCACATTCAGCGCCACGCCGTTTCCGATCACATTCGTAACATGGCTGTAAAATACGCCGGACGGCAGGGTGTGCAGCGCAAATTTGCCGTAATCATTCACGATCGTGTGGCCTGCGTTTGCGCCTCCCTGATAACGGATCACGATGTCGGCTTCTTTTGCCAGCATATCCGTGATCTTGCCTTTTCCCTCGTCTCCCCAGTTTGCTCCAACTACTGCTTTAACCATATTTCCTCTCATTCCGCCGCTCTGCGGCATTTCCATCGCTGTTCCTGTTAAAAAAAGTTCCTTTTCATTATTCTTCATCCGGAACAGAATTAGTATAGCAGATTTTTCGCATAAGTAAAATCAATATATTTTATATTTATTATAATTTTTACTTATATGTCAAAAACAGATCCCGGCGCACATTCCTGCACGCCGGGACACTTTTTTCACCATTATTTTCAGACGTTGATCTCCGCTTTCATGCCGAGCACAGCCTCGTTCTCCTTTAATACCGGACGGATCACCTCGTCTAAGAAGCGCTCCACCTGATGCGCGCTGCAGCCCACATAACGGGAAGGCTCCAGAGAAGCCTCCAGCGCCTCTTCGTCCAAATGGAACATCTCGTCCTGCGCGATCAGGCTCATGAGCTGGTTGTCCGCTCCCTCTTCCTTCACGCGGCGTCCCGCCTCCATGGACAGCTCACGGATGCGCTCATGCAGCTCCTGACGGTCGCCGCCCGCCTTTACCGCATCCATCATGATGTTCTCCGTCGCCATGAAAGGAAGCTCGCTGCGCAGGCGCTTCTCGATAACCTTCGGGTAAACCACAAGACCGTCCACCACGTTTAAGCACAGATCCAGAATGCCGTCCACTGCCAAAAAGCCTTCCGCAATGGAAATACGCTTATTCGCAGAATCGTCCAGCGTTCTCTCAAACCACTGGGTCGCGGAGGTGATCGCCGGATTCAACGCATCCACCATCACGTAGCGCGCCAGCGATGCGATCCGTTCGCTTCTCATCGGATTTCTCTTATATGCCATCGCAGAGGAGCCGATCTGATTTTTCTCGAAGGGCTCTTCCACTTCTTTTAAATGCTGCAGCAGACGGATGTCGTTGGACATCTTGTGCGCGCTCGCCGCGATCCCTGCCAGCACGTTCATCACGCGGGTGTCCACCTTTCTGGAATAGGTCTGGCCGGACACCGGATAGCAGCCGGAAAAGCCGAGCTTTTCTGCGATCATCGGGTCAACCTTATCAACCTTCTCCTGATCGCCTTCAAACAGCTCCAAAAAGGACGCCTGCGTACCGGTCGTTCCCTTGGAGCCAAGCAGGCGCAGGGAATCCTTCACATAATCCAGATCGTTTAAATCCATATAAAATTCCTGCAGCCACAAAGACGCGCGCTTTCCGACCGTGGTAGGCTGCGCGGGCTGGAAATGGGTAAATGCCAGCGTAGGCTGCGCCTTCTGTTTCTCCGCAAAATCCGCCAGCTCACGGATCACGTTCAGAAGCTTTTTGCGGACAAGCTCCAACGCCTCCGCCATAATAATGATGTCCGTATTATCGCCCACATAACAGGAGGTTGCTCCCAGATGAATGATTCCCTTTGCCTTCGGGCACTGAACGCCGTAAGCATATACATGGCTCATCACATCATGACGCACTTCCTTCTCCCTTGCCCTCGCCACATCATAGTTGATGTCTTCCGCATGGCTTTTGAGTTCGTCGATCTGTTCCTGCGTGATGGGAAGCCCCAGCTCCTTCTCCGTTTCCGCCAGCGCGATCCACAGCCTTCTCCACGTCCTGAACTTCATATCCTGTGAAAAAATAAACTGCATCTCCCGGCTGGCATACCGTTCCGACAAAGGACTCGTATATCTGTCTGTGCTCATCCGAAAACCTTCCTCTCTTCCTGTTTGTACCGCCCAAAAACCGTCCCGGCGGCGCTTTTTCGTTTTCTCTACGGCACAAAGTATACCTTAAAATGCCTTTCTGCGCAACCATATTTTGTCTGTTCTTTCTCTCCCTTTTTCCACATATACATACATCAGACTTTCCGGGCTTTGGAGGTATCCATGAAAAAAAACGCGCTGATCAGGGGGACGCTTCTGCTTACCGCCGCCGGGCTGTGCAGCCGGCTGATCGGATTTTTTTACCGTATCTTCCTTTCCCGCATGTTCGGGGAAGAGGGCATGGGCATCTATGAGCTGATAAACCCGGTGCTCGCCCTCTCCTTTGCGCTTTGCACCTCCGGCATCCAGAGCGCCGTTTCCAAATTTGTGGCGTCCGAACCGGAAAATGCCGTCCGCAGCCGTTTCCGCATCCTGCTGTGCGGGCTGTGCATCTCCGGCTTTCTCTCTGTCCTCTGCACCCTGTTCGTCTATCAAAAAGCGGACCTCATCGCCCTTTCCTTCCTGAAAGAGCCTCGCTGCGCCCCGCTTCTTCGGATCGCAGCGCTCTCCTTTCCCGCCGCCTGCATCCACTCCTGCATCAACGGCTACTATTACGGCGTCAAAAAAGCCGCCCTTCCGGCGTTTTGCCAGCTCTTTGAACAGTGTTTCCGCGTCGGCAGCGTGTTCTGGTTCTGGGACTGCGCCCAAAAAACCGGCGTTTCCTTTTCTATAAACGTCGCCTCCGTAGGACTTGTGATCGGGGAGTTTGCTTCCCTTCTTGCCGCCCTTTTTGCCTCATGGCTCCATTTTTGCAGGCAAAAATATGTTCCCGGCGCCTTCCCCTTAAGCATGCCCGTCATCGCCTCGCGGCTTCTGCGCTTTGCCCTCCCGCTGTCCTCCACCCGCGTCTGCCTGCATCTTTTAGGCGCGGTAGAATCCGCCCGGATCCCCGTCAGCCTCCAGCTTGCCGGATATTCCTCCGAAAAAGCGCTGTCCATCTACGGCGTCTTTACCGGAATGGCAATGACCTGCATCCTCTTTCCCGGCGCGCTCACCAATTCCGTCTCCGTCCTGCTCATGCCGCTCATCGCTCAGGCGGACGCAAATTCCGACCGCTGCGCGATCCGGAAAGCCGTCGTAAAATGCGTCCGCTTCTGCCTTTTGATGGGCTGCTTTTTCCTGCTTTTGTTTTTCCTCTCCGGCAATGCCTTAGGAAGGCTCCTCTTCCACAGCAGCCTCGCCGGACAGCTTCTGCGCATGCTCAGCTTTTTATGCCCGTTCCTTTACTTAAACACTACGCTTCTCTCTATTTTAAACGGGCTTGGCAAAACCGGGCAGACCTTCCTTTTCAATATGCTTTCCCTGCTGATCCGGATGGCGTTCGTCTTTTTCGTCATTCCGGTACAGGGCATCCCCGGATACTTTTTCGGGATGCTTGCCGGACAGCTCTTTTTGACCGCCTCCTGCCTGCTCTCCCTGACGCCCTATCTCAAACGCCGGTCACGGGGCTGAACCTTTCACTCCCGCCCTTTTCCAAGAGCCTTTCTGCCGCGCCACCGCTGTGCCGAGATAAATTTTCCCTTGCGCCATTTATCTTTGTATACTATAATGGTAGCGTTTCTTTTTGAAATAACAGACAATACACGAAAAGCACCCGCAAAGGAGAAAAATAAAATGAGCTTTACCTTTATCCAGAAACTTCCCACCCCCGAAGAAATCCGGGAGCAGTATCCCGTGCCCGCGCACCTCGCCGCAAAAAAAGCGGAGCGCGACGCCGAGATCCGCGACGTCCTTACCGGCAAAAGCGACAAGCTGCTCGTCATCATCGGTCCCTGCTCGGCAGACAACGAGGACGCGGTCTGCGATTATATCAGCCGCCTCGCAAAGCTGAATGACAAGGTATCCGACCGGCTGATCCTGATCCCCCGGATCTACACCAACAAGCCCCGTACCACCGGCGACGGCTACAAGGGCATTGTCCATCAGCCCGACCCCGAAAAAAAGGAGGATTTCCTGCAGGGTCTTGCCGCCATGCGCCATATGCACCTGCGCGCCCTCTCCGAATCCGGCTTAAGCGCCGCAGACGAAATGCTTTATCCCGAAAACTGGGGCTATGTATCCGACATCCTCTCCTATGTGGCGATCGGCGCGCGCAGCGTGGAGGATCAGCAGCACCGCCTTACCGTCAGCGGCTTTGATCTTCCTTCCGGCATGAAAAACCCCACCAGCGGCGATTTCTCCGTCATGTTAAATTCCGTCTATGCCGCCCAGCATCCCCATTCCTTTATTTACAGAGGCTACGAGGTGCACACAAACGGCAATGAGCTGGCGCACACCGTCCTGCGCGGCGCGACCAGCAAGCACGGACGCAATATCCCCAACTATCATTATGAGGATCTGATGATCCTTCTGGGGCTTTATAACGAACGGGATTTAAAAAATCCCGCCTGCATCATCGACTCCAACCATTCCAACTCCAACAAGCAGTTCGACCAGCAGATCCGCATTGTAAAGGAAGTGATGCACAGCCGCCATTTAAGCCCCGACATCCGCAATTTCGTCAAGGGCGTCATGATCGAAAGCTATATCGAAGAAGGCAGCCAAAAGGTCGGCGGCGGCGTATACGGCAAATCCATCACAGACGCCTGCCTTGGCTGGAAGGATTCCGAGCGGCTCATTTACGATCTGGCAGAGTTAAACCGGTAACCGAATACCGGAAAATCTGAGGCGTGATCTCTTTCGTGATCTGCGCCGCGCGGGCATAATTTTTCAAAAGCTTCCAGAACCCCTGGCGGCTCATCCCCGTGCCGGAGCAGTTCACAAAGAGCGCCTGCTCTTTTTCCTCCTTCAAAAGCCTTTCTCTGGCATTTTTCATATATTCTTCCAGCGCCCTGCGCGCCCTTTCCCCAAAATATTCCACCCGGTCTGCCTTTTTGTCATGACAGATGAGATAGCCCATTTCCAGATTCACGTCCTGCACCTTTAAGCCCGTCAGCTCCGATACCCGCAGCCTTGTCGCGCACAAAAGCTCCAGCATCGCTCTGTCGCGCACATGGATCGGCTTGTCTTTGCCCGGCTGCGCAAGAAGCCGTTCCAGCTCCTTCTGATCCAGCACGTCCTGCCGCTTTTTTTCTACCTTCGGAGCCTTTAAATGATCCGCCACCGCAGCGTTCACGATCCCCTGCCCCGCCAGATAATGGCAAAATGCCCGCACCGATGCGATATTTCTCGAGATCGTCGCCGCCTTAAATCCGCTTTTTTCCAGAAAAAGCACATATTCGTGCAAAGAAACCGCCGTAATGTCCTTTCCTTCCGTAACCGACCGCTCCCTTAAAAACGCCGCCAGCTTGTATAAATCCCTCTGATATGAAAGCTCCGTATTGCCCGAGGTTTTCTTTGTCTCATGCAGATATGCGATAAACACCTTGATCTGTTCCTCCATGCCGCTCCCCCTTCCCGCTGTCTGTCTTTCAAACTGCCTGTCCCCAACTGATATGCAGACCATTATAAGCAATCGTTTCCCGAAAAGCAATGTGGAAACTTCCGCATTTTAAGCGGTTTTTTCGGCATATTTCCAAAGGCTACCACATATCGGTGTCTCCCTTTTTCCTCCCCCAATATCTGCCCCTCCCCGTCAAAAAATTTTCAGCGCGAAACGCACCGCCAGCGGGCTGATATAGCCTTCCAGCAGGCAGCCGCACACGATCGCGGCAAGCGGGGCAAAGATCCGCTTTTTTTCCAGACGGTGCACGCACCAGCCGATCAGCATCAAAAATCCCGGCACGAGCAGAAGTTGGTGCGGGAAAAGGCAGCTCACAAAAAAGACCAGCCCTTTTAAGCCGTACCGCCACGAAAGGGCGGTCAGCATCAGCCCGCTGCAAAACCCGCAGCCGCCGCACCACACCCACGCGCCCAGACCTCCCAGCCCCGCCGCCGACAAAAGCACCAGAAACGCCGCCATCCCAAATCGCTGGCGCAGGCAGTATAAAAACAGCGCGTTCCGGTCAGGCTCCGTTTCATACAGCCCGGTCAGGCTGTCCGGATCCAGAAATCCGCTCCCTGTTACCAGTGCGTCGGGAAACAGGCAGACCAGCGCGATCCCCAGCGCAAATCCGCTTAAAAATACCGCCGTCCATACCTTTTTTTCCTTTGTCCCGATCTTCCATGCCTTTTTCACAAAAAACACCCCCTGACTCGCTTCCTTTCAATATATGCGCGCCAGAGGGCAGTTTTTCTTTATTTGCAATATTTGTTTTTATAGCTCATGACAGCGGCGATCGTCTTTCCGTCCTCGATCTCTCCGCGGTAGATCATTTCGCACAGCTCGTCTGCGTCATACGCCTTTACGTCGATAAATTCATCCTCGTCCAAATGCTGACAGCTTGGTTTTAAATTTTTCGCCACAAAAATCTCGATCTTTTCATTGCAGAACGCTACCGTTGTGCGCAGGCTGATCAGATGCTCCAGCTCGTCCGAACGGTATCCCGTCTCTTCCTCCAGCTCCCTCGCAGCCGCCTGTATTGCCGGCTCCTCTGCCCCGTTTAAGCCGCCCGCCGGAATTTCCAGCGTATAACGGTCAAGCGCGTTTCTCCACTGGCGCACCATCAGGATCTTTCCGTCCTCACGGACCGGAACGACAGCAGCCGCCCCCTTATGCCCGATAAAATCCCATTCCACTACGTTGCCGTTTGGCACTTCTACCGTATCGCGGTAATAGTCGATGATGCTGCCGTGATATACGAGCCTTCTCCCCGTCCTTTTAAATTCATCTGCCATAAAAGCCTCCCTTCCGGAGCGCAAGCAAAAATAAGCCGCCGGGCTTATTTCCCACACTCCCCTCCATTCGCAAAAATGCGGGAATCCACAGTTTCCTGTGAGTTTCCCGCATTTTCTCATTCTTTATTCTGTTTTTTATTATTTCGCATAGTCGGTTACGCGGCTTTCCCGGATCACGTTGACCTTGATCTGACCCGGATATTCAAGCTCTGCTTCGATCTGCTTGGAAATATCCCTTGCCAGGAGCACCATATCCGCATCGGAAATCTGCTCAGGAACTACCATAACACGAATCTCTCTGCCCGCCTGGATAGCAAAAGATTTATCTACGCCTTTGAAATTGTTGGAAATGTCTTCTAACTGTTTCAGTCTGCTGGTATAGGTTTCCAGCGTTTCTCTTCTCGCACCGGGGCGCGCCGCAGAAATCGTGTCCGCAGCCTGCACGATGCAGGAGATCAGGGATGTGGGTTCCACATCGCCATGATGGGATTCTACCGCATTGATCACGGTAGCAGACTCTTTGTACTTCTTACACAGCTCCACACCCAGCTGGATATGGGAGCCTTCCATTTCATGATCTACAGCCTTGCCGATGTCATGCAGCAGGCCTGCGCGCTTCGCAAGTCTTACATCCAGCCCCATCTCTGCTGCCAGCAGCCCGGAAAGCTGCGCCACTTCGATGGAATGCTTCAGCGCATTCTGACCGTAGCTGGTTCTGAACTTCATCTTGCCCAGAAGCTTTACAAGCTCCGGATGGATTCCGTGAACGCCGACTTCCAGCACGGCAGACTCGCCTTCTTCTTTGATCATATTCTCTACTTCGCGCTGCGCTTTTTCTACCATCTCTTCGATTCTCGCCGGGTGGATCCGTCCGTCCACGATCAGCTTCTCCAAAGCGATGCGCGCCACTTCTCTCCGAATCGGATCGAAGCCCGATAAAACGACTGCTTCCGGTGTATCGTCAATGATCAGATCCACGCCGGTAAGTGTCTCAAGCGTGCGGATATTGCGTCCCTCACGTCCGATAATACGTCCCTTCATCTCGTCGCTGGGAAGCTGCACAACGGAGATCGTTGCCTCGGATACATGATCAGCCGCGCATTTCTGGATCGCGTTGACCACATATTCCTTCGCTTTCTTGTCCGCTTCCTCTTTTGCCCGATGCTCCATTTCCTTGATCATCTTGGCAGATTCATGCTTTACGTCATCTTCAACAATTTTCAGCAAATAATCCTTTGCCTGGTCGGAGGTCAAACCAGAGATTCTTTCCAGTTCCTGGACGCGCTGCTCATTCAGCTTGGAAATCTCTTCCCGCTGCTTCCTGATCTCCTCTTCCCGCTTCGCCAGCTGAGCCTCTTTCTTCTCGATCGCATCGGATTTCTTGTCGATGTTCTCTTCCTTCTGCTGCACGCGGCGCTCAAACCGGGATACCTCGGCTCTGCGTTCCTTAATCTCACGATCCAGTTCGTTCTTTGTACGAATGGATTCTTCCTTTACCTCCAGCAGCCCTTCCCGTTTTTTTGCTTCCGCAGTCTTCAACGCTTCATCAATGATCTCTCTTGCCTTATCTTCCGCATTCCCCATGGTAAGCTCGATCTTCTTGCGGCACTGGGAGCTGGAAACATAAGCGGTGATCGGAACAGCAATTATCAATGTGACAACTACTGCTATTATGATTTGCACCATCACAGGAGCACCTCCTTATTAAATTTTCATTGTACAATATCAGTTATAGAATGCTTCACCACATTCTTATAAACAATTTTACAACATCTCAATTTTATACAATTCCAACTCATATGTCAAGTAGTTCCGATGCCATTCTGCACAAAATCGTAACTGTTCCGCCCGCGGATATTACTGTTC
>CEAE01006118.1_pt1 | contig 14562 bp, 8 predicted proteins | sample 554951 | NCBI WGS metagenome assembly CEAE01 (sample SAMEA3182076, study PRJEB8094) | gut metagenome | biome: human; feature: gut; material: Stool; isolation source: human stools | place: Canada | collected 2012-03-28
CCCCCGTCCTTTTGCTGACCGCAAAAGCCAGCGTCTCCGACCGGGTAAACGGCCTTGACGCCGGGGCGGACGACTATCTGACAAAGCCCTTTTCCTTTGAAGAACTGCTCGCCCGCATCCGGGTCATGCTGCGCCGTCTCGGAGAACGGACGGACAGCTGCTATCATATCGCCGACCTGACCGTGGACTGCGACGCCCGCACCGTTACCCGGGGCAGCACTCCCATCCAGCTTTCCGCGAAGGAATTTTCCATTCTGGAATATCTTGCCTGCAACAGGGGCATCGTGCTGTCCCGTGAAAAAATCGAACAGCACATCTGGAACTACGATTATTCCGGCGGTTCCAATGTCGTAGACGTTTATATCCGCTATCTGCGCAAAAAAATCGACGACGGCTTTGAGCCAAAGCTCATCCACACCGTCCGCGGCGCAGGCTATGTATTAAAGGAGACGCCATGAAACAGATGTCTGTCAAAAAAAGGATCACTCTTTGGTATACCGCGTTTATCACAGGCTTTGTGCTCGTTTCGCTCTTTCTCGTCCTCTTTCTGGCAAACGGGCGCCTGCTCTCCGGCGCAAAAACGCATCTGAAGGACACGGTGCGAAACAGCTTTCTGGAAATCGAATATGAACAGGGCGTTCTGGAATTCGACGACGACATCAATTATCTGGGCGAGGGCGTTTATCTGTCCGTCTATAACTCCGACGGCGCGCTCATTTACGGCAGGATCCCGTCCACCTTTCACGGCGCGCCCGTCCTGATCATGGATCAGCTGCAGCAGGTTCACAGTCAGGGGCAGCAGTGGTACGTTTACGATTCCTGCCAGACCGTGTCCGGATATGGGACGGTTTGGGTGCGCGGCATCCTTTCGCCCTCCGCCGCCGACTCCTCCCTGCGCACCATCGTGCTCTGCTCCCTGATCCTGTTTCCTTTTTTTATCCTGCTGACCGCCGCCATCGGCTATTCCATCATCCGCCGCGCCCTGCTTCCCCTCGAAAAAATGACCGGGACCGCAGAGCGTATCAGCACCGGCGAGGATCTCTCCCTCCGCTTAAACATTCCGCCCGGCACAGACGAGGTGCACCGGCTGGCGCATACCTTCGACGGCATGATGGACCGGCTCCAGACCTCCTTTGAATCGGAAAAACAGTTCAATTCCGACGTATCCCACGAGCTGCGCACCCCGCTTTCCGTCATTTTGTCCCAAAGCGAATACGGGCTTTTGCCGGAAACCCTGCCGGAAGAACGGATGCAGGCGCTGACGGTCATCCATGCGCAGGCAAAGCAGATGTCCGCCCTCATTTCGCAGCTTCTCATGCTCGCCCGCGCCGAAAGCAGCCGTCTTGCCCTCCATCCGGAAACGGTTGACCTTTCCATGCTGGCAGAGCTTGTCTGCGAAGGGCACGCTGACGCTGCAAAAAAGCGCCGCATCTCAATTCATACCGACCTGCCTGACGGGCTTTTCCTTACGGCGGATGAAACGATGATGATCCGTTTTTTTGACAATCTGATCGCAAACGCCGTGACCTATGGGAAGGAGGGCGGAAACATTTACGTTTCCCTTTCCGACGGCGCAGATCTCATATCCGGCTCCGTGCGCGACGACGGCATCGGCATCCCGCCGGAAAGCCTCGATAAAATATGGAACCGTTTTTATCAGGCAGATCCTTCCCGCTCATCCTCTGACTCTGACCGCGCGCCCAAAAGCGGCTGCGGGCTGGGGCTTTCCATGGTGCGCTGGATCGTAAAAGCGCACGGCGGGCAGATCCATGTTTCCAGCGCCGTCGGCAGGGGAACGGAATTCTCCTTCTCTTTCCCGAAACATTTTTTAAAAAATGAAATTCTTTAATGTTCCTTTCATCTTTGCCGGGTATTCTTAAATCACAGACAGGAAACAGCTCCTGCTGCCGACAGACAAACAAAATGCCCACGGGCTTTTCTGAAAGGAGACATTTTTATGAAACGCAAAAACTACAAAGCAGTTACCGCATTGATGATCGGAACATTTTTAACCGCAGGAACCATCGCCGCCTGCGCAAGCCAGTCGGAAGCCGCCCCTACGCAGGCGATCACTTCCAGCCAGGAGCTGATGGCTTCCGGCGCAAAAAGCGCCTCCGTCCCGGTAGAAACGACAGCCCGGACAACGAACGGCGGCAGCGCTTCCAAGGCAGTGCCCGCGCCTGCCTCTGCCGCAGACATTCCCTCCCAGCCTGCTTCCGCAAAAGACATCGGCGAAGCGGCCGCAAAGCAGATTGCCCTCGAGCATGCCGGCATCGCAGAGGCGGACGCTTCCTATCTCTGGGTCAGCCGCGACTATGACGACGGACGGCTCGAATATGAGGTGGAATTTTTCTCCGGCTCCAAGGAATATGATTACGACATCGACGCAGCGGACGGCTCGATCTTAAGCTTTGATTCCGAAACCGAATTTGCCGGTAAAAAAACGGCGGGAAGCGAAGGGATCTCTCTGGAACAGGCAAAAAAAATCGCCCTCGCCAAAGTACCCGGCGCAGACGATTCCCATATCCGCATTGAAAAGGACCGCGACGACGGACAGCTCCTTTACGAAGGAAAGATCGTTTACAGCGGCGTGGAATATGAATTTGAGATCAGCGCGGCGGACGGCTCCGTGCTGGACTGGGAGATCGACGACTAAGGCATGGACGTATTCTGAAAAATAAACGCATGTGGGAACCGAAAAATAAAGGCAGATGCGAAAAAAGGAGCAGCCTTTCCGTCCCGGGGAGCTGCTCCTTTCCTCTGTCATATTGTTTTTACCAGACATTCTTTTCTGAAAAAAGCGATCCCAAAGCACAAAACCTTCTTAAACCCGCTGCGCTCCAGCCCTTTTGCATACTGCTTTTCTGCAATCTGCCCCAGCGCCGTATCGCATCCGGTTTCCAGCCCTGCCTCTGAATCCGCCACTTTTACCTCTATTACCGCTGCCTGCCTTCTGGCCCTGTCTTTTATCACAAGATCCGGCCTGCCAAGCCCGCTTTCATAATTGGACTCCACGATATAGCCCGAACCGGCAAACAGCCCTGCAAGAAACGCGTGATAATAGCTTTCCGCATAATCATGGAAACTGATCGTATCGAACAGAAAATCAGACAGCAGCATGGTCAGCTTGCCGTCCTCCCCGTCCCACACAGCACGAAACAGCTCCTGCCGGTTACTTCCTGCCGCCTTGCGGTAAAACCATTCCACAACGCTCTTCCTGAAAATTTCCATTACCTCTGCATTCGGGATTTTCAGGGCTGTAACGCCATCCGTCCGTTCCTTCTGACCGGTATCCTCTGACCGTACTTTCGTCAGATACCCGCTCAGATACAAAAGGCTCCAGAAATTCCCCTCTGAATCGGCAACCGAATCATATGTCAGATTTTCATTGACCGCTTCCTGTACGCTTCCTCCCGCCAGCAGAGTCTCAAACTTTTCCGACACATCGAACTCTGTGCGTTCCAAAAAGGTTCTGATCACCGCATTGTCGCTCGTATGCTCCCAGAAATTTTCCGGCCTGGCATTGCCCTCCGTTACCATTTTCTTTACATAATTAAGTACGTCCCAAGGACAATACACATCCACATTTCCAAAATGATAGCCGTCATACCATGTCCGCACGGTTTCCATCTGCCCGCTGCAGCCGGCGTCCTCCAGAAACGCCGCCACTTCTTCCTGCGTAAAGCCGAAAAATTCATTATACCGGCTGTCAGAAATCGTATCCGTCGTAAAATTATTCATGCCGGTAAAAATACTTTCCTTACCGATCTTTAAGCATCCCGTAATGACCGCAAACCTCAGGGAACTGTTATCCTTGACCGCCGTACTCATAAACGGTCTGACCAGATCCAGCATTTGTCGATAATATCCTTTGGCATCTGCTTTTGCGAGCGGCACATCGTATTCGTCCAGAAGAAGAATGACCTGCCGCCCATAGTGATCCTGCATCATTTTCATCAGCAGCGACAGGCTTGTTTTTAATTCTGCATCAGAAGGCGATCCGTCAACCGTGTCTGCAAGCTGCCAGAATACCTTCCGGTCCATTTCATTTACCCTGCCGCTGTCCCCAAGGTAAATGTGCTGCTTACACAGATCCGCGATCCGGTTTCGGAACATCTCCCGGGCAGATTCAAAATTCAATCCGTCAACATCCTTGAAGCTGAAAAAAAGCGTCGGGAACTGATTCATCCATTTCTTACAAAGTTCTTCATCCTTTGAAATTTCCAGTCCCTCAAACAGGCCTTGGCTGTCCCTGCGAATGTCGAAAAAGCAGGACAACATGCTCATGCCAACCGTTTTCCCAAAACGTCTCGGCCGGGTGATCAGCGTCGCCTTCGTCCCGTCTGTCTTTAAAAGCTCGCCGATCAGCCCCGATTTATCGACATAATAATATCCTCCCATCCGGATTTCCCCAAAATCGGATATTCCCACCGGTATGTTCAAATTCTTCATGCTGTCCCCCCTTTCCATTTACACCTCAAACAGCATCGTCACGATCTCATAAGGCTTAACCGTCAGCGAAATCTCCCCTGATCCGCCGTTTTCTTTCCAGTCCTCCAGCGGACGCTCACGCAGATCGCACAGACAGCTTTGCTTCCAGCCAAATCCCGTTTTCATCGTCAGCTTATGGCTTCCTCCGGTAAAATCATGGAACCGGACGGCAATATATTTCCCGTCCTCTGTCTTTTTGACCGCATCCAGCTCCACGCATTCCTGATCGAAGGCGATAAAGCTCTCGAAGGGCAGCCTTGTCCGCCCCTTCGTCACATGCAGCGGCACATTTAAGCTGCACGCCTCCTGAACGACCCTGCCCTGCACAAAATCGCCGCCGTGGGGAAGCAGGGAATAGGTAAACAGATGATGCCCCTGATCCTGGCTGTGATCCGGATAGGTCGCCGCCCTGATCAGCGTAATCCGCAGCACGTTGTCCTTCACATCATGGCCGTACTTGCAGTCGTTTAACAGGCTCACGCCGTAGCCGTACTCGGACAGGTCTGCAAACCGGTGCGCCACCGTCTCAAACTTCGCCTGATCCCAGCTGGTGTTCCAATGGTTCGGGCGGCGCACGTTTCCGTACTGTACGTCAAAGGTTCCGTAGGTCGTGCGGATGTCCACCGGAAACGCCGCCTTTAACATCTGATGGCGCTCGTGATATTCTACCTCCGTCACAAAATCGATCCTGCGGCTGTGGGCGTACAGGATCATATCCTGCTCCATTTCGGAATTCATATATTTCCACGCCAGATGCAGCACCAGACGCACTGCGCCGCACTCTTTTACCGCAAACTCCGTCAGCTCCGTGACCTCACGCATTTTTTCCTGATAAAAAATGTCGATGTCCCACGCGTCGCTGCCCATGGGCTTATCCTCAAATACCTGCAGCACGTTGGCGCGCGCTCCCTCCGGCAGCACCTCGCGGTCAAATTCCTTGTCAAACAGGCGCGTGATCTGGCCTGCCCCGTTTAATTCCAGCTTATAAAAGGGCGTCTCGATCCGGCGGCCGTTTATCACAAACCGTGTTTCCTCATGCGCACCGTTTTCGGCGGCGTCGCCCTCTTCCAGCGTTACGCATACCGTTCCCATGGAAGCGCTCTGCGGCACATAAACCGCCAGCCCGCCTTCCGTCTGCTGGCTTTCCAAAACCGTCCCGTCCGCCAGCCGCGCCCGTTTTGCACTGCCGCAAGCGGGCAGCACAACCGTGCCGTCCATGCAAAAGCTGTTGCTGTTAAATACCGTAAAGACGTTTGCCTCCGACTCTGCAGCGTCCAGAAGGAACGCCTCTTCCACTTCCTGTCCGACCGCTTCGATCCATTCGTAATCCTTTTTGGAATCCTCGTATACCTCAAAGATCGAGGAGCCGGGGATGATGTCGTGGAACTGATCCGTCAGAATATGCTTCCAGCCCTCCGTCAGCTTTTCCTGCTGCGCAAGCTTTAAATCGCCGCCCAGAAGCGCCCGCAGCACCGTAAAATATTCCGCCTCCCGGTACAAAAGCTCCATTTTCCGGTTCATCCGCTTATTATGGGCGTGGCTCGTATATGTTCCCCTGTGGAATTCCAGATACAGCTCGCCGTCCCATGTGTTCACAAAGCGGTCGGTCTTTTCCACATTTTCCTTTAATTTGCGGAAATACGCCCCTGCCGTGGACGTTTTCACATGGGGAAGCCCCGGGATCTTATCCAGCCTGCGGCGCTGCTCCAGCATATCGCGGTTTACCCCGCCGCCTCCGTCGCCGTAGCCGTAGGAAATCAGAAGATCGCGGTTCATCTCCTTTTCGCTGTAGCTGTCCCACACGCCCTTTACGGTGCGGGGCACGAGCTGTCCGTTGTAGGTGTAAAACCAGCTGTCCGCCGGACGGTCCGGCTCCGGCGTCGTAATGAAATGGGTCAGCACCCTGCTTCCGTCGATGCCCTTCCAGTAAAACGTGTCGTGGGGCATCCGGTTGTACTGGTTCCAGCTGATCTTCGTCGTCATAAACATGTCGATGCCCGCTTTTTTCAAAATCTGCGGCAGCGCCCAGGAGTAGCCGAACACATCCGGCAGCCACAAAAATTCCACGTCCTTGCCGAATTCTTCCTTAATAAACCTGCTGCCGAGCAAAATCTGACGGGTCAGCGATTCCCCGCTCGTTAAGTTGCAGTCCGCTTCCACCCACATCGCGCCGTCCGCTTCCCAGCGTCCCTCTGCGATCCGTTCCCTGATCTGCCCGTACAGCTCCGGGTTGTCCTCTTTTACCCACTCATACAGCTGGGGCTGCGTCTGTAAAAAGAAATATTCCGGGAACATCTCCATCATGCGCATTACCGTGGAAAAAGAGCGCTCGCATTTTTCACGGGTATTTTTCAGTCTCCACAGCCACGCCGTATCAATATGGGTATGTCCTACCGTATAAACATTGATGTCAGAACGCTTGTCCATCCGGTCGATGGCGTCGTTTAACAGCCCGTCCGCCTTTTTTACGGATTCATAAAAGCATTCGCTGCCCGGATAAGACCAGTCGATCACATAAAACGCCCGGTCCAGCGCCGTTAAAAGCTCATGGTGCAGCGGCTCGTTTTCCGAGAGCTGGCGCACCGTCCCAAGCACCATTGCGCCCAGATAATACAGGTCGTCCGTGCTTTCATCCAGCCATCCCAAAAAGGCGCTCTTTAAGCGGTGCTCCATCTCCCGGGGCTGTCCGCCGCCTTCCAGTCCCGACCAGAGCCGAAACGTCAGGCTGACCTTTTTTCCGTAGGTTTCCGGCTTAAAAAATACTTCTTTATGGTTTGCGTCCACGCCCTGATAACGCCTGCCGTCCACATATAAAAGCGACTCGAAGCCAAAGTTATTGCCGTCGCCCGTCATGCCGAAGTCAAATACGCCAACCGCGCGCTTTCCTTCCCACTCTGCCGGGATCTCAGCGTCAGCATGCAGCCATAAATACAGATCTCGCCCTTTCCAGTCCGCTCCGAGCGGCATCCTGTCCCAGCCCGAAAAATCCGTGGGCGCGTCCGGGTTTACAAGCCCGGACGTGTCCTGCTTTGCCAGAAATTCCAAAAAGGGCTTTGTCTCCCGATAACGGTACTGCGCCAGCTCATTGATCCTGCCTTCCAGCTTTCTTTCCGTAAAAAACATATGCGTTCCCTCCACAAATATCAAATTCAGTTCCGGAAGCTGTTCTGTCCGGATGATCCTACCCTGCTTTCACTGCTCCATTTTACCTTATTTTTCCGCCCTCTACAATCCTTTTAAGCTCCCCGTTTAAAGCTCCCTGCGGCCCAGACGCACCTCTTCCATATATTCCGCCAGATCCTTGGAAAGATGGTCGAACAGGTAATTGCGGTCTTTGACGTTTTCTGCCGCCGTTTCCTTTTTTGCCCGGCTTTTTTCCATCTGCTCCCGGATCAGCTTCTGCGTGATCTCCACCTCTTCCAAAAGCTCCCGCGCCGCCATCCTGCGCGCACCCTGCCCGTAAATGATCACCTGCTCCAACGCGTCCGAGGTTGCGACCGTGACCTTTGCGTTCCGCCCGATCCGGTGCACCGTTTTTTCAATATACTGATCCGCCGTTTCCGCCTCTTTTGTAAATACCACGTGGATGTTGTGATAACGCTGCACGCTTCCCTGACCGCCCTCCACCCGGTAGGCGTCAAATACGAGGATCAGCGTGCATTTATGAAAGCCCTGATAATTGCACAGCACATCCATCAAAAGCCCGCGGGCGCTCTCGATGTTGACCTTTGCCAGCTCCCGCAGGTTTTCCCATGAAAAAATGATGTTGTAGCCGTCCACCAGAAGATATTCCTCCTCCGGCTTTTTGGCTTCCGTCCGTACATTCTTGGGGGCGCTGTCTGCGTCAAAGCCGCTGCTTTTCTCAAAGAGACGCTTTGGCTTTGGCTCCTGCCGGCGCTTTTTATAGCTGCTGCGCTCCTGCTCGGGCTTTCTGTATGTCCGGTTAAAAATCTCTTCCAGCTCTTCCTGACTGATAAAGGGCTGCTCTGCTTCCTGCCTGCGCCCTTTTCTCGGGCGGTTTTCATCTGAAATGCCGCCTTCCGTCCACGCTTCTGTCAGGCTGCCTGCCTTTCCTGCCCCATTGTCTTTCCTCCAGGTATCCGGGTCATAGCAGGCTTCCAGATGCATATATTCCTCCACCTGATCCCACGGCACGACAAAGCCCGCCCCATGCGCGCAAAATACCGAGGACGGCGGATTGTCCAGATCCGCTTCCGGGTCATAGCAGGCAGCTGCGATTACCTCTTCTGCGTTGTGGCACGGCTCGTATCCACCCAGCGTACAAAACAGATGCCCCCGCCCCCTCGTATATGCCGTTACCTCCTGCTGATAGCCTCTCATACAGGCGACCGGAGCCTTTCCTGTCAGCACTGCCCGCCCGCCTTCCAGCTGCGGCGCTGCAAAGCTGCCGTACATCCGCTGAATATCCGTCATGGCGCGCCCCACATTTTCTGCAGGAAGCTCCAGCCGAAATTCATAAACCGGCTCCAAAAGAACACTCCGGGTACGCATCAGCCCCTGCCGCAGTGCCCGCCACGCCGCCTCCCTAAAATCGCCGCCTTCCGTATGCTTTAAATGCGCCCTGCCGGTCAGAAGCGTTACCCTCATATCCGTTGCCTCTGCGCCGCACAATACGCCCCGGTGCCGTTTTCCCTCCAGCTGGCTGATCACAAGCCGCTGCCAGTTCCGGTCCAGAATATCTTCGCTGCACGCCGTTTCAAACTGCAGCCCCATCCCCCGCTCCAACGGTTCCAGCAAAAGATGGACTTCCGCATAATGCCTCAGCGGTTCAAAATGCCCGACTCCCTCCGCCGGTTCCGCGATCGTTTCTTTATATACGATGCTTCCCTCCCCGAAGGATACCTGCACGCCAAACCGCTCGCAGATCTGATTTTTCAAAATCTCCATCTGCACCTCGCCCATTACCTGCGCGCAGATTTCTCCCGAAGCCTCTTCCCACACGATCGAAAGCTCCGGCTCTTCCTCTTCCAGCTGGCGCAGCGATCTTAACATCGTGTGCGCATCCACATCCTCCGGCAGCTCGATCCGGTATGTCAAAACCGGTTCCAGCACCGGAAGCTGCGGCTCCTTTTCGCTGCCCAGCCCCTCTCCCGCAAAGGTTCTGGAAAGCCCCGTCACCGCACAGATTTCCCCCGCCGCAGCCTCCGCTGCCGTCTCATATCCGTCTCCCGCGTACAGGCGGATCTGATCGATCTTTTCCTCCCAGCGTTCCTTTGCGCTTTCGCGAGTTGTATTTTCGCCGCTTCCATTGTTGCTGTCGGTATTTTCACTGTTGGAAACAGTCTGTTTGACCTTCAGGCTGCCGCCCGTTATTTTCAAATGGGTCAGCCGGTTTCCCTGACTGTCCCGCGTGATTTTGTAAACCCGCGCGCCAAAGCGCTCCGGATATTTTCTCTGCCGCATCAGCGTTTCCATTCCGGCAAGCAGTCCGTCCACGCCGGACACCTTCAACGCCGATCCAAAAAAGCACGGGAACAGCTTCCGCTCTGAAACCAGAGCTGCAATCTCCTCCCATTCCAGCTTTTCTCCTTCCAGATACCGTTCCAGAACAGCGTCGTCGCACATCGCGGCATTTTCCCAGAACTCTGCGTCTACCGCCAGCATATCGCTTCCAAAATGCCGCTCTGCCCCTGCCCTTTCCTCTTCGTCCGGCTGCTTCGGCGCAGACACCAGCCGCACGCATCTTTGGTCGAGACGCTCCTGAAGCTCTTTCATGAGCCGGTCTTCGTCCGTCCCCTCCTGATCCATTTTGTTTACAAACAAAAAAACCGGGATCTGATAGCGCGCAAGAAGCCTCCAGAGCGTTTCCACATGCCCCTGCACGCCGTCCGCCCCGCTGATCACCAGCACCGCATAATCCAGCACCTGCAGCGTGCGCTCCATTTCCGCCGCAAAATCCACATGTCCCGGTGTGTCCAGCAGCGTCACGCTGCAGTCTCCCAGCGTCATCCGCGCCTGCTTGGAAAAGATGGTAATTCCCCGCGCACGCTCCATTTCATTCGTATCCAGAAAAGCGTCCTGATGATCCACCCTGCCCAGCCTGCGCACCATTCCCGTCCGATACAGGATTGCTTCCGCAAGCGTCGTCTTGCCCGCGTCCACATGGGCCAACAGACCAGCACATATATGTTTTTTTGTTTTTTCACATTTCTGTCCGCCCATAAAAAATCTCCATTCAGAATCTGAAATTACCTGAGTGCCTTCAAAGGCCATCTGCACGTTTCAGGCACAAACAGCCTTATATGAATACATCCCTCCATGGCTGCATGATGTTGGATTATACCACAAAAGGCGGCGTTGGTCGAGATGATGATGTACTTGCCAGATGTGACTCGCACAAGCTGCATCTGCCCCTATTTAAAACCATCTGTTTCCCGACAGCCCCTTTTTATATGCCTCCTCTTCTTTTCAGGCTTCCGTCTTATCACCGGTTCTTCTTCCATATCTGCCCGGAATCAGTCCCGCCCGCATCAGCGCCGCCGTCAGCACGGGGATCAGCGCCAGCTGCAATACGATTCCCGGGAGCGCCGTCACAAAATACCCCATCGCCCACGCCTTGACAGAAAAGCTTCCCGCCGAAAAAATAAATGCGCTCACAACTGCCGCCGCGATGCGCCCTCCCAGCATGGCGCATACCAGGCTGATATACAGATCGGCATACAGCTTTCCCGTATGGATGACCTGCATCAAAAGCCCCGCCAAAGCCCCGTAAGCCGCAAGCTCTATCATCATGGACGGAAGCATGGCTGCCGCCGGCATTCCCGTCGTCATGGAAGAAAGAAGAGGCCCGGCAAGACCGCATAAAAGCCCATAGGGCCATCCCGCCGCCAGACCGCATAAAAGCACCGGAAGATGCATCGGGCTAAGCATTTTCCCCCCATTCGGGATAGAATGGACTGCCATCGGCAGCACGACACAGAGCGCAATACATACCGCCGTGATAATGGAACGTTTTACTCCTGTCATTTTCGTCATGTTTTTCCTCACTTTCCGCCGCCTGCGCGGCATCCGCTTTCTCAGCGAAAAATCCTTCTATGTCAAAGGCATCTTCCATGCACAAAATGCCTGTCATTTTCCCTCTTTTCCGCATAAGTCATATAAAGGATCCCCCTGCTCCGCACCCCCGCCGCCTCACAGAAAACTGCCCATCCGGAACAAGAATAACTGAAATCCTGCATTTTTTATGTTTTATGATATTTTTCTTTCATTTTTTCTCTTGCAGAACTGATTCAGTCAACGACGTTTCAACCAGTATATGAAATCCGGCAGAAAAAGGCTTCCCTTCAACTAAAAATGCCCCGAAGCACCGTTTTCTTCTGAAACCCGTGTGCCTTCGAGGCATCCTCCATCCGTTTTTCTTTTACACCTTCGGCCTGTACCTCATGTCCGATACGTTATATACCGTGATAAATGCATCCGGATCTTCCCGGTTGATAAAATCCATCAGCTTCTGATATTCCCGCTTGTCCACGATCGTAATGATCTCCCGGCGCTTCTCCATCTGATACGCCCCGATCGCCTCATAGATCGTTGCCCCGCTGTGCAGATCCTCCACGATAAACCGTTTCAGCTCCTGCTCCTTTTTCGTGATAATGCACACGCGCCGCTTGATATTCTGCCCGAAAATAAAATGATCCAGAACAATCCCGTTAAAATAGGTTCCCAAAATACTCAAAACAACCGTTTTGCTGTCATACACAAGCGCCGACGACAGCGCGACGCACATCCCGGACAGCGACATCGCCTTTCCCAGCTCCATGTGCAGATATTTGTTCATGATCTTTGCCACGATGTCCAGCCCGCCCGAAGACGCATTCCTGTTAAAAAGGACGCTCAGCCCTACGCTTACCACGAGGATATAACAGAGCACATCCAGCTCCTGACTTCCCGTGATCGAGGTATACGCCGGAAAAATCTTTTCAAACAGCCCGATGAACAGCGGCAGCATAATGCTCGTATAAACCGTCTTTACCCCGAATTCTTTGCCGCATGTAAAAAATCCGATCACCAGAAGCACCACATTCAAAACCATCGTAATCGCAGACAGCGGCAGCGGTATAAAATTTGTGAGCACCATTCCCAGACCGGAAATACTGCTGACCGACGCTTTGCTCGGCACGAGGAAAAAATACACGCCCGCCGCGATGACCGCCACCGCCGCCGTCAAAATAAACGTCTCTTTTGCCACTGCCTTCCAATCACATTTTTTGCTCTCCATTCCTTCTCACTCCCGTCTGCCATATCCTCATACGACCTTTTCAGAATACCACATTTTCCCCCTGCTGTCACTTAAAAATCCGTCGTTCCCCGCTTTTCCAGATGGCATTTCAGCTTCCGCCTTTTTAAAACCGCCTCTCCCGCAAAAACAGCCATCAGCTGCTCGACCGCTATCCGGCAGACCGCCTCAGCCCTGTTATCCACAGAACTCAGCTCCGGCTCGCAGCTTACCGCCAGCTCTGAATTGTAAAATCCTACAATACAGACCTCCTCCGGCACTTTCCGCCCTTTTACCGCCGCAAATTTAAGCGCGCCCGCCGCAAGGCTGTCATCCGCCGCGATCACCGCGTCAAATTCCTGCTCCCTGCTCTTAAAAAGCTGATCCCTCGCCGCCAAAATCCCCCGCTCCGATTCTATGACCAGCCTTTCGCCCGCCGCGCACCCGCAGTCCTCCAGCGCTGCTTCATAGCCCCTGCGCTGATCCGTCTGCCCTTCGCCTGCATTTCCCAAAAACAGGATTTTCTTCCTTCCCGCCATCAAAAGCTCCTGCGTCACATCATATACCGCCTGAAATTCATCCGGAAACACACAGTAAACATCCTTATTTTCAACACAGCCATTCAGCAAAAACACCGGCAGCTCCTTTGCCGCAGCTCCGATCCCCGCCAGCCGTCCATCTGCATACTCTGCCCCGATCAGGATCAGGGCGTCTATTTTGCGCTGCAGCATCTCCTCGATTGCCTTCTGTTTTTCCTCTGTCCCATAACCGCTGCACGCCAAAATACATCCGTACCCATGGCTTCCCAAATTCTTTTCCAGTCCGGAAATCATGACCGCCATATGCGGCTTTCCTGCGTCCGGGCATACGATCCCGACCAGATGCATCGTATCCAGTCCCAGCCCTCTGGCAAAGGCGTTCGGCGTATAGCTGTTTTCCTCCATCACTCGCCGCACCTTTTCCTTTGTCTTTTCACTTACCTTCGGACTGTCATTGACTACCCTTGAAACCGTGGCGATAGAAACCCCCGCCAGCTTCGCAATATCATAAATATTCACGGCGCTTTCCTCCATTTTGTAAGCACTTACATTTTTCATTGTAACATATCTGTACAGATTTTCAATGCTGTTTTTCCTTTAAATTACAGCTTTTCTCCGATTTTTTGACCTGTCTTTCCAAATGTCTTTCTTTCCGTCTTACATTTTCTTACACTTTCTTTCATTCTCTTACAATCCCTTGTTACATTATATTTTGTAAGCACTTACATTTCATGTTTTCTGCCATTTTTGCCACCTTTTTTGCATTGCGCGCCGCGCCTGTCCAAAAGCATCAGAAGTTCTGCCCAAATCTGGCTGGCTTACCGGACGATCTTTTCCGATCTATATTTGCTGTATTATTCCCTCTCCCTTCATACCCTTTTTCATGTCCTTTTTTCATCTCTCTTCTTTATGCCCTTCATGCCTTTCCTCTTTCACATCCTTCATTCACATGGCGCATTCCGGTTCGGGGCTTCTTTCAATCGGGATTTTTCCTGCGCTGCCTGCAGCACGCAAAAAGGCATGGAAAAATGTCGTATCGCTTCTCCATGCCTTTAATCCCTTATCTGCCCGTATATGCCCTCATATACGCCCTCGTATCCGCCGTATACCCCTTATTTCTTCCTTTCCTTCTCTTCCTTATCTTCCTCCTTATCTTATTATCTTCCTTCCCTTCTATTTTGCTTTTTAAGCGTCTCTGAGCCATCTTCCTATAAGTTCCTATATAGTTCAGAATTTCTCATAAAAGAAGCTTTAAATGACTGTTTCAGGGCTTCTGCGGTATACACTCTTATACAC
>CEAE01012062.1_pt1 | contig 14400 bp, 10 predicted proteins | sample 554951 | NCBI WGS metagenome assembly CEAE01 (sample SAMEA3182076, study PRJEB8094) | gut metagenome | biome: human; feature: gut; material: Stool; isolation source: human stools | place: Canada | collected 2012-03-28
CACTTGTGCCGAAGATAGTTCGCTGGAAACGGCGCGTGAAAATAGGTAGTTGCCGACTTGAACAGAAAGCTCTGAGATAGATGTCTCAGGGCTTTTTTGAGTTTATGCTGGCAGGATTGCAGGGAAAGAGGGAAGAACAAATGAGGAACCATCATATCGACCTTTGCGGACAGATCGATTTCACACGTACGGATGCCATGCCTCTGCTGGCACGGGACGCGCATTTCAGCTTTGCGTGCAATGGCTGTGGCGATTGCTGCCGGGGGCGGGAGGATATCGTGTTGTCGGGCTTTGATCTCTGGCGCATTGCGGCCCGGCTGCGTCTGCCACCGCAGATAGTGGCGCGGGGGTTCTGCCGGGCAAGCATCGGCACAGTGAGCCATCTGCCGGTGCTGCGGCTGGCCCCGGTGAAAGAAAACCGAAACAATTGTCCTTTCCTCACCGGGAATCACTGCGCCATCCATGATGCTGAGCCGCTGGTGTGTGCACTTTACCCGCTGGCGCAGGAGATCAGCAGGGAAGGGGAGGTGAGTTATTTTCTGCAGCCTACTGCCTGCGGCGGACGGGTGATCGAAGCGAAGGTGGAGGATTACCTGTCCCGCTATGATGTTCCCGCCCGGGAGCAGACGGACGTGCGCTGGGCACTGGGCTGCATGGAGCTGGAAGATGTGGTGGAACAGGCCGAGACTCTGCTCAGCCCGGTGCTGGTACGCCGGATGCAGGCGAAACTCTGGCAGGCACTGTACTTTAACTACGATTACGCACAGCTGTTTCTGCCGCAGTTGGAGCGCAATCTCGATTGGCTGAATGGCGAAATTGTAAAATTGACGGAATATCAGAAGAAACGGAATAGAAAATCAAAATAATCGATAGATATATTTAATACAATCGATAATAAAGGCCGTTTTTGGGCAAAAGTGAGTTGTTTTACCGCGAAATGTGTGCTATACTTCACGAGTGTAAAGCGAGACTGTACGAGTCCCGCATACAAGACTATGCTTTCTGGCGCGGCACCTGTAGGCCGCGTAAGCAAAGAGATAGAGGAGATAGATCATTATGCGTAAAATCACTCGTCGTTCGTTTCTGGCAGCAGCCGTTGCCTGCGGTGCTGCAGCTGCTCTGACTGCCTGCGGCGGTTCTTCTGCAGCTGCTTCTTCTGCCGCCCCTGCATCTTCTGCAGCAGCCTCTGCCGCAGCTGACGGCCAGAAATTCACCATTGGCATCTGCCAGCTGGTGCAGCATGCCGCTCTGGATGCCGCCACTCAGGGCTTTGAAGATGCTTTGACTGCGTCCTTCGGTGAAAATGTTACTTTCGATTTCCAGAACGCACAGGGCGATTCTGCAACCTGCGCTACCATCACCAACGGTTTTGTTTCTGCTGGTGTGGATTTGATCATGGCAAACGCCACTCCTGCCCTGCAGGCTGCACAGTCTGCCACCAACACCATCCCGGTGCTGGGCACCTCTGTTACCGAGTACGGTGTGGCTTTGGGCCTGACCGATTTCGACGGCGTTGTGGGCGGCAATATCTCCGGCACTTCCGATCTGGCCCCGCTGGATCAGCAGGCTGAGATGATCGTGGAGTGGATGCCTGAAGCCAAGAAGGTTGGCCTGCTGTACTGCTCTGCTGAGGCCAACAGCCAGTATCAGGTGGACGAGGTTCAGAAGTATCTGGAGGAAAAGGGCGTCACCGTTACTCAGTACGCTTTCTCTGATTCCAACGACCTGTCCTCTGTCTGCCAGAAAGCTGCGGACGAGAACGATGCTCTGTACGTTCCTACCGATAATACGGTCGCTGCCAACACCGGCATCGTGGACGGTATCTGCCGCCCGGCAAAGAAGCCTGTGTTCGCAGGCGAAGAGGGCATCTGCGCCGGCTGCGGTGTGGCCACCCTTTCCATCAGCTACTACGATTTGGGCTACACCACCGGTGAGATGGCAGTCAAGATCCTGAATGGCGAGGCTGATATTTCTTCTATGCCCATCGAGTACACCGATGTGACCAAGAAGTACAACAAGGCCATCTGCGACGATCTGGGCCTGACCGTTCCCGACGGCTATGAGGAGATCGAGGGCTAAAGTATTCCGGAAAACAAAATAGAAAATCAGCGGAGAAGGGCTGAGAACGCTCTTCTCCGCTTTCCCGTATTCAAACGGGCGAATAAAAAAGTGTATCAGAATCAGGAGGAATTGTTTTGGACGTTATTGCAAGATTGGCAAATCTGCCGGGCGCTTTGCCGGGTGCCTGCGCACAGGGCCTTATCTGGGGCATCATGGCCATTGGCGTGTATCTGACCTACCGCATTTTGGATGTGGCTGACCTGACTGTGGATGGTTCCTTTGGCACCGGCGGCGCAGTGTGCGTCATGTGCCTGCTGTCCGGCCAGAACGTCTGGGTCTCCCTGCTCATGGCGCTGCTGGCAGGCTTGCTGGCAGGCTTTGTCACCGGCATCCTGCACACTTTTATGGGAATCCCGGCTATCCTTGCCGGTATCCTGACCCAGCTTTCGCTGTATTCCATCAACCTCAAAATCATGGGCAAGGCCAATCAGGCTATCAATGTGGATAAGTACAGTCTGCTGATCTCCCTGCGCTGGGTCAAGGAATTTGCACTCCATAACCCCATCATCATGGTCATCATCGTTACCGTTGCACTTATCGGCATCCTGTACTGGTTCTTTGGCACCGAGCTGGGCTGCGCCATCCGTGCTACCGGATCCAACCCCGCAATGTCCCGGGCGCAGGGCATCAACACCAACTTCAATATTGTGCTGGGTCTGGCGGTCTCCAATGGTCTTGTGGCTCTGTCCGGTGCGCTGCTGAGCCAGTATCAGGGCTTTGCAGATGTCGGCATGGGCCGTGGCGCCATCGTCATTGGTCTGGCTGCGGTTATCATCGGCGAGGCACTGTTCAGCCGCATCTTCCACAACTTTGCACTCAAGATGGCTGCCGTTTCTCTGGGTGCCATCATCTACTACATTGTGATCCAGCTGGTGCTGACGCTGGGCTTTGACGCAAACCTGCTCAAGCTGCTGAGCGCCTCCGTGGTGGCAATTTTCCTTGCCGTGCCGTACTGGAAGGGCAAGTACTTCTCGAAGCCGGTGAAGAAGGCAAAGGAGGATGCAAAAAATGCTTGAGATCCAGAACGTTTCCAAGACCTTTAACGCTGGCACGGTCAACCAGAAAACTGCCCTGAACGGCCTGAACCTGAAGCTGAATGAGGGCGATTTTGTCACTGTGATCGGCGGCAATGGTGCGGGCAAATCTACAATGCTCAATGCTGTTGCCGGTGTGTGGCCGGTGGATGAGGGCAAGATCATCATTGACGGTGTGGATGTCACCCGCCTGAGCGAGCATCAGCGCGCAGCCTATATCGGCCGTGTATTTCAGGATCCCATGACCGGCACCGCCGCTACTATGCAGATCGAAGAAAACCTTGCGCTGGCAGCCCGCCGCGGCAAGCCACGTACCCTGCGCATCGGTATCACGAAGGCCGAGCGTGAGCAGTACCGTGAGCTGCTCAAGACCCTTGATCTGGGCCTTGAAAATCGTCTGACCGCCCGTGTAGGCCTGCTTTCCGGCGGTCAGCGTCAGGCACTGACCCTGCTGATGGCTACCATGAACAAGCCCAAGCTGCTGCTGCTGGACGAGCACACGGCGGCGTTGGACCCCAAGACGGCATTAAAGGTGCTGACCCTATCAGCCAAGATCGTGGAGGAAAACCACCTCACCACCATGATGATCACCCATAACATGAAGGATGCCATCAAGTATGGCAACCGCCTCATCATGATGCACGAGGGCCACATCATCTATGACGTGGCCGGTGAGGAAAAGAAGAATCTGCATGTTTCTGACCTGCTGGCCAAATTCCAGATCGCCAGCGGCGGTGAGTTTGCAAACGACCGCATGATCCTGTCCTGATAAAAATTTCGTTGCCTGCAAAAATCAAAGGACGCCTGCCCTCGGGAAAAACCGAGGACAGGCGTCCTTTTTTCAAATGCGGGAAGCACGTTGAGAGGCTTCATAGGCAACCGCCCAGTGAAAGCACGCCCACAGAAAGACAAGAGGCTGTTGCACAAGGATAGTGAACCGCTCCCTGTCAAGTAGACAGACGAAAAAACAAAATGTTTTCTCCAGGATTTCAGAGATGAGATATACAACGGCAACTTTTTCATTGCAAAATGCTTGTTGGGGGACACCAAAACCCGTGAACTGCATCCGCCGGATGCAGGCTGATGTACCGAAAAAACTGGTATAACAAACAAATTTCAACCGAATGATTTGGATAAAATGCGGCTGTTTGGAATTTCTATTTTATTGTTGAACTATTAGTGGTAATATTAATCTATTATATTTGGGTTCGACAAAGTGTATGAGGAGAACTATTATGGGATCACTAACGCATGTATGTGTGTGGTCTTCTAAGGGCTGGACTCATATCGCACCTGAAGAAGTCGCCCGTAGCCATCCGGGAGAATCGGTATCTGCACGCAGTGGGCTTTTTATGTGTGAATTGTGCGGACAATATGCAAAGTCGTATGCAGTTCAGAAGATTTTGAATGTCTGATAAGACAATAGAACTCTATATTATGTAAAGTGTACAGGAGAGTGTGCTCGATGACTGAACAGGAAAAACTCCACCACGCAAAACACTATATTGACAGCCTTGCCAATGGGTTGAATCCACTGGATGGAACACCGATTCCAGAACAGGACATCGTGAATAACGTAAAGATTTCTCGATGCCTGTTCTTTGTATCCGATGTCCTGAGAAAACAGCTTGATGGTCATGAACCTAAAAAGGTGTCCGAGAAGGATAAGAAACTGTTTTACATTACGGAAGAAGAAAAGCTGCAATATGTACCGTCAAAAACACCGATACCTGCCAGTGGAATCAGCTATAAAGTAAATGAGATTCTGGACGAAAAGAAAATGCGGAAGGTATCTTATCGAACCATCACCACGTGGCTGGTAAAAGTTGGACTTATGGAGGAGGAAGATATTTCAGATGGAAAATGTCGCAAGGTTCCAACTGCCAGTGGTATTGCGATGGGAATCACTACTGAAATCCGTACAGGAGTACATGGAGAATATCCGTGCGTTGTCTACGATGAGAATGCACAGGAATTCGTGATAGACAATCTGAATGCAATCATGAATCCAACGGATGATTGAAAAATCCCCAGTCTATACCGATTCTAGTCGGTTTAGACTGGGGATTGCTTATCAGATTATCTTAAAATACTTCAATAGGCAAAATCTCCTTTCAAAAATTTATTGGTAGTTCAGCCGTTATCCCCGCATGGATTTCCTGCCCCCTTCCGGCGGCGTCTTCCGGCTCGCTCTTGCGAGATCATCGCCGGGTATTCCATGCGGACGGTCATTTGGTTCTCAAGGTTCAATGATAGATTTGAAACTAGGCTAACACATTCATGGGAGATTTTTTAGGACACATTATGTCTGGTTTTTACGAAAGTTGATTTGAATTTCTGCTAAAAATCGGACATTCAATGCCTGAACTGGTGTGAAAGCAATGAAGAATGTGCTTCTGTGGGCTTAGTGTATCACATCGTAAATTTTGTTTTTAGGAACTGGTAGTTCCGGTTTTTAAGGGATATGAAATGAATTTCAAGGCAAAATCGGAACTACTGGTTCTGGTTTTTCGTATCAACGTGATTTCAAATTTTGGGTGCCGTTCTCTCTGCACGGACTTCCTACCCCCTTCCAGCGGCGTTTTCCGGCTCTCCCTTGCGGGGTCATGGCCGGGTATCCCATGCAGACGGTCATTCGGTTTTCAAGGTTCGATGAGGAGTTGTAGAAAGCATATCACAATCATACAAGCGTTTTTAGGACGTATCAGGTCCGGTTTTGAGGGAGAAAACCGGACTTGGGAGGTCCGGTTCTTGTGAACGGCTCTGGATAGAGCATACCATAAAATTGCTCGATTTTTTAGGAAGTGATACTTCCGCTTTTATGCAATATTGAATGAATCAACGACGATTTTTCGGAAACGATTTTTTCCACAAGAAATTTGCTTATTCAGCGTCTGTTAAGATACGCAGTCGGCACAGTTTATGTGCTGAATATCGGGTTTTGGCGAAGCCCAACAATCGTTTTTGAAGTCGGATTTGAAAAATCTGATTCAAAACTTGTGAGTTGGCACCAACTCGCCCTGCTTGCTGCGGTTGCAAATTCGAAAATTTTTGTGCAGAAAAATAACCGCCCGCTTCAAGTTGAACTTGAAAACGGACGGTCTCGATTGCAAAATGATTTTCAAATTTGGAAGTCGCATTGAGAGGCTTCATAGCGCTCGCAAGCAGGGCAGACGTATATACAACGTCTGCATCTGCAAGCAATGTGTCTGTCTATACAAACACCATTTGCGTTGCAAAACGCTTGTTGGGGAGCACCCAAACCCTTGAACTGCATCCCGTGGATGCAGGCTGTTTTAAGCAAATAAAAAGAAAAACTGTTTTACTTCTTGCGGAATTCTCCATACAGCCACTCTGCCAAAGCTGACATAATAGCCTTGTACTTGCTGGTATCCTCAAACAGGGAAGAGAAGGTGTCCTGCGCTTCGAGATAGCTGTCCTGTGCGGCAGTATCAAAAGCCTTGGGGAAGATGCTCTCGGTAAAGATCTGCGGGTCGGAGCTGCGCGCCAGCTTTGCCAGCTTCGGGTCGGCCAGCAGACGGTCATGCAGGGCAGTAAGCAGCACCCGGTCGGCATTGGTGAACTCACCCTTGAACTTCTCGTTGATCTTCAAAATGATCTCGTCCAGCGGCTCCTTGGGGTCGTGGCCGAGAGCGCCTTTCTGGGTGACCGGCTCGTAGACGCCCTTGGCGTGTTCCAGCTCGATGGCACCGGCAAAGGTCTTTTGCAGCTTGTAATACTCCAACTGTAATTTGCCCTCCAGATCCAGCGGAGAGACCTCGTCCGGCGGCAGCAGCTTGAGCAGGTAAGCGCAGAATACGTTCTCCTTGTGCAGCTCTTCATCGAACATCCGTGCCACCTGCGAAACGTAGCCGTACCACTTGACAAGGCTGCGCAGCAGGCGGCGGAACTGGTACCGCTCGGCCTGCGTTTTCTGGTTGTAGCGGTCTGCCACCGGCTTCAAAACGCTGCTCATGCGGCCCACGGCGTTTTTATCCTGCTTGGTGCTGCGGAAATACTCCTTGGCAAAGGCTTCCACGTCTGCATCGGAATAGACGGCAAAGCTCCGCAGATCCTTCTGGGTCTTGTAAATGAGGTCGGTGTTGACCTCCTGCTCCAGAAAGGTTTCCTGATAAAAGGGCTGGAAGGCCTCCCGGATGTCCTCTGCCTTGTTCACAAAATCCAGCACAAAGGTGTCGATTTTACCGGGACAGGTACGGTTCAGACGGGAGAGGGTCTGCACCGCCTTGACGCCCTTCAGCTTTTTGTCCACGATCATGGTGTGGAGCAGCGGTTCGTCAAAGCCGGTCTGGTATTTTTCTGCTACGATGAGCACGTCGAAGTTGTTGTGGAACTCCTTTTTGGTCTGGCTCTCTGCAATGTGGCTGCCGTCGGCGCGGACGTTCAGGGACTGCTCCGTGTACTCCACGCCGCCGTCCGGTACGGCACCGGAAAATGCCGCTAAGATCTGCACATCGTCATAGCCCTGCTCCGCAATGTAGCGCTTGACCTCGTGGAAGTACCGCACCGCCGCCAGCCGGGAGGAGGTGACTACCATCATCTTGCCCCGCCCGCCGATCTTGTGGCTGGTGGTCTCCCGGAAGGTCTCTACAATGATCTTTGCCTTCTGGCTGATGTTGTAGGGGTGCAGCTCTTCATACTTGCGGATAAGTTTTGCCGCCCGGCTGGCAGGCAGGTCGGGGTTGTCCGGGATGGTCTTGGCGATCTTGAAGCAGGTGGAATAGGTCATGTAGTTTTGCAGCACATCCAGAATGAACCCTTCTTCAATGGCCTGCCGCATACTGTAAATGTGGAAAGGGTGGTGGCTGCCGTCCGGGTACTCGGTGCCGAACAGTTCCAGCGTGGCGGCTTTTGGGGTGGCAGTAAAGGCAAAGAAGGACAGGTTCTTGTGCCGTCCGTGGGAGGTCAACTCCTTCACCAGCGCATCCTCCGGGTCGATCTCGTCCTCCGCTTTGCCCTCCAGCTCGGCATATTCCCGCAGTGCGTCCTCGGTGTCGGCAAGGGCGGCTTTCAGCTTTAAAGCAGAGGTGCCGGTCTGGGAGGAGTGCGCTTCGTCGATGATAACGGCATAGTTCTTCCCGGCGGTCTTGTTCACCTCAGTATAGATGACCGGGAACTTTTGCAGCGTGGTGATGATGATGCGTGCGCCGTTGTTGATGGCATCCCGCAGGTCGCCGGAGTTTTTGTCCTCGCCGATGGCCTCCACCGCACCCAGCGTATGGTCAAAACCGGAGATGGTCTCCTGCAGCTGTGCGTCCAGCACGGTGCGGTCAGTCACCACGATGACGCTGGCAAACACCGGCTTGTTCTCGGTGTTGAACAGGGAAGCCAGCCGGTACGCCGTCCAAGCAATGGAGTTGGACTTGCCCGACCCGGCGCTGTGCTGGATGAGATAGTGCTGCCCGGCACCCTTCTGCCGCACGTCTGCCACCAGTTTGCGCACCACGTCCAGCTGATGATACCGGGGAAAGATCAGGGTCTTGCCGTCCTGCAGGCTCATGAACTTTTGCAGGATGTCCATCATGCTGTCCCTCTGGAACACTTCTTCCCAGAGGTAGGCGGTAAGGTAGCCGCTGGGGTTGGGCGGGTTGCCTGCGCCGCCGTCCCGCCCGGCACCATTGGAGCCCTGATTGAAGGGCAGAAAGCGGGTGTCCTTGCCCGCCAGCCGGGTGGCCATCCAGACCTCGGTCAGGTCTACGCAAAAGTAGCCCAGAATGCGCTTATTGAACTGGAAACATACCTCCCGGGGGTCCCGGTCGTGCATCCACTGCTGTTTGGCGTTCTCCACGGTCTGCCCGGTGAACTGGTTCTTCAGTTCAAAGGCGAACACCGGGATGCCGTTTACTGCCAGCACCATGTCTACCGAGTTGTGGGTGGTGTCGGAGTAGAACCACTGCCGGTTGCAGGTGATCTCGTTTTGGGCGTAGCGCTGGGCGTCCTTCTGGTTCAGCGCGGATTCCGGCTGAAAATAGCACACCCGGAACCGCCGTCCCCGGTGCTTGAACCCATACCGCAGCACCGAAAGCAGCCCGTCCGCATCGCAGGCATTGTTAAAGGCAGTGCAGAACTTCCGCACAGGGTTTACCGGGTTCTGCTTTTCAAAAAATGCCCACTCGTTTGGCTGGGTCTTTTGCACAAAGCGGATCAGGGTATCCACAAACAGCCCCAGCTTGGGGTCGTAGCAATCCCCGTTTCGGGTGTGGCCGCCGGCAGGGGAGAGCAGCGCCGCCGCAATGTCCGATTCAAACTGCTTTTCGGTGGTGTTGAGGGGCATGGTTAGACCTCCTAACTAAAAAACTTTCTTTCACATAAAGTAGTTAATATTTGATCGTCTACTCCAGAACGGTGAAGGATGGAACAGTAAACAGCTACGACAAGGTGCATAGCTGTTATACCAACATTCAGATTTAGAAGATTATAATTTCCATGAGTTTCTTTGTTTCGATAGTTGCGAAAGTCCTTGATATCATTTTCATCGATGACTTTTCCATAATAGGGTGCTATACTGCCAATGATGTTTTTGTAGGCATTATAAAGTAAGATATCTTTGTGTTTGCTTGGAAGTGATGCTTTATAAAATCTTTTGGTAAACTGTGATTGAATGGAACCGGGGAGTGGACCATTTTCAGATTCATCTTCGGAAATGACCTGCTTGATCTTGGAAAGAAGAGTAGAAAGACGCTGACTTTCGTCGTATAAGACTTTGGATTTTTCATCTCTTTCTCGACAGGCACACTTTGTTTCACACTCTAGGAGCGTAGCGATTTCGCGTATATCAGTGGGAGATAGAAGGTTCGCATGCTTGTCATTTTCAGGGATAAATGACAAGTGCTTTATCGGGTTGTAGTCGGAGCAGTCATAAAACATAGCCAGTAGGCTAAAAACAGCATCTTTTATATCATCAAAGCAAATGCATCGAAAGGAATCTTTCTGTGTTGATTCGAACCCATAGTTTATGTACACGTGAGCATCATCGGAATAATATATATTGGAATCCAAATCACAACCAGGAATAGATTGCTTCCGCTGGAAAGTGACGCTATTAAACTCTACATTTTTTCGATAGGACAGAAAAGACATGAGCTCTCTGGCTTTTTCGACATGAAATAAAGCCTCATCCAGATTTACTGGATTGCTGAACTCAAAACGAAAATATAAATCACTGGTACGAACTTCAAATTTTCTAGGCTGTCCAGAAGTGATAGTATACCATCCTAATTTGACAGTGACTTCCTGACCGTTCCAATTCAAAAGACCTTGACGCTCAAATGACTCGTCTTTAATGGTATAGCCGCTGTCTGAGTAATCAACAGGAATATGTTCTGGTCTGAAAAGAGAATTTAGTATGCCACCTTTTAACTCGATTGCATCAAAAGAGTAGCCATATTTCTCGGTGACAATAGCGTCTTGAACAATATAAGTTGATGTGTGAAAGTTCCATTTTGGAACGAGGGTTTCGGTAGGACAATCTTTTGCATAGATTGCGATGGACTGATTATCATTTGTTACGCCAACGTAAAAATTGCCTTGTTTCTTTAGAGCGAAAAGAAGATTGGCGGCACTGTATATCTCTCCAGAACGCTTTGTGATTCTTTTTATGGTATTGTTCATAAAACAGAAAGAAAAATCATTCATATAAAATGAGGCGGAACCCTTTTCGCACTCGATGATGCCGGTTCTTGGCGCTTCTGGATCTTTCATACTTACACCTCCCTTTTCCCGGTTACAACCTCATAAATCAAACTTTTCTTATAACTTTCCAACTCCTGTACTAACAGTTCTTTTTTCATGATTAACTTGTTCAGTTCTAAAGAGCGTTTCTTAATGAAACTAACGATTTCAATTTGTTCTTCAATAGGAGGAAGCGGAATTGTAAAGGCAAGAACCTTGCTGGAACTTGTACAAGCCAGATTTGTGGTTTTGATTGCCGTTACATCAAAATAGGAACGACCAACATCAGAAGCGGTCAAATATTCCAAAAACTCTGGAAGTAAAATAGTTTCATTGGTTTGGACAGCAAATACATGATTCTGATGCAGACAAGGTTCAATTTCACCATGCCAGACACAACCTCTGCCAAGTTTGTCACGGTCGCCGCCTTCGGTCATAAGAACATCACCAGAATGAAGTCTATACTTCAAATCTTCATCGGGCGTTACTTCGATAGTAGCCAAATCGTTCAAATCAACATAACCGCCCTGCACATTTGCAACTCTTAAATAAGGTCGCTCTATTAAGACAGTATCTTTGCTATAACTTTTTCCGAGTGTAATACCAGATTTAATTGTAGCACAGTGACGCAGCTGAGTTTTTCGCCACTCTTTTGGAATCTCCCCAATCCACTCAACTCCGCTATCCTTCATCTCCCGCTCACCGCGCACGCCTTTGGTAACAGCCTGCGTAATAACTGCCTGCTTGAGCTTTTTGTAATCTTCAATACTGGTTTGAAGATTGTAAATTATAGCATCAAACTTGGAACAAAAATTATTGAGATAGCGAACGATTCTTAGTTGTTTATCAATACTGTTTGGAACCGAAATGGGCAGATTGGAATAACGATCTGCTCCAATATTTTGAATGGTAGATTGAATGAAAATAGAATTTTTCCATATTTCATAGGCAGAGGAACAAGTATAGTAATATACAAATTCTGGAAGAACTAGTCTATTGAAGGATGCTTTAATTAGATAGCCAGCATAGGCGGCACGTCCATAGTAGTTATGGTAGATAAAACTTTTTCCAACAGTTGCACCACTCCGAGCAAAAAGAATATCGCCCTCATGAAGCATATAGTTTTGAGCTGAGGATTCATCTAGGGAAAGCATTCCCGAATTTTTTAATGTGCCATTTGGGGAAATATCAGTGATTCGAATATATCGAGGAAGAATATCTGAATACAAAGTGCCGCTTTCATTTGCACCATAACAAAGAGGAGAAGAAAGAAGATATTTTAGTTTGTACAGAGAAAAATCAGTTGGAATCTCCCCGATCCATTCAATGCCGCTGTCTTTCATTTTCCGTGCCATGGTCAGCCCTCCTTATGGAACAGCTCTGCCAGCCCGGCGGAGATATCCTGTTCCAGTGCGGTGATGCGTGCTACAATATCCTCCACGGCTTCCGGTGCCTGATACTCGTAGAAATAGCGAGTCATGGGGATCTCGTAGCCCACCTTGGTCTTGCTGTGGTCGATCCATGCGTCGGGGGCGTAGGGCAGAACTTCCCGGGCAAAGTAGGCGTCAATATCCTGCACCAGCGGCACGTTTTCAGTGTCCCGCAGGCTGGTGTCCGGCACAGGCTTGCCACGCTTCAGGATAACGTTGCCCGCCTCGTCCCGCTGGGGGCGCTCCACAACGATCTTGTTGTAGCCGAACTCCACGCTCTCGAACACCTTGCTCTCGCAGTAGATGCCGTTCTTGTTGCCGTACACCTTGCCGTTGGCAAATTCGCCGTAGGCGGTGACGATCAGCTCCCGGCAGGCATCGGTGATGTCGTTGCGCTTGGTGCCGATGCTCTTGCGGCGGGGTTCAAAGCAGTGGCTGGCGTCAATAAGCTGCACCTTGCCCGCACGGTGGGCGGGCTTATCCTTGCTGAGCACCCAGATGTAGGTGGAGATGCCGGTGTTCATGAACATATCGGTGGAAAGCTGGATGATGCAGTCCAGCCAGTCGTTTTCCAGAATATACTGCCGGATGTTGCTGGGCCCGCTGCCGGCATCGCCGCTGAACAGGGGAGAGCCGTTCTGGATAATGGCCATCTTGCCCTTGTTTGCCAGCTTGGCAAGACCGTTCAGCACGAAAAGCTGCTGACCATCGCTGATCTTGGGCAGACCGGGCGCAAAACGCCCCATCTCGCCCCGGGCGGCTTCGGCTTCCACCGCCTTCTGCTCCCGCTTCCAGTCAATGCCGAAGGGCGGGTTGGAGATGATGTACTGGAAGGTGAACCCGGGGAACTGATCCTCCGACAAAGTATCACCGAACCGCATATTGTTAGGGTCGCCGCCCCGGATCATCATGTCCGCCTTGGCGATGGCAAAGGTGGAGGGGTTGAACTCCTGCCCGAAGCAGGTCACCTCAATGTCGCTGTTCAGCTCGTGGATGCGCTCCTCCATGCAACTCAGCATCTGGCTGGTGCCCATAGCCATATCGTAAACGGTCATGCTGCTGGTATCGAGGTCGGCTTCGGACAGCAGCAGGTCGGTCATCAGATAGATGATATCCCGGCTGGTGAAGTGGGCTCCGGCTTCCTCGCCAAAGCTCTCAGAGAACCGCCGCACCAGGTCCTCAAAGATGTAGCCGCAGTCCACGGCGCTGATCTTGTCCGGGCCAAGATAGCCCTTCTCGGAGCCGAACTCCTTGATAACGAGGTAGAGGGTGTTGCTCTCCACCATCCGCTTGATGATGTTGTCAAAGTCGAACTTTGCCAGCACGTCCTGTGCGTTGGCGGAGAAGCCAGACAGGTAATCCCGGAAGTTGGATTCAATGTTGTCCGGGTCTGCCAGCAGGGTCTCGAAGGTGAACCGGCTGGTGTTATAGAACTGGTAGCCGGAGGCTTTCTGCAAAAAGCCGTCGATGACCTGCAGCTTTTTCACCTTCTCGTAGGTGTCCAGCACCGCCTGATGGGTGGGCAGCAGGCAGTCGTGAAACCGCTTCACCACGGTCATGGGCAGAATGACCAGACCGTACTCGTGGGGCTTGAACGGCCCACGCAGCATATCGGCTACGTTCCAGATCATGGCGGCTTTTTCGGCAATGTTGGCACCTACGGCGGTGATCTTATCGTTTGGCATACGTTGCTCCTTGTTTTTTGTGATAGGTGGACATCCTGATTTTACAACAATGGGTGTCCCATAAAGTGGACGGAAGACTGCTTTTCCTGAAAAATGATTCTTACATCTATTGTACCACGATAAAAGTGGAAACACCATATTCCGGCAAAAGAAAATGCCCGCCTGAAAATCAGACGGGCATACAGTAAATCAAATCATCTGAAAATGCTTCAATGCTTCCACAATTGCATCTTCTTTCTCCTTCGGACACTGAGGCTGCTTTGTATTTTCGGACTTCGCCTTGTGATGGTTCTCCCGTACCTCCAGACCGCATTTCTGCTTGACCTGCGAGATATACAGGGAAGAAACCTTCAGCCCAGTCTGTTCCAACACACGGGCCTTGATTTCAGGATAGGTCGCACCCGTCTCCCTTAATTAAAGATATTGTTGGGTAAAAAA
>CEAE01014046.1_pt1 | contig 14317 bp, 9 predicted proteins | sample 554951 | NCBI WGS metagenome assembly CEAE01 (sample SAMEA3182076, study PRJEB8094) | gut metagenome | biome: human; feature: gut; material: Stool; isolation source: human stools | place: Canada | collected 2012-03-28
GTGCAGATCGAAACGGTCGTCAAGGAGGCCAAGGCGCTGCGCACCTCGCAGAAGGGCGACACGGTGAGCTACAATGCCGGAGCGTTCAAGGTCGTGGCCGACGCCGATGTCGAAGGGCTGCTGAAGAAGATGCCCGGCATCACCGTCACCGACGGCACGGTCGAGGCGCAGGGCGAGACGGTCAAGAAGGTCTTCGTCGACGGCAAGGAGTTCTTCGGCGAGGATGTCACCACGGCCATCAAGTCGCTTCCGGCCGAGGCCGTCGACCGCGTGGAGGTCTACAACAAACTCTCCGACGCGGCCGAATTTTCGGGCATGGACGACGGCGAGGGCTACAAGGCGCTCAATATCGTCACCCGTCCGGGCATGCGGCAGGGCCAGTTCGGCAAGCTCTACGCCGGATTCGGCTACGACGCCGACACCGAGACCGAAGACAAGTTCAAATACATCGCCGGCGGCAATGCCAACGTGTTCAGCGGCGACAGCCGTATTTCATTCATCGGCCTGTTCAACAACGTCAACCAGCAGAATTTCTCGTTCGAGGACATTCTGGGCGTCTCGGGCGGCGGTGGCGGACGTCGCGGCGGCATGGGCAATTACATGGTGCGCCCGCAGAGCGGCGTGGCGTCGGTCAACGCCATCGGCGTCAACTACTCCGATACGTGGGGCAAGCGCAATCAGGTGACGTTCCAGGGCAGCTATTTCTTCAACAACACCAATACCGAGAACCGTTCGACGGTGGAGAAATGGTACGAGGCCCCGATGATCCCCGATACGCTGTCGACCAACGGCTATTCCGACACGAAGGGCTACAACCACCGGTTCAACGCCCGTCTGGAGTGGAAAATCTCCGAGAACCAGAACCTGATGATCCGCCCGCGCTTCAGCTACCAGTCCAACGATCCGTGGAGCAGCACGACCGGATGGCAGTACGGCGCACCCGCCGACGGCGGCAGCGGTTACAGCCGCACGGACAACTTCAGCGACGCCCTGCGCCACGGCTACAACGTCGGGACGAGCGCCGTCTACCGGGCCAAGCTGGGCAAGAACGGCCGCACGATCACCCTTGACGGATCGTTCAGCTACTCGGACAACACGAACAATTCGAACTCGTGGTCGAACATCCTCGCAACCCAGCCCGACCGGCCGGCGGTCGATCCGGTGACCGGCGTCTGGGACCCGGCGAACTACACCGAACTGCGTTACCTGCGCAACCTGGCGCCGTCGTCGTCGTACAGCCTGCGGGGCAGTTTCACCTACACCGAGCCGGTGGCCAAATACGCGCAGTTGAGCTTCCAGTACCGTGTGTCCTATAACTCGCAGGAGCGCGACAAGCGTTCCTATATCACGGGCGACGATTTCTCGACCGCCGGACTTACCCCCGACCGTTCGCTGTCGAACTCCTACGAGAGCGGCTACCTGACGCAGAGCGTAGGTCCCGGATTCCGTTTTTCGAAAGAGCGCAACACCTTCATCGCCAACGTCTACTACCAGCGTTCGGCCCTCGACGGACAGATCGTGCGCGACGATGCCGAGAAGATCAAGCACGCCTACAACAACGTGACCTATTTTATGATGGGCCAGCTGAACATCAACCGCGAGAACTCGCTGCGGCTCTTCGTCTCGTCCTACACCGACAGCCCGTCGATCACCGACCTGCAAAGCGTTTACGACGTATCGGACGCCCAGAACATCAGCCACGGTAATCCGAACCTGAAGCCGACCTACTCGCACCGGGTGAATTTCCACTACACCAACTCCAACGTCGAAAAGGGCCGGACCTTCATGTGGATGTTCTCGATGAACACGACGCTGGATTACACGGCCCAGCATCTGGTGCAAAGACCCGGTGACATCACCATCGACGGACAGGCCTATTCGCCCAATTTCTACTCGACGACCGAGAATCTCGACGGTTACTGGCAGTTGCGGACGCACTTGAGCTACGGCCTGCCGATCGGGTTCCTCAAATCGAATTTCAACGTCATGGCGGGCGTCATCTACACCAAGACCCCCAGCATACTGGGCGGTACGGTGGACGCGGCGACGGGTATGATCTCGGGCGGCGAGCGCAACGACACCAAGAATATGGGATACGACTTCCGGGCCGTGCTGGGCAGCAACATTTCGGAGAACGTCGACTTCACCCTCTCGTGGAACGGCACCTACAACGAGGCCACCAACTCGCTGAACGCGGACAAGTCGAAGAACCGCTATTTCAACCACACGGCGCAGGGCAACCTGAAGGTGGTCTTCCCGCTGGGCTTCACCTTCACGGCGAGCGCGGCCTACTCGCAGTATATCGGCTTCACGAACGATTACTCGGAGGATTACCTCCTGTGCAACGTCTGGCTGGGCAAGAAGGTCTTCAAGAACAAGCGCGGCGAAGTGATGGTCGGCGTCAACGACCTCTTCAACCAGAACCGGGCCTTCTCGCGCTCGACGGGTTCGGGCTACACGCAGAACTCGACCAACAGCGTCATCGGCCGCTACTATATGGTGCAGTTCAACTACAACCTGCGCCGTTTCGGCAAGAAGGGTTCGCGCAATATAAAGGATTACGACGGTGTCGAGTCCTCCTCCGGTTCCCGCCGCATGGGACCCGGCGGGCCGGGCGGACCTCCTCCGGGGATGTTCCACGGACCGCGGTAAACCGGTCCCGGGCCGGATTGAGCAGGTTGACGAGAGCGATCTCCGTCAACCTGCTTTTTTTCAGGTCTCCGGCAGCGGAAATGGAATCTTTATAAATTGCAGATTTTTTTTAAAATTTTCGGTAAAATGTTTGTATATACTAAAAATTTTATCGATATTTGTATGTGACTGTATCTCCGCATGATGGCCTTTCGCGGTTGTTTTCCGCCAAATCGCTCTGGGCGAACAACATATGTGCTAACAGATTAAATGATGATGCCATGGAGAAAACAAGTACAATGAAACAGGCGGGGACCTCCGTATTGGTTGCCCTTGCTTTGATTTGTGTCGTTTCGTGTGCGAAAATCGACGACGAATCGTCCGCCGTCGCACCGGAACAGCCCGCTCGGCCTACTGTGCTCTTGCCGACGCGCAGTTATGAAGAGGCCCTTTCCCTTGCCCGGAAGAGCATCGCCCTTGTCGACCGGGGCCAGACCCGCTCGGCCACAGCCCGTTCGATCCGCAGCGAACGCGGCCAATGCGTCACTACCCCGTCCACGCGCAGCGGCGCCGGGAGCGACACTTTGATGTATGTTTTCAATTTTGAGAACAACGACGGATTTTCGGTCATTGCCGCCAACCGCGCCGTCGATCCTGTGCTGGCTGTCGCCGAAAAGGGAAACTACACCTACGGCGAACCGACCGGCGTGGAGAATTTCGATTTCTATATGGACGCCATGGCGCAAAGTCTGGCCGTGATAAAGCCGCCGAAGTTCGACACGATACGCACTACGCCTAAATTCAAGACGGTGGAGGTCAATGAATCCCGGTCCTGCGACCCGCTTATTCCGGTCAGGTGGGGGCAAAGATCTCCCTACGGAGACTATTGCAGCAATGGGTATTCCGGCTGCGTGGCGACAGCCATTGCACAGATTATGGCCTATTACCGTTTCCCGGCTTCGATCACGACGACCTACACCGATGCTCCGCATGCGGGAGAAACGATCGCTTTGAACTGGACTTCGATGATAAGTTATCCATACGTATACCAAGTGCCCGCACTGATGCGGGAAATCGGACAACGGGTCGGGATGAGATATTATCCAGAATATGAGAATGATAAAAGGACAGGAAGTGGTGCTGCTTCATCTAATGTGCCCAGTTGTATGATCTCTTTTGGCTATAGTTGCGCTTCGGGCCTTGCAAGCTATGAGATAGCTTCAATTAGAACCAATTTGGACGAAACACACCCCGTTTATGTAAGGGCGAATGATATTTCAGAAGGAGGCCACGCTTGGATTGCCGATGGATATATCTATTCGCGTATCGGTACGGAATATTACGAAGAAATATTGATCGACAACGGATTAACCCTATATTACGACTATATACTGACAAATTCTACCGTTCAGACAACCAATCTGGTCCATTATAATTGGGGCTGGGATGGCAGTTGTGATGGCTATTTTGCTCCTGGAAATGGAGTCGCTTCTGGCAATGGATATATCTTCGATGGATTGCAGATGATAACATCGATCCGTTTACCCCGTATTGATAGTAATTTAAATCATGATTTCTTATGAAAAAGTTGATAACAATTTTAGTCCTGTCGTCGGCGATGCTGTCGGCATGCGAAGGTGATCCCGAGTTTGTTCCTAAAACTTCGGTGGAGGCGAAAATCCACGAACTGATGATCGGTTACGATGGAAAAATCGATATGGCCGTATTCATAGCGGACGCACAGCGGGGTGTCTGGCTGATTGACGACATCGATATAACCTATACGAATGGAAAAACCGAGAGTGGCGTTATGGACGGAGCGGCTCTCATGAATAGCATGATGCTTCTTCCCACTGGTATATGCCGTACATTCTTTACGCTTATGCATATTCCCGGCCCGACGGTATATTCGGAAGGCGATCAATGGAGTGTCAGCGGTGAAATGAAGAATACATTGGCCCTTTATAATCCCGGGATCGAAGAGAGTGCGAAGACCGCCAACTATGATCAGTATGCCGCCCGGACGACGCTCGAACTGCTCTATTACAAGGACGGTGTATTCGTGATGAAAGGCCGGCAACCCTTTGCATACATGGGTGGACAGACTTCGAAGGGCGTTTACGAGGATTACTGTCGGGTTGTCGGGCATATCGCCACCGACAAGGCGACGATGGATAGATACCTGTCGTATATCTCCTACAAGCAGTATAAGGAGGAAAATCCCGATAAATTTTAGACTGCCGTTTACTCACAAAAGAGACGCCGGACCAAAATCCGGCGTCTCTTTTTGCGTGTGTACGGAGCCGTTAGCGCCCTTCGTCCCCGTTTTCCTTCCGGGCGGGATGTTCCCGCTGTTCGCGGCCGATCACCTGGTGAATGCCGATGCAGGCCAGCCCGCCGTAAACGACCGTGAGGATGATGAGCCACTTGATTTCGGCGAAAACCTCGGGGATCGAGGCCCCCATGGTCTGGATACGGATGAAGCCGTTGACGCCGTGGCTGCTCGGGAACAGCTGTCCGAGGTTGAACAGCCAGTCGGGAATGCCCTGGCGCGGGTACGACACGCCGCTGAGCATCAGCACCGGGATCGAGGTCCACAGCAACAGCAGCAGCGAGTTTTCGCGGTAGCGGAACAGCGTCGAAACGGCGATGCCCATGGCGATGCAGGCCGCCAGATATGCCGCCATGAAGAGCATGACGGCTCCCGTCGCGCCGTTCATCGGGAAGTGGAACAGCCGGTAGTGCAGGCCGAGGATATAGGTGCAGGTCACGGCGTAGATCAGCGCGTAGACCAGTCCGCGTCCCAGGACGATGGGCAGCGTCGACATCCGCCGCCGCCCTGCGGGGCAGAGTTTGCGGTAAAGTCCGAATTCGCGCCACGTGCCGCCGATCATGCCGATGCCGATCAGCATCGTCTGCTGGATGATGACCATGATGATCGCCGGCATGACGAACGTGCCGTAGCCCAGATAGGGGTTGAACAGGTTGTGCGACTGGTAGATCACGGGCTGGGTGGTGGCCTGCGCCTGCGGGATGTTGGCCCCCTTGGCGATCAGGCGCTGGAATTCGACCATCGCCCCCGTCTTGCCGATCGAGGTCACGACCTCCTGGAAAACCTGGCGGTACATCAGGAAGTAGCTGGCGTCGGCGTAAATCGCCACGTTGGCCTGCTCGCCGCCGTAGAGTTTCTCCCCGTAGTCCGACGGAATGTAGACCACGCCGTAGATTTTGCGTCCGTAGAACAGCTCTTTGGCCTCTTCCATCGAGGTCGGATTGTAGGCCACATAGGTGTTCGGCCCGGCGTTGAAGGTGTCGATCAGACTGCGGCTGGTCGGCGTGCGGCATTCGTCCACCACGCCGATCGGCACGTTGCGGAGCACCTGCGATCCGTAGGCCAGCGAGTAGGCCGTGGCGTAGATGATCAGGGCGAAAATCAGAATCAGCATCACGCCACCGTCCTTGAAGATCGTCCGGAACTCGTTGCGGACGACCGATCCGAGCTGTTTCCAGTAAGAGGCTGTTTGTTTCGTAAATCGGCTCATATCACAATCTCCCCCAGAATTTTTCCTCCGTGCAGACCCTTTTCAGGCGCGGCAGGCACAGGAGCGGTAAAACGATGAACAGCGACATGTAGCAGAGGTCGGGCAGCGAGTAGACCCACGGCGTGCCGCGGAGCATCTGGTCGACGAAAATATCGGTGTAGAAGGTGAACGGGAAGATCTTGCTCACCCACTGCATCGGCTCCCACATGGCCATGATCGGGAACGTCAGTCCCGAGAAGGTGAAGGCCAGCACCGAATATCCGCCGCCGATCGAGAGCGACAGGCGCAGGTTGGCCAGCAGCGAGACGATCAGCACCGAGATCGACTGGTAGCTCAAAATGAAGAGCAGCGTGCCGGCGAGAATCACCGCAAGACTGCCGTTCAGCGGCGTTCCCACGATTTTGAAGTTGATCACCAGCATCACCAGCGAGATCAGGAACATCACCGCCGTGATGGGCAGCACCTTGCCCGCGAGCGCCGCCGCGACCGAACCGTTTCCCGTGCCGAGCCATTCGCGGGCCGTGGCGTGCTTGAGTTCGGTGCCGATGGCGAAAACGGTCACCATCACCACGAAGATCATCAGCATCATGGGCATGAAACTCGGCGAGAGGTAGTATCCGTAATTGATGTGCGGATTGAAGAGCACGTGCTTGTCGAAACGCACGGGCATCAGCTGCGCCATGGCCTGCCGCTGCGTAAGCCCCTGCTTCATAAGCACCTGGAGCTGAATGCCGGCTGTGAAGGTCGTCACGGCGGTCTGGATGTCCTTCGACAGCAGTCCGTTGACCGTGATGTTCGTTCCCGAGACGTAGTTTTCGAGGAGGGTCTGGCTGTTGCTCAAAATGTTCTTCTCGAAGAAGGCCGGAATCTGCACGATGGCCATGATCCGCCCTTCGCGCATCAGCCGCTCGCCCTCGTCCATGCCCTGAATGCCGTAGGCCACCATCGCCGTCGGAGTGTCGTCGATCATCTGCACGGCCTTGCGCGAAAGCGTCGTGTTGTCCTGGTCCAGGACGGCGATCGGGATGTTGCGGATTGCACCCTGGTTGAACAGCAGGGCGAAAAACGCGAACGACACCACGGGCAGGACGATCATCAGCACGAAATACATCGGCTGACGGGTTATCCGGCCCGTCTCGCGGCGCATCACGGCGCAGGTGTTGTGCAGGAATCCGGGCATCGCTTACTTTCCGATTTGGTCCCAGTCGACGAGCACGCTCATGCCCGGGCGCATGTTCGCGGCCTCGGTGACGGCCTTGGCCTTGATGGCGAAGGTGCGGATGTCGAACCCGCCCTGCGTGCGGGTCGCCGACCACGTTGCGAAATCGGCCTGCGGGGAGATGTAGGTCACCTCGAACTCCACGTCGCTGTCCAGCGCCGGGACGTAGCCGTTCATGCGGGTCCCGATCCGAAGGCCCGGAAGCAGCGTCTCCTTCACGTTGAAGGTCACCCACAGGTCGCTCATGTCGAGGATGGCCACCACCGGATAGCCGCTGCCGACCAGTTCGCCCTCCTCGGCGATGATCGTCGAGATCTCGCCCGTGACGGGCGAATAGACCATCGCGTCGCTGATGTACGACTCCACCTCGCTGACAGCCCCTTCGGCCTGGCGGACGCGGGCCGCGGCGGCCTCCTTGTCCTCCTTGCGGGCGCCGTCCGTCGCCATGTCGTACTGCGCCTTGGCGGCCAGCGCCGTGGCCTCCATGGCCTTGTAGTTGGCCGTGGCCTCGTCGAGCTTCTGCGCCGGAACCACTCCGTCGTTGTAGAGGTTCTGCACGCGCTCGTAGGTTCCAGCCCGGCCTGCGCCTTCTGCCACATGTTCATCGCGGCCTCGATCTGCTGCACGCGGGCGCCGGCCAGCGCCATGGCGTCCAGCGCGGCGGCGGCGCTCTTCACGGCCTCGGCCTGCCGGAGCTTGGCCTCCAGTTCGGGCGTCGAGAGCGTGTAGAGGAGCTGTCCCTTCTCCACGCGGTCGCCCTGGGCCACTTTCATGTCGTCGATGCGGCCCGGAACCTTCGACGAGGCTTTGTAGGTGGTGCACTCCACCGTGCCCTGAATCAGCGTCGGGGTCCGTTTGGTGAGGTACCAGCTGATCAGTACGACCGAGAGGACGATGACCGCTGCGGCCGCCAGAATTCCGATTACGTTGCTTCGTTTCATATCGTTTGCTTGTTATCTATTTCGTATTGTTTGCGGGGGCCGGCGACGGGCCGTAACGTGAAGCCCGTCCTTTCCCGATCTAATTTCCGCTTCTTGAGCCGTCGAAGAGAACCGCCTGCGCGTCGTTGCGGCGCGCGTAGGACGGATATTCGTCGCTGATGCCCGCGGCCTCGAGCAGCCGGGCCAGCAGCAGGTCGTAGTTGTAGGCCGCTTGCAGCCGCTCGGTGCGCACTCCCGCGAGGTTCAGCTCGGCGTCGATCAGGTCCGACGAGGAACTCATCCCTTCGAGGAACGCGGCGTTCTTCATCCGGAGATACTCCTCGGCGAATTTCAGCGACGCGTCGATCGAGGTCATCTGGTTGCGGTAGTTCATCATCTGGTTGTAGAGTTTCTCCACCAGCACCGCGATGTCCTTCCCGGCCTTGTTCTGCAACTCGCCCACGCGGCGCACGGTCTGCTTGGCGGCCGAGTACTTGTATTCGCGGTTGAGACCGTCGAAAATCTTGATGTTGACCCCCACGCCCACGGCCCAGCGCGGCACGAGTCCCGCCACCTGGTAGTTGTAGAACGAACCGCCGCCGATGGCCGCCACCTGCGGCAGGAAATCGGCACGCTGGGCGCGCACGCCCTCCTGGGCCAGTTCGCGCTTGAGCGACACCTGGCTGAGCAGCGGGTTGCGCGCCTGCGCGAGGTCCTGATAATAGGCCAGATCCTCGACCTTCGCGAGCAGGAACATCGCCGTCACCGGACGCCAGTCGCTCTCGCGTCCCAGGGTGTTCGACAGCGCGCTGGCGATGGTCTCGGCCTGCAATTTGGCGTTTGCCAGCTCCCGTTCGGCCTCGGCCATCTTGAACTCCACGTAGAGGCGTTCGGTCTGGGCGATCATGCCGTTGCGTTCGAGCGCCCGGGCGTCTTCGAGATGCCTGCGCACGCCGTCCACCACCTGCTGACGCACGGCGACGACCTGCGTGGCGAGGGCCAGTCCGAAATAACGCTCCACGAGTTCCGAGATCAGCGCGTTGCGGGTCTGGTTGCCTTGCGCGACGGCCGTCTTCTCGTTGATCCGCGCGGCGCGGTTCGCGGCGTTGATCTTGCCGCCCATCCAGATCGGGACGGTCACCTCGCCTCCCACGAATCCGAGGCTCTGATCCTGCACCTTGAGGAACCAGTCGGCATCCATCATCGGGTTCAGAAGCCCCTGGAGCGTCGGAATCTTGTCGGCGGGGATCAGCCCGTTCTGCACGAGCGCCGTCAGTCCGCCCGCCACGCCCTCTTTGACCGGGCCTTTCAGGTCGTTGAAGTCGAATCCGATGTCCTTGGCCATGTAGGCGTAGCGCCCGTGACGTTGATCTGGGGCATGCGGAGACCGATGGCCGCGCGGCGCTGCTGCTGTGCGGCGCGCTCCTCGTAGGCCGCGGCTTTCAGCGCAGGGTTCTCCGTGAGGGTGACGGCGACCGCCTCGTCGAGCGAGAGCATCCGCCCGGCCTCCTGCGCGGACGCCGCCGCCGGGATCGTCGCCGCCGCCATGAAGGCGATCTTGACAGCTATTTTCATAGTATTCATGCGTTTATTCGACAAAGATAGATTTTCTTGCAATATCTTCTTCAGCCCGGAGGGCATTTAGGACATTTTTAGGCCCTTATGGACACAAATCACGCCCGTTTCACCTTCCGAGGTGGGCGTTGGCCCGGCGCACGCCTTCGGCCAGTTCGGGATAAACCCGCACGTCGACACCCGCTTCGCGCAGCGTCTGCGCCCCGCGGCAGCAGACGAACCGGTCGGGTTCGTACAGCGCAAAGACCACGCGTGCGAATCCGTGGCGCAGGATCAGCTGCGTGCAGCTCTCCGGCTCGCTCTTCCGCTGCGAGCACGGCTCCATCGAGGAGTAGATCGCCGCCCCGCGCAATTCGGCGCCCGCGTCGAGCGCCTTGCGGATCGCCTCCTGCTCGGCATGGTGCGTGGGCGAAGTCTCGTGGGTGTAGCCCGTGAAGCTCCTCCCGTCGGGAAGCGCCACCACGGCCCCGACGCAATAGGAGGTCCGGCTGGGCACGCACCGCAGCCCTTCGGCCACGGCCTGCGCCAGGTAGCGGAGGTCTTCGTCCCGGGTGTCGGGACGAAGCGTGCAGATCGCAACCTCCATGCCGCCCAGATTTTCCCGCCGGCATGCGGCCCCCTCCGGGACCTCGAACCGGAACTGCGCGCCGCCCCGCTCCGGTCCCAGCGTCAGCTGCGGATTGACCGCCCGGCGCACCGTGTCGGCCATCCCTTCGGCGAGGAACATGCGCAGGACGGAGGCTCCCCCCTCGACCAGCAGACGCTCCACGCCGCGCTTTTCGAGTTCGGTGACGATCGCTGAAGCCGTAATTGAACCGTCGCTTGAAATAACCTCTGCAACGCCTTTCAATTCCGGAAGTTCCCTTTCTGAAAACACGTAGCGATCTGCGTCGCCCTCCGTGAAGAAGCGCATCGACGGCGAGAGCCGTCCCGAGTGTGTGAGGGTGACTTTCGTCAGGTCGGGCCGCATGCCCCGGGCACGGCGCAGTTCCCGCGCCGCGGCATCGCGCAGGAGCAGGGCGGGATCGTCGCGCCGCAGCGTTTCGGCTCCCGCGAGGATCGCGTCGTGCGAGGCCCGAAGGCGCAGGACCGCCTCCCAGTCTTCGGGCGTCGAGATCATCAGCCGCCGGGGACTGTTGTCGTCCAGGTAGCCGTCGGCCGTCGTGGCGAAAGATAGTGTTATCTGCATCGTTTCAAGGTAAACAGGGTGACTTCGGGCCATGCGCCCAGCCGCATGGGATATGCAACATATCCCGTGCCGTCGTTGACATAAAGTGTGTGGCGGCCCGTGTCGTAGCGTCCGCTCCAGTGTTTGTAGATCCATTTCGCGGGCGACCAGCCGCGACCCCAGGGCCTGATTTTCAGCTGCATCGAATGCACGTGCCCCGAGAGCGTCAGATCGCCGTAGCCGGCCTCGACGATCTGTTCCCAGAGCTGCGGGATATGTACGAGGGCGATGTTGTAGAGCGAATCCGGAACTCCGGCGTAAGCCTTGGGAATGGCCGTTCCCGGCAGGTCGCGGTCGTGGCGGCGTTCGCGCAGCGCGGGGTCGAACGACAACCCCGTGAGCGAGATGCTGTCCGCGCCGCGCCGCAGGTAGACGGTCGTGTCCTCCAGGACGGTCCACCCCATCGCCCGCTGGCGCGCGACCACTTCGCGGGCCTCCCCGGCCGCCGGGAAACGCAGCGAATCCTTGATGTAGGTTCCCACGTCGTGGTTGCCCGTGACCGACCAGACCGGGCCTGCGATCCGCCGCAGGAGCGCCGTGGTGCGTTCGTCCAGCTCTCCGGCGCGGATGTTCACCAGATCGCCCGTGAAGAACACCGCCTCGGGGCGCTGCGCGTTCACGCTGTCGGCCAGCCGCGTCAGTTCGCGTTCGGGACGGACGAGGGTCCCGACGTGCATGTCGGTGATCTGCACGAACCGGAAGCCGTCGAAGGCCTCGGGAATGCGGTCGGAGCAGATCTCCACCCGGTTGACGCGGATGGAGGTGCGTCCCAGGGTCGTGCCCCAGAGGGCGAACAGCACGAACGCGCAGGCCGCGACGTAGCCCGTGCGGCGCAGGTTCACGAAGTTGAACGCATAGAACGCCAGACGCGGCGGAACGGTGACGATCCACGCCCAGAACAGCCACATATAGAGGTACATCAGCTCCGGACCGTTGTCGCGGCTCAAGGCGCCTATGAGCGACGAGAGAATCGGCAGGGCGTCGGTCGCGGCGACCCACGCCACGAGTGCGCGGCGCACGGGCTGCTTCCGGCGGCGGCGACGGCGGAAATGGATGAAATCGGCGGCGATGGCCGTCAGGGAGAGTATCGACGTCAGAAAAAAGAGCATATACCTTTTATTTATATTCGGCAAAGATACGAAAAATTGCTTTTCCCGCGGTTTTCTTTGGCATACAACTTGCTGATTTGTCCGATGAGTTACAACTCTTTGAGAACGAGCAAGAACATTAATAAAACCAAATTCATTCGGCTTATGAAAACATTTCGACTTTTAATCGTGGCTCTGCTGCTTGCAGGTTCCGCGTCGGCGCAGCGTTACGAGCGCAGGGCCATGCGCGGCGAATATTCGCCTACGGTCTACCTGATCTCGGTGCAGGAGGTGGACACCATCTACAACTACGGGCCTTATGCGATGCAGCAGGCGGCGGCGCTCAACCGCATGGCCATGGACAACGCCACGCAGGACTACATCGAGACCCACCGTCCGGGCTTCCAGCAGGTCGAGAAACCGCAGTTCGTCTTCGCCACGAAGAACAACCGTTTCTCCTTCTCGCTGGGCGGTTTCGTCAGCCTCCGCGCCGGGTATGACTTCGACGGCATCGTCGACAACATCGACTTCGTGACCTACGACATTCCCGTTCACGGCAATTACGATACCAGGCAGAAGCTGATGATGGACGCTTCGACCTCGCGTCTGTTTATGAAGGCCATCACCAACACCCGTGCGCTGGGCCGCGTGGTCGTGTTCATGGACGCCGACTTCCGCGGAGGCGCCGAGGGCAGCTACACGCCCCGCCTGCGTTCGGCCTACGTGTCGTTCCTGGGCTTTACGCTGGGTCGCGACGTGACGACCTTCTGCGACCTTTCGGCAGCCCCGACGACCATCGACTTCCAGGGTCCCAACGCCTATAACTTCAACTTCGCCACGATGATCCGCTACGAATACGCCTTCGCCGACAACCACCTCAAGTTCGGCGTTGCGGCCGAGATGCCCTCGGTCAGCGGCACCTACAACGACAATTTCGCGACGCTGAAACAGCGCGTTCCCGATTTCCCGGCCTACTTCCAGTATGCCTGGGGCGCCAACCGCGACAGTCACATCCGGGCTTCGGGCGTCGTGCGCAACATGTACCTCCACAACCTCCGCACGGGCAACAACACCTCGCTGCTGGGATGGGGCGTGCAGTTCAGCGGCACGATCAAGGTGGCGCAGCCCCTGCGGCTCTTTATGAACGGCGTCTACGGCAAGGGCGTCACCCCGTATATCCAGGACCTGACCGGCTCGGGGCTCGACTTCACGCCCAATCCGGAGAACGCCGACCAGATTCAGACCATGCCCATGTGGGGATGGCAGGCCGCGGCCCAGATCAACCTGACCCCGCGTCTGTTCATCTCGGGAGGCTATTCGACCGTCCGCGTGCAGCGCAGCCACGGTTTCTACTCCGACGACCAGTACAAGCAGGGCCAGTATATCTTCGGCAACATTTTCTATTCGATCACCCCGCGCTGCAAGGTGGCCGGCGAGTACCTCTACGGTTCGCGCAAGGACATGTCGAACGACAAGGGACACGCCAACCGCGTGAACGTGATGCTGCAATACAGTTTCTGACGACACCGTATATTAAATAGTATTGAGTATTTTCGGGCGGCTTCTTCGGGAGCCGCCTTTTTTGCGGACCCTGACGTGCGGTTTCGTTCGCCCGGTCCCATCCCGGCGATCCGGGATTATGCCGCTTTTCGGTCGGCGGTTAACCGCGGTCTTCGACTGCGGGGCATTTTGTACTTTTTGGCCGCAAAAAGTAGTAAAGCCGCGGTCTTCGCCCGCGGGGTGTAGCTACCTTTTGATGGCAAAAGGTAGCACCAAAACCATCCGCATGTCGTTCTCCGCGGGAGTCTTCTCCGGCCCGCGTTGAGCGGGCGCAGTAAGATCAAGCCTTTACAGCCTCCCGCTCCGGGCACGCGGGCCGGAGAATGCTCTTTTTTTCCGCTCCGAACGATAATGCGGCGGTTTAAAACCGCTTCCAGGGGCGATCGTAGGCTTCTGTGCTTCTTGCTTGTTCCGGACGCATCCTTCCCGCCGCTGTGGCGGCGAATGAATCCCGCTTGGCGAAAAAGGCGTCAAGAAAGAGGCGGACTAAAAGCGCGAGCGGAGGGGACGGTTTGTTTACAAACCCGCGAATAGTCGCCCGGAGCCAGCGTTAG
>CEAE01007272.1_pt1 | contig 14289 bp, 10 predicted proteins | sample 554951 | NCBI WGS metagenome assembly CEAE01 (sample SAMEA3182076, study PRJEB8094) | gut metagenome | biome: human; feature: gut; material: Stool; isolation source: human stools | place: Canada | collected 2012-03-28
TCGTTGCAAAACTTTGACGATATTTTTTAAGCATATCGAACTCGGTAAAACCTAAACAAGGTTCGATTTCTGAGATTTTTTGTATCTTTACCATGTGTTTTTATTTTTAATTACCCCCGTTTTGGCCGTCAAACCGTTTTTTGGGGGGAATGCTTAAAGATACAAAAAAGGCAACTAACTCGCAATGAATTAGTTGCCTTAAATTTTATTATTTTAGGAATATCCCTCAAATAAACAGAAAAGGCGGCCCGGTCAAAACGAGCCGCCTTTTTGTTTTATCTATTTTTCTTCAACTATCCATTTTTCAATATTACGGGTTTCCGCACTGAAATTTACTCCTATTTTAAAGAGTTTCCGTTCATCCATCTCGAAAGGAAGAGCGTAATGCTTGTCATTTATCTGCTGCAATGCTTCTTCTGCCGTACCGTTCAGTTTAAATTCCATGATATAGATGAATTTGTCTGTCTGCAAGACAAGGTCGATGCGTCCTTCGCTTGTATGATATTCCACTTTGGCATAGAAGCCGACCAGTTTAAAAACGATGAAAAGCACGTTCTCGTAATGCAATTCCTGATCGCGAATCACTTCGTAGGTGGTATCTGCAAAGAAGCTTTGCAAGCGACGGAAGAAAGAACTGTAATCGCCGGAACGTACTTCACGAACAAATTTCTGAATTTCAAACGGAGATTCTACCTTATTTACATTCGCATAATAAGGAAGCAGGAAACGGACAAATCCTTCTTCTACTTCACGATTCGGGAAACCTAACCGATACATTCCAAATTCTTCATCATACCCTTTAATGGTGAGGTAGCCACTCTGATAAATCACCGGAATGGGATTAGTAGATTCAGAGTCTATGCTATTCAATACTTGGGCGTCGGTTTCTTCATGCGTCATCCGCTCCAAGTCATAATGATGTTTTTGCAGCAATTTCACCAGATAGGTCGGTGTGCCCGTTTCAAACCAATAGCTGCCGAAATCCTTACGTTTGAAAGCATTAAGCAAACTGAACGGATTGTACATACCAATAGAATTGTGCGTAAAATGGTAACCGTCATAGCACTCTCTCAACTCTTCACAAAGTTTATCATACGTTATTCCGCGCGCAGCAGCAAATTCATGAAGCTCTGTTTCCAAATTGTTGTGGATTTCACGCTCGCTAATGCCACAGATTTCGACATACTCATTCCACATGGATATATCATCCAAGTTGTTCAAGTCACTAAACACACTGACTTTGCCAAACTTTGTCACACCGGTAAGGAATGCAAACTTGATGCAACCGTCCATTGTTTTAAGCGCTCCATAAAAAGGCTTTAATGTATTCCGAAATTGCTTTTGCAATTCTTCATTACCGATGGCTTGCAACATGGGTTTGTCATATTCATCGACAAGAATAACCACACGTTGCCCCGCCAACTTACAAGCGCGCTCTATGATACCGGCAAAACGCAAGGAAAACGAACGTTCGGACGGCTCGGCACCATATAGTTTTTCCCATGCTGTCAGCGATTTATCAAGTATATTATCCAGACTTTCGGATGTATCATATTTCTCGATATTAAGGTCCAGATGCAGTATAGGATATTTGATCCAGTCCTTTTCCAGTTTTTCCACAGCCAGCCCTTCAAACAGTTCTTTCTTTCCTTGAAAATAGGCCTCTAAGGTGGAGACGAGCAGACTCTTTCCGAAACGGCGCGGACGACTCAAGAAGTAATAACTTCCGGTCTTTACCATTTGATACATCAGTGCTGTCTTATCAATATAGAAATAACCGTCATTACGAATTTTTTCGAAATTCTGAATACCGATCGGATAAATTTTATGGCTCATATTCTCTTCTTTTATTAATCAATGCCTTTCTTGCAAAGATATATATTTTTAATAGAAATCTTTGTCATGGCAGGTTAAAAGATTCTTTTCAATCATTCATTCTGCACATTTCCCCGGAAACTTAGGGACGATAAAATAAGGGGATAATGACTGCACAAAATTACGAAAAGCCCGGACTTTCGCAAGCTCGGGCTTTCTGTATCTTGAGGACGTCTCCTTTACCTATAGGGAAATGGGCGACTAGCAATTGATTCTAGTACAACAAAAAAAGACGTCCCAAGAGTAAAGATAAAAGGGATGCCAGTAGGAAATGTGGGGAGGCATCCCTTTTCTAATAGAAGAACAAAGATGGAAGGATGGACTTTCACAAGCTGTGTCTCTTCGCTTTGTCACTTCTCAACATATAATCTTCACACTTCGGTGAAGAAGGGTTTCATATTTATGGAGAGAACGCACTTCAACAAGCACGGGCTCTCCTATTATGTTATATCATTCTAGAGATAGCTCCCACCTCTGCCAGAGGCAAATATAGAGGAGCTATCTAATAGAACATTAAAGGATTTCAAATTAATCCGCAAAGAGAGCAGTAGGGAATGTTACTGTCTTCACCACAGGTGCAGGAGATGTTGCGCTCCAGCTGATTGAAGGAGTAATAGTAACTGTCACTACCAAATCTTTCACAAGACCCTTCAAGGCCTTACCAGCATCTGTTAATATCAATTTCTGTCCAGTAGAATCAAACTTGAAGTTAGTTTTGTCACTTAGTTCTACCTTAATAGAATATCCATAAAGAGCAAGAACAGCGTCAGCGGTAGTCAAAGTACCAGTGTCATAAGTGTTATTATCTGCAGTCGGCCACATTGCCTTGCCTTTTCTGTCTTTCCATACAATGTCACCTAATACATCAATCTCTGAATCTATGGTTTCAGCTGTATACGCTGTTGTGATACCTTTTTTAGCGTCCGTTGCACCAAATTCCGATTTAAGCAATTCTGATAATGAGATGAATTGAATCTTTTGGTTAGCAATTGAAGCAGGTTCAGTAGCATCGTTAGGCTGACAATTTACATCTACAGAGAATGCCATATTGTCTTTAGCGTGAGCCATGTCTACTGTGAACTTATCGTTAGCTACACTTCCTACATGATCGTCACCATTCTTGTCAACATCATACGTAATGCTGTTGTATATACCTGAAGTAACTCCGCCAGTAATAGCGTTCCATGTAGTAAAGATTGAGCCCATTTCTCTTTCGAGACTGATGCTCTGAATCTTATCAGCATTCTTAGTTTCATTAATCAGAAGAGACACCTTGCCATCTTCAGTCCACATACCTGAAGTTTTTGTAAATACAGGCGTCTTATAATCAACAGTTACCGGTAATTTGAATACAATTTGCTTCGTTGCGTCAACGTCAACTGTCAATACGGCTTCCATAGTACCCTTGTATGCAGCGGTTACTGTCAGTTTCAGGTTATCATATTTAGTATCACCAGAAGCAATACCACTAAACTTCACTTTATCTCCATCGTTAGCCGTGGCAGTTGAGCTAGCAAGTTTAGCAGTAGTAATAGCGTCTTTGATTGCCTTAATATTAGCTGCTGACACAGCAATGTCGGATTTTTCTGATTTATTCCAAACTACCGTCTGTGCTGCCAAAGATTTTGTTTCTATTTGCTTGAAGGTGACAGTCAGTTTAGCCGGAGCAGAGGAGCCACCGACGCTAGAATAATCAATGCCCTCATGAGTTTCTCCATCAAAAGGAATACCATTTGTAGTTATATAGCAGACTTCAACCTTTGCTTCTTGCCCTTTGGTAGAAGTGATGGTTTGTTTGCCGGCTTCGTTCGTCCCCAATGTTACACCTTCAGGAGCATCGGCTGCCAACTTATAATAATATGCATAGACTGTACTCAAATCCATAGGAGTGGTGGTAGCTGCAGCTGCCAAGTCATCCAAAACCTGTACCTCACCAACTTTTGCGGACACTGCTGCATCTACCAGTTTAGTAGCACTTGTAACTGCTTCCGGTTTGATTTTAACATCATAAGCAGAGATTATTTCATTGTTCCATGCGTCTTTTGTACAGAATGCGTATGCTTCATCTGCAGGAAGGGCAGTTTCCAAATTCAAGCCATCTTTTAGTGTAACAGTAAGGTCGTAAACACCACGATTCACTTTGGCTTCGGTAGCACGTGTCAATGGTTTTGCAGTTTTATTTTGTTCAATCTTAGAGATAACAAAATTAGCTTCATTTTGAGAATTCATCAAATAGATTTGATATTTGCTATCAGTAAAGTCAGGACCTACTGGATTAATCAACGCATTCAACACGCCGGAATTAGTTATTAACAGGTCATTTTTCTTAAATTCTTTTTTCTCATCCTCCATACCAAAAGTGAAATCAGCTTTGCATTGAGCATAACTTAATTTAAGTTCCTTTGTTCCGCCTGCAGTGATTTTACCATTCTCAATAGTCACTCCTTCAAGGCTACTAATCAAAGCTGCAGTAGGCAGAATAGTTGTTAATTCTGTTCCAGTAGTTTTATCTTTTACATGTAGAGTAAAGCTAGGTAATCCCTCATTCTGTACAGCATAAACAGTGGCTGACGAATAATCACCTTTCACCCATTTATCTGTAGCGTCATCATAGAAATACCAATAATCTTTTTCAAATTCACCTGTTCCATCACCAATAAAAGGAGATTTTCCGGCAGGACCAGCAGGACCTTCGGGACCAACAGGACCGACAGGACCTTCGGGACCAACAGGACCAACAGGACCTTCGGGGCCAACAGGACCGACAGGACCAGTAGCACCGGTCTCACCCTTTTCACCTCGTGCCGGTTTCCCAGTATCAACACCGTCTATAAACCAGTTTCCATTTTCTCCAATTTCAACGACAGATCCATCTTTACCATTCACAATAGAATATTTATTTCCATTGTTGAAAGTAATTTCAAATCCACCAGTGATACTTTTAATGTCTGTTACCCAATTACCTGCATTCACTTTTGCTTGCAGTTCAGCAAGACCTGCCGCATTGGCATCAATCTGCGTTTGCAGATTGTCGATGTCATCATCATAGTCTTTACAGCCTACATAAGTGACAGTAGCAAGCGTCAATGCCCCGAAAAGCATTACCCTAACAAAATTTTTCTTCATAACTACTTAAAAATTACATTAATAATATATTATTAAACACTAAGTTTCAATAATAGACCGCCCGTTACTTTGTAGGTAACGGAGAAACCTTTGTGCCTGCTCTTCGGGAGTAGTCAATACTGAAAAATGATACGATAAGCAATGAAACTTTTTTACCCCTGCTTCTGAAAGGCAGTAGAGGGAAGAAGATCTTTTGCAAAAATTTAGAAGTTAACAAAGCCCTAATACAAAGAATCCGCGTGTTTTATTTGGTTAATTCCTATTTTGAGTAGTTTATTAGAAAAAATGTATGATTTCGTTTGGTTGTTTTAAGAAATATGCTCATATTTGCACCGATATTCATTCCCGTTACCTACAAAGTAACAGAGTAATTTTCAAGCGTTTACACCCACAATAGAGCGTTTCACAAAGTCAAGAACTTGTCTATTTGCTTCATCAATTTTCTTACTCCGGAAAGGTTTCAGATAAGTCTCCGTCACAGTGATAGACGAATGTCCCATCGCTTCGGAAATAATGCCCGGATGAATTTCACAATAATAAGCTGTCGTAGCCCAGGTATGGCGGGCGGTGTACGAGCTCAATTTATCGGATAATCCCAATAATTCACCTAACAACATCAACTGCTGGTTAAAGCTGCGCAATGCCAACTGATATTCGCGATATGCCTCTTTAGTTCCTTCACGGCTTTTCAACAACGGAAATAAATAGGGAGAAGAAGGATCACGATTCATATACTTCTTCACCAGGATCATCGCTTCGGGAGTCAATGTCACCGACAATGGTCGTCCTGTCTTACGTCTGCGATACGTTATTACGTTATCACGCAAATCGCTCTTACGCAAATAAGCGAGATCGACAAACGGCATACCACGAAGCGAAAACATCAGAATGAATAACTCTTGCGCCTGACATACAGCAAATGGCACACCTGACGTACGAGATAATTTTGCAAACACCTTCTTCATATCGTCATCACACAACGCACGTTTATGATCGGCACGAGTACCGGTATAAACAGAACGGAACAGATGAGGTACATAAGGAGCTTTCCCAAGATCGACGGCACGATTGTAAACCGCACGAAACGTACGCAGATAAGTGGAAACGGTGTTCCAGCTACAACCACGACTACGAAGGTAAACTTCGAATCCCTTCAGCCACTCCGAAGTTACTTCACTAAAAAGCAAATCTTCTTCCCCACAATAAACAATGATGGCATTCAGACTGCTACGATAAACATGCGCAGTACCGAAGTTTCCCTCCATCTGTAGCCCCATGGCTACCTGCTTCATAAATGTTACTACTTTCAACATTTCTCAATTTATTAATTTATTCGACAATAAAGATACAAGTATTCTCACTATTACCACCCGGATAGTTCCAAAGATATTCTATCATTTATATAACTGCCATCCATCAATATTCATTTTTTATTGTTACTTTTGTGAGAAAATGAAAGAGTTATGAACCAACCAGTAAAGCGCAAACGTATTCCGTACGGAATGATGAACTTTATCGATGTCCGCGAAGACGACTGTTATTACGTGGACAAGACACATTATATCCCGCTTATAGAGAACGCGAACAAGTATTTCTTTTACATTCGCCCGCGAAGGTTCGGAAAGAGCTTAACGATCTCCATGCTCCACCATTATTATAACATATTAGAAGCGGACAAGTTTGAGAAATGGTATGGCGACCTGTACATAGGAAAGCATCCCACTCCCGAACGAAATTCATATCTCATCATTTATCTGAACTTTGCCGTAGTTAATGCCGAATTGAATAGTTACCGGCAATCATTGGACGCACATTGCAACACAGAATTCAATTTCTTCTGCGATGTCTACGCCCAATATCTTCCCGAAGGGATAAAGGAAGAAATGAATAAGAAAAAGGGAGCCGTAGAACAACTGGATTATCTATATAAAGAATGTGTCAAAACCAATCAGCAGATTTATCTGTTCATTGATGAATACGACCACTTTACAAACAAAATCCTATCAGAACCTTCCTGCCTCGAAGATTATAAAAGCGAAACGCACGGAACAGGTTATCTGCGCAGCTTCTTCGATACGGTGAAAGCAGGCACTTATTCTACGATCAAACGTTGCTTCGTAACAGGTGTCAGCCCCGTCACAATGGACGATCTCACCAGCGGATTCAATATCGGCACCAATTATTCGCTCTCTCCGGAATTTAATGAAATGACCGGATTCAACGAAGAAGAGGTGCGCGCAATGCTGGATTATTATGCCACTACCTGCCAGTTTCACCACTCTACCGACGAGCTGATAGAAGCCATGAAGCCCTGGTATGATAATTACTGTTTTGCAGAACAAAGTTATGGCAGCACTACAATGTACAACTCCAATATGGTACTCTACTTTGTGGATAATTACATCCGGAATGGAGGCTATATGCCACGTAATATGGTAGAAGAAAACATCCGCGTGGATTACAACAAACTACGAATGTTGATCCGCAAAGACAAAGAATTTGCTCATGATGCCTCGACCATTCAGACGTTGGTGCAACAGGGATATGTCACCGGCGAATTGAAAACAGGTTTTCCAGCCGAAACAGTTGCAGAACCGGATAACTTTACCAGCCTATTATTCTATTTCGGAATGTTGACTATCAGCGGTACTTTAGAAGGAGAAACGAAGTTGACTATTCCCAATCAAGTAGTGCGTGAACAATTGTACAGTTACTTATTAGATACCTACAACGAAGCGGACCTCCGCTTTGACAACTGGGAAAAAGGGAAACTGGCATCCGCTATGGCTTATCGTGGCGACTGGAAAGCCTACTTCGACTATATTGCCGAATGTCTGCACCGATATTCTTCCCAGCGCGACAAGCAAAAAGGCGAAGCATACGTACATGGATTTACGTTGGCTATGACCGCACAGAACCGTTTCTATCGCCCCATCTCCGAACAGGAGAATCAGGAAGGATATGCCGACATTTTCATGTTTCCCTTACTGGATATTTATAAAGATATGCTCCATTCCTACATTATCGAACTGAAGTATGCCAAAGGAAAGGATAGTGACGAAAAGGTGGAGCAACTCCGGCAAGAGGCTATCACACAAGCCAACCGCTATGCCGCCAGTGAAACGGTGCAAAAAGCAATCGGAACAACGACGCTGCACAAAATTATAGTCGTTTATCAAGGGATGAAAATGGTGGTGTGCGAAGAAGTTTAAAGTTCGTGTATATATTTTCATGTATTATAATAAAAGAGGCTGTCTAACAAGTTTAGACAGCCCCTTTTCGATATCTTAGTAGTCTTCTAAATTATTTCTTAGAAGCTTCCAAAGATGCTTTACGGAATTCTTTCATTGCTTTTTCGATTTCCAAAGAAGCTTTACGAGCGCGAGTTCCTGCTGCTTTGTTACCGTTTTCGATCTGTGCGTTAGCATCTTTTGAGAAGTCAGCATACAGAGCTGCTACCTTTTCTACCAATTCTTTCATAATCCTTTTATTTTTTTCGTTAATAATGTGCCGCAAAAATACACTGTTTCCCGAAATAAAAGCATAAAATCAATATTTTTTTTGAAATATTCTTCGAAAAATATCTAAAAAAGGGGCTTTTCACCATTTTTACCTACCTTTGTAGCCATGAAACTGCTTACAGATACCGATTATATACATGCATTGATTGCTGAAGGGGAGCACCAGCAACAGGACTTTAAATTCGAAATTTCCGACGCACGCAAAATTGCCAAAACACTCTCGGCTTTTGCCAACACGGACGGAGGAAGATTACTTATTGGCGTAAAAGACAATGGAAAAATCGCGGGAGTACGCTCCGAAGAAGAAAAATATATGATTGAAGCCGCCGCACAACTTTATTGTGTGCCGGAAGTGGAATACACATTGCAAACATATATAGTGGAGGGACGACAAGTGTTGGTAGCGACCATCGAAGAAACTCCGCATAAACCGGTTTACGCCAAAGACGAAACCGGGAAACCTCTAGCCTATCTCCGCATCAAGGATGAAAATATTCTGGCAACACCTATACATCTCCGTGTATGGCAACAGAGCGACAGCCCCCGTGGCGAACTGATCCGTTACACCGAACGTGAACAGCTCCTGCTCGAACAACTGGAGCATGGCACTTTACTCTCACTCAACCGCTACTGTCGCCAAACCGGACTTTCACGACGTGCCGCTGAACATCTGCTCGCCAAATTTGTTCGTTATGATATTGTGGAACCCGTATTCGAAAATCATAAATTCTACTTCCGAATAAAAAACGAATAACCACAAACAATACTTAATACTTAACTATGACCTTTATCAACGAGATTAACGACATACTCTGGACCTATATTCTGATTATCATGTTATTGGGATGTGCTGTCTGGTTCAGCATACGGACACGCTTCGTACAATTCCGCATGATTCGCGAAATGATCGTACTGTTAAGCGAATCTGCGGGCAAAGGGAAGCAGGGAGAGAAACATGTATCTTCTTTTCAGGCATTCGCTATCTCTATCGCCAGCCGTGTGGGTACGGGAAATCTTGCGGGAGTGGCTACCGCCATCGCTATCGGCGGTCCCGGAGCTATTTTCTGGATGTGGGTCATCGCACTGTTAGGGGCTTCGAGTGCTTTCATCGAGTCTACCTTAGGGCAATTATACAAAATACGCGGAAAGGATTCATTCATCGGAGGTCCTGCTTATTATATGAAGAAGGGATTGAAGCAACCGTGGATGGGAATGCTTTTTGCCATATTAATAAGCATCACTTTCGGTTTTGCTTTCAATTCTGTACAGAGCAATACCATCTGTGCTGCTGCGGAGCATGCTTTCGGGGTCAATCATATTATATTGGGAGGGGTACTGACATTGCTGACGTTGGTTATCATCTTCGGAGGTATTCAACGCATTGCCCGTGTCAGCAGCATTATCGTGCCGGTTATGGCATTGGGATATGTGGGGTTGGCGCTGGTGATTGTTATACTCAATATCACTCATTTACCGGGCGTCATCGCGCTAATTGTCAGTCATGCTTTCGGTTGGGAACAGGCACTGGCAGGAGGAGTCGGCATGGCATTGATGCAAGGTATCAAGAGAGGACTCTTCAGCAATGAGGCCGGTATGGGATCGGCTCCGAATGCGGCTGCCACGGCTCATGTCAGTCATCCCGCGAAACAAGGATTGATACAGACTTTGGCAGTATTTACGGATACATTATTGATTTGTACTTGTACGGCTTTTATCATTCTGTTTAGTGGTGCTCCGCTGGATGGATCGACCAATGGGGTGCAGTTGACTCAACAGGCATTGACGAACGAGATCGGTTCTTCGGGCAGCGTCTTCGTTGCTGTGGCTCTTTTCTTTTTCGCTTTCAGCAGTATTCTGGGAAATTATTATTACGGGGAGGCCAATATCCGCTTTATCACTCACCGGAAGTGGGTGCTTCATGGTTACAGGATATTAGTGGGCGGCATGGTGCTCTTCGGGTCACTTGCCACATTGGATATGGTATGGAGCCTGGCAGATGTCACTATGGCATTAATGGCTATCTGCAATCTGATCGCGATCCTCTTCCTTGGAAAATATGCGATCCGCCTGTTAAATGATTACCGGGCACAAAAGAAAGCCGGTATCCAAAGTCCTGTTTTTAAGAAAGAGTCTATGCCGGACATCGAAAAGGACTTGGAATGTTGGTGAAAACCAACTGTTTTTGTACCTTTGCACGGAAATTGACAGATGGTAGTTATATTATATACCTTCCACGCACTCAAATAGTAAATTGTAAATTGTAAAATTGTAAATATAACAATGGGCTTATTTGGTTTATTCAAGAAAAAATCCGATGAAACGAAAGTCGGCAATGTAGAAGATTTCATTTCACTGACCCGGGTGTATTTCCAGTCAGTGATCGCCACAAACTTAGGTATCACCAATATCCGATTCTTGCCGGACGTAGCTAACTTCAAACGTTTGTTTAAAGTGCCTACTCAAAACGGTAAACTGGGATTGGCCGAAAAGTCTGCATCACGCAAAATGCTGATGCAGGATTATGGGCTGAATGAGAATTTCTTCAAGGAAATCGACGCTTCCGTAAAACGTAACTGCCGCACTCAAAATGATATTCAATCTTATTTGTTCATGTATCAGGGATTTTCTAATGATCTGATGATGTTGATGGGAAATCTGATGCAGTGGAAGTTCCGTATGCCGTCGATCTTTAAAAAGGCTCTGTATGGCATGACGCAGAAGACGGTGCATGATGTTTGCACCAAGACGGTATGGAAAGCGGATGATGTGCATAAGACGGCTGCGGCTATCCGCCAATACAAAGAGCGTCTGGGATACTCGGAGCAGTGGATGACGGATTATGTGTATAATATCGTTCTACTTGCCAAGAAGGAACCGAAACGGAAGGATGACGACACGGAAACGAAAAAATAAGTCGCGTTAAATGTTAGAAAAGCGTAAAGATTAATATGATAGAGAAAGCGGGGGTTTTGTACTTCCGCTTTTTTTGTTATCTTTATGTACTTTTTTCTTTTGTCTTGATACAAAAGAAAAAGTACCAAAAAGAAAAAATCAAGGCTGCGTCTGCCCGGCTACTCCGGTCTCATCCCCGGCTAAAGGGCAGAAACTCGCTTCGCTCAAACAGTCTGCCCTTCTTAACGCCGGGAATGAAACCTCCGCTTGACGCCGTGCAGACGAGGCCGGGAGGCCATGCGGCGTGGAGTGCTATGCAGTGTAGAGTGCTATGCGGTGTGATTGTGTATTATGTTGCGCTTTGATGATTATGTTGGTAGGTTATGGATGGAGGATACTTAGGGGATGAGATGCTGTTCGGGATTTGAGACATATAGTTCGGGGGAAGGGAGGTCGTTCAAACTTAAAATGCTTATTATATAATTTAAAAATTGATAGATTGCTTATGAAACAAAAGAAAATGCTTACACTTACTTTTTCACAGTTGAAACAAATCTATGGTCAGGAGATTCCGGAGATAGTGGAGATAGCGGATAAGAGCTCTACTGTTGAGGATTTCAAGACTGGAATACTGCGGTTGTTAGAGACTTGCAGGATAGAAAACGAAGCTGCGGAGGAGGCGAGGGAGCAAATTCGACTCTTACTCCATTATGATGGGCAGAATGTCCATGAACTGTCTACGGGACAGGATATGTCAGTACAGACTATTCGGCTGCTTTATGAGTTTCTGACGGGGACGTTGGAGAATATGGAGATGCCGACGGATTTGTTTATTGAAATTTTTCAGATGTTTAAACGGTTGAAGGGAGAAGTTGTGCCTTTGCCGTCACCGCAGCGTATCAAAAGTCGGAATGACCGGTGGGAAACCGGACTGGATGAAGAGGTACGGGAGATACGGGATGAAAATAAGGAGCGGATGTTGCACTTGCTGATTCAGAAGATTGAGAACAGGAAGTCGAAGCCTTCGGTTCGTTTCCACTTTGAGGAGGGAATGAGTTATGAGGAGAAATACAGGTTGGTAAGTGAGTGGTGGAATGATTTCCGCTTTCACTTGGCGATGGCTGTGAAGAGTCCGGGAGAACTGAATCGGTTCCTGGGGAATTCTCTTTCTTCGGAGACGATGTATTTGCTTTATCGGGCACGGAAGAAGGGAATGCCGTTTTTTGCGACTCCTTATTATTTATCGCTACTCAATATTACAGGATATGGGTATAATGATGAGGCTATCCGGAGTTATATTCTGTATTCGCCACGATTGGTGGAGACGTATGGAAATATTCGTGCGTGGGAAAAGGAGGATATTGTGGAGGTTGGTAAACCTAATGCTGCGGGATGGCTTCTGCCGGACGGACATAATATTCATCGCCGGTATCCGGAGGTGGCTATTCTCATTCCTGACACGATGGGAAGGGCTTGCGGGGGACTTTGTGCTTCTTGCCAGCGGATGTATGATTTCCAAAGCGAACGATTGAATTTCGAGTTTGAGTCTTTACGCCCGAAGGAGTCATGGGATCGTAAGTTGCGCCGGTTGATGACTTATTTTGAAGAGGATACACAGTTGCGGGATATTCTGATTACAGGGGGCGATGCGCTGATGAGTCAGAATAAGACGCTTCAGAATATTTTGGATGCGGTGTATCGGATGGCGGTACGCAAGCAGAAGGCAAATCTCGAACGACCGGAAGGAGAGAAATATGCGGAATTGCAACGAGTACGGCTGGGGTCACGGTTGTTGGCTTATTTGCCGATGCGTATCAATGACGGATTGGTGGATATTCTGCGGGAATTCAAAGAAAAGGCTTCGGCTATCGGGGTGAAACAGTTTATTATCCAGACTCATTTTCAGACTCCGCTGGAGGTCACGCCTGAAGCTAAAGAGGCGATTCGGAAGATTCTTTCTGCCGGATGGATCATCACGAATCAGTTGGTATATACAGTGGCTGCTTCGCGTCGGGGACATACGACACGGCTTCGCCAAGTGCTCAATTCATTGGGCGTGGTATGTTATTATACTTTCTCGGTGAAGGGATTCAATGAGAATTATGCAGTATTTGCTCCCAACAGCCGTTCGATGCAGGAACAACAGGAGGAAAAGATTTATGGTCGGATGACACTGGAACAGGCGGAGGAATTATACAAAATATTAGAGACGAAAGTCGGAACGGAAGAGGAGACGAAAGAAGATGTTGCCAAGCAATTAAGACATTTCATGAGAAAACATCATTTGCCTTTCCTTGCTACGGATCGCAGTGTATTGAATTTGCCGGCTATCGGTAAGAGTATGACCTTCCAATTGGTGGGACTGACGGAAGAAGGAAAACGGATTCTACGCTTCGAACATGACGGCACTCGTCATCATAGCCCGATTATCGACCAGATGGGACAGATTTATATTGTAGAAAATAAATCACTGGCCGCTTATCTGCGCCAATTAGCCAAGATGGGAGAAGATCCGGAAGATTATGCTTCTATCTGGAATTATACGAAAGGAGAAACCGAACCTCGCTTCAGTCTTTACGAGTATCCTGATTTCCCCTTCCGCACTACTGATAAAATGAGTAATTTAGAAATAAGTAATAAGTACTAATTAGGGATATTCAGTAAATGTTCCTCTTTCTAAAAAATCAAGAGAAAAGCTTTGCTTTACGTGAGCTTTTCTCTTGATTTTTTCGTTCAACTCTCCCAGTCTTCTATCTTTTTTGTAGAATATTGTTTACATATTCTTATTTTTTCCTTCCCACCCATGCATTATGTACATGTCTTTTTTAGGGGAAGTTAAAACCTCTCCTGTTTTTCCTGTTATTTTAGTTAGATT
>CEAE01023100.1_pt1 | contig 14266 bp, 14 predicted proteins | sample 554951 | NCBI WGS metagenome assembly CEAE01 (sample SAMEA3182076, study PRJEB8094) | gut metagenome | biome: human; feature: gut; material: Stool; isolation source: human stools | place: Canada | collected 2012-03-28
GGAGATGTACCCAAGTGGCTGAAGGGTCCGCACTCGAAATGCGGTAGGCCGGGCAACCGGCGCGAGGGTTCAAATCCCTCCATCTCCGCTATTGACAAACAGAATATTATCTGCTATAATTTATTTTGTTGCAGATGAAATTGCAACTATTCCAATAATATAGGGGATTGGTCAAATGGTATGATAGGGGTCTCCAAAACCTTTGGTGGGAGTTCGATTCTCTCATCCCCTGCTCTTGGAAACGCTGAAAAGCCTTATAAATCAAGGGTTTTCAGCGTTTTTGATTTTCCGTAAATTACAAAGGGTATCAAATTTCATCAATTAACAACTCTGTCATTCCTAATGCCGCTGGAATTATCAGCAGCACGACTATCCATGCGCTCTGGAACAGTACCCAGGAAAGAATCGAAAGAATAGAGCAGACTACTATTTTCACACAGGCATCTGCTTTTATCTTTTGCTTTTTCAGCATTACGATGGAGGATATGAACAGGATCAGAAATATTACAAATAATAAAACAAGCCCTACTACCACCAGAAAGGCTACAACTCCCGTCATTCCTCCAAGCAATGCTGTAAGCGAGCCTGGAAGTATAAGATATCCACTTATGTAGTCTCCGTTTTCTCCAGGGTTAGTTGCCAGATTCATACCAACCGTTGTAAGCTCTCCAGCATATCTGACAAGAAATAAAGATCCGATCCCAGCACAGAGAGAAAACATCATATAAACACCAATTAATATTGTGGAAATTAATGATCCCAGAGGGATTTTTTTATTATTCTTCATAGCATCTTCCCAGTTTTTATTTCATTCACTTCTCCTGAATCTCTTTACCGCTGATATGTTCAATGTCTATTTCAAAGAGCTGCACGGCTTTTCCTGAACGTTCGATTTCTTCGTCAATCAGCTGTTCATTTGGATAGTATTTTCTGGCGATTTTCTTAAGAATCTCTGTTGCTTCTGTGCCTTCTTCTAACAGATGACATCTGCCAAATACAACCGCACTTTGCACAAACGGTGCCCATGCTTCTTCCTCTTTTATGGTTTCATTTCCGTAAACGGTGAAGCATACTTTGTCACTGGCGCGCAGGGCATCAACTTTGTATCCGGCACGTGCTCCATGAAAATATATTTTCCCGGCATTTCTGTCATAAAAATAATTGACAGGAACTGCATAAGGATATCCGTCATCTCCATTTACCGCAAGTACGCCACGCCTGCTGCACTGCAAAAGTTCTTTCGCAGCATCAAGATCCATTTCTTTTTTCTTTCTTCGAATCGGTCTGAACATTGCTTTTCTCTCCTCATTCTTCTCTGTGTGACATGCTCCCACCACTTAAATCTTTGATTTTGAAGTGGGGGCTTCTTGCTCAATGGCTCTACTGAGCCAAGTATCTACAAGCTATCCTCGCGTGCCCCGCGATTTTTATTAGTCCGGTTACGGACTTTTTATTGTGCTGTCATGCACATTCTGCAAAGATTCTTTTTCCCTCATTCATGATGTTCACTGCTGCATTTACATCACGGTCCATTCTGTGTCCGCATTCACAGTAATAGATCCTTTCAGATAAAGACAATTTTTCTTTTTTCTTTCCACATGCACTGCAAATCTTACTTGATGCAAAATAACGATCTACTTTTATCAGATACTTCCCGCGTTCCTCCAGTTTATATTCCAGCATAGACAGAAACAGGCCATATCCATTATCATGTACGCCTTTTCCAAGATGAAATCCTCCTGCCATCCCTTTCAGATTCAGATCTTCCACGCATACTGCATCGAAGCTCTCGGCAAGACTGGCACTGAGTTTATGCTGAAAATCTTTTCTCTGATTTCGGATTTTTTCATGGCACAGTGCAACTCTTTTCTTCTGCTTCTTATAATTCTGACTGCCTTTCTGACATCTGGACAGCTTTCTCTGTTCCCGTGCAAGCTTTTTCTCTGTGTTCCGGTAGAACATCGGATATTCGGCTCTTTCACCGGTAGGAAACACACACATTCCCTGCATCGCAAAATCGATCCCAATAAATTTTTCTGCCGGTCTTTTTCCTGCTGCTTGGTTTTCACTGCAAAATAAAAGACTGGCAAAATATTTTCCGGATGGCTCCCTGCTGACTGTCACAGATTTCAGTTTCCATTTTTCTGATATCGGACGGTGAAGCTTCATTCTGACAGCTGTCATCTTAGGCAGTTTCAAATAGTTTCCTTCCAGAAAGATATTTCCATTCACTACGTTTGTTGTATAAGATTTTCTTGACGACTTCTTTGATTTGAAACGCGGAAATCCTGCAGATGGTTCACGAAAAAACTTATGGAATGCACTTTCCAGATGCATCTGTGCATTTGCTAACGCCAATGAATCCACCTCTTTCAGCCAGGGATATTCTTTCTTGTAACTGGCTGGTGTGTTCCTTAACATCTTTTTTTCTTTTTTATAATGTTCCATTTTATCTGCAAGCATACAGTTATAGATAAATCGGCTGCAGCCAATTGTTTTTTCTATTTGTACACGTTGTTCTGCATTTGGATAGATTCTTACTTTTACTGCCCGATTTATTTTCCTCACCTTATTCCTACCTGTTTACAAATGATTTCAATTGCTATTCCTGAACAATATGTTCTTTTTCATTATAATACAAGTCATCTACAGGAACAAGTGTTTCCTTTTTTATTTATAAAATTCTTTTGAGCATTTATGCTCAGATCTACAATTCATCTCACTACCTGCAGAGGTAGGAGAATTCTTGTTATATATTATGTTAAAAATGAGTCAGGTAAAGGCTCAGTCAAAACATAAAGGAATTTTGGAAAATGGAGAAGCTGGTCTGTTCAAACTGGAATTAGAGGATGAATCCGACGGAACAAGAAAACTAATGTCCCTGGCACCGGCTATTGAATCTGTTTTGAAAAGAGGCGGCGTTCTTCTGGTAGATGAAATAGAGCGGGAACTGCATCCAATGCTTGTGAATTTTATTGTTGCAAAATTTCAGAGTAAAAACAGTAATCCCAATGGAGCACAGATTATATTCACGACGCATAATACAGAGTTGATGAATTTGGAATTGCTAAGAAAAGATCAGATTTATTTTGCTGATAAAAACAGAAATGATGGTTCGTCTGAATTATACAGTGTTACTGATTTTATGACCAAAACAGCAGACAATATTCGCAAAGGCTATCTGGCGGGAAAATATGGAGCTATTCCAGATCTTGAAATTGAGGAGGTCGAATAAATGACCAGAAAGAAACGAGATTGCGGGAGCAGAGGCACCGGAAAAGCTATCATAAGAGTATTCTGTGAGGGAGAGAGTGAACAGGCATACACGGAATATCTGAAGAAAAAATTCAGTGATGTGGCAGTGATCCAATATCCAAAAGAACCAGGGCTGTTTGACCGAGCCGAAGACCGATTCAAGAAAGATCCTAAATATAGGGACTATACAGAAGTTATCGATGAAGTATGGTTTTTCTTTGATGTCGAAACTAAAGATGTAAATAAGTGGGATGAACGATATCGTATAATCAAAAAACTTAGAAAACTACGAAAGGATCAGAATATCAGAGTAAGACTGTTAATGACAAGTGGCTGCATAGAATATTGGCTTATGCTACATAAGAAATTGTATGAAGCGATTGAGTATTTAGAAAGGCTTTGATATCTAATATTTGAGTGTAAAATTTATGGTCAAAACTCTCCGACCTGCATACAATAAACCAGACACCACTGCACACACCGGCAGAAAGCGGGGAAACCATCATAGAGCAGTTCACCAATTACGTAAAACCAGAACTTCTTATCGTAACCATTGTTTTATATTTCATCGGCATCGCACTGAAACAGACACAGGCGGTAAAGGACAAATACATTCCGCTGATTCTTGGCGGGCTTGGAATCCTGATCTGTGCAGTCTACCTGTTTGCGACCTGCACCTGCCACACAAAGCAGGACACTGCAATGGAAATATTCACAGCCATCACGCAGGGAATCCTGGTCGCAGGACTTTCTACATACGTGAACCAGGTAGTGAAACAACTTCACAAAGAAGACTGAGAAAGGGGATGAGCGATCATCCTCTTTTCTTTATCCAATGCGTCGTACCCCCCCCTTGCTTTAGCTCTTAACTTGACCCATATTTATACAAGATAATTTCGATAAGCAAGCAATGAATATAGTACATCCAGTCCTTGCCAGATAGAACGTACTCCGGGCATACCATCGCTCGGTGCACCTTTCGTCCCTCCAAGAACTCCCAGATCATAAATTGCTTCTTTAAGTGAATACGATTCAGGAATTTCCTTGCTTTTTCTTGCGCAACAACATAATACTTTCCATTCCTCTTCAACAAATACGATCCCACTTGAAATTTCCGGACATATTTTCCCAAGATAAGTCAGATTTAATATCTGCATTGCAATGACAGAATATAATAACGTTAGAAAGCTTAATCTCCCATATTCCCTTGCCTGGTTCTTTTCTATTTTGCACCCACTCTTTAATATAAAATGAAACCGTTCTATCTTCCATCTGTGTGCATAACACTGTACCAGCTTTTCTATTTCTTTTTCGCTCTTTACCGTTACCGTTGTCAGCAGAAACCATTCTGTCCCCTTTTTCCCGGATTCATGCACATAGATCGCTGTCAGCTCCAGCTTTTCCCGTAAATGCTTTTCCTTTCTCCTTTGAGGACGGTAGATTGTAACCTTTTTGCAATGGTAATCCATTTTTATATTTCTTGATGGGATATGCTCTCTGGGATTCCGGCTCATCCGGACAACCATGCTTCCTGCCACTGGGGAACTACGTAATTCATGAAAGATCTTTTTCCCATCATCTACCATACGATTTTGTACGATCCGGATCAGAAAATTTGCTTTCAGATCCGCTGCTTCTGAGAAAAATTCATAGAAATCACCTTCCCGGTCACATACTGTTAATATTGGGATATCCGCTGGCATTCTCAGCAGTGTCTCACGCATGCTGTCCAGCCATCGGAAATTTTCTTTTTCCTCTATTGGTCTGGAACGTTTTTGCTCTTTTGTCTGGGAATCGTCCTTCGGCTTTTCCCGTGTATTTGTCTCCTGGTAGATAATACCCAAAGGGATCCCCTGGTCTGTCACGGCGATGCAAGAATGGACCAGCATTCCCCTTTGCTCCGTACTGCAATAGTATCCCATTCCCTGGATCGCTTTCCGGTCTCCAAATCCAACAGCGGTAGTATCCTGAACAGCTAAGATCCACTCTGCATCTGCACATTTTATTTTTTCTACAGTTGCTCTGGATATGCTGTCAAGTAATTCATCTTTGGATATCTCGCTATTACTAAAGAAACGGTATGCCGCTTTGGCAGAACTTCTGGAGCCGGTAGCTGCCCAAGTAGATTTTCCGGGCGATGCTGCAAAAGCGTCTATGATCTTGAAGAAACGTGACTTCAAACGCTGGTCAGTAAAATTTATGTCCACAAACTCTTCTTGCCAGTTCTTGTATTCCGCCGTCATTTGGATCTCCCCTTTTTCTTTAGTATAACATGGGAACATATAAATATCTATGATTACTTATGGGTCAAGTTAAGTCCTGACCACGCGGAGGGCTGTTTCGCTGGGCGCGAAAAGCGCCGGGGCTATTGACGGGGGCGGAGTGTGGGTATCGGCATGAGACTTTTGCTCAGTTTCTGCAGTTTGTCGGTGTGGGAAGTGAAACCGCTAGGGAAGATGCCTGCCGTATGGAGCATATCGTCAGCGAGGAGACAGTCCGGCAGGTTTGCAATTTTGTGAATTATGGAGAGACTTTTGAGAGAGTTTTGCGGTATACGGATCTGAGTTATCGGTATGCACCTGGAGACTATGTTTTTTTGATGGGGATTTATTATATGGAAAAAACGTATCCCCGCAGGTTCGCGCGGGAATTTCATGATTTTTCCCAGAATATCAGGCTTCATGTCGAGGAAGAAAAAAGCTGGTTTGAGCTTGAGATCGATACGGAGCCAGACAGTGATCTGGGATGCCTCTGGTACAAAGATCAGCAAAAATGGATCCGTGCGGAACTGCATAAGGGGAAACCTGTCATTCCTTCTGATGTTTTTGAATTTTCAATTCAGAGACAGGACCCTGTCATCGAGGGAAATGCCCTGATCGCGTTTGCGAATGAGGACGAGGAACCGGTGGACTGGAACAGCAGGGAACTGGATGTTCATATATGGTGAGACAGGCTTGTTTTTTCACTGGAAAGGAATATACAAAAAAGGACAAAAACTATGAAAGATCTACTTCATCCTTCACTGCTTCAGATTAACTATCTGATGACTCTGGAAAAAATTGAAAAAAAGCGTGGCTGTGTGGGGACTGTTGCTGATATCTGTGGTGTGAGCCACGGTCCGGTAAGTCGTTTTTTTAAGGAATGTGTAAATTATGGGTATCTGACGGAACAGTATACTTTTACTGAGGCTGGCATCCGTGCACTCAGGATGTACGAGCGCATTCTGTAGTCCACGCAGTCTTATCTGACCCGTCTGGGAGTGAGCGAAGGATCCCGGCAGGAATCGCTTCGCCAGCTGATAGAAAATGTCGATTATGAACTTCTTCTGTCTATCACCAGAAGTGATACACAGGTAAAAAAAGATACTACGATCTCGCAGGAATCTTCTACGCCGAATTTCCTGGAAAAAGTCCTTGAAAAGGGAAATTATGAGGTGGGGATCGCGCTTCATCAGGTGAATCGTACCGGCGGCGGCCCACGCCTTTCCATGGCACATCAGGGGTTTGAGCATATTGCGGTGATCCGTAATAATAGCCGGGGAAGCTGGCTCGAACTTACGATCTGTCCGGTACATGGCATTTCCCAGATCGATGGCAAGGATATGACGGGGTGGCTTTCGTCCCTTAAGTATGAGAATCATGGGCAGCTGTGCGAAGTTGATCTTCGCGCGAATAAGGTGAGAATCCCGCTGAGCGCGTGTCGGTTTACGCGGAGCAGTCATGGGAATATTAAGGGAATGATCATGATCACGGTGACTTGTACTGCGGGGAAGGCGCATGTGCCGGAGAGCACGGCGTTGCTAACCTTCTGGATGTGAGGGGAGAGTGCTTGTTTGGAGGTGGTGAGTTGGCTGAGAGTTATTTATTAAGATTTTTTTGTTGGCTTGAATCTACTTGATTGTGGTTTGGGCCATTTTTTTATGGGAATTTTGTGGATTCGGATACCAATAGAAATCAGATCTATACAAACCATCCCCAGTCCCAACCAACAATCTGCGTGTCCACAGGACACCCTACCCCATACAAAACCCAAGACTCAGGGAGCCACAGCGCAACCCAGAATCCCATTCATACGAAAATCTCCCGACCTGAAACACCAGGAGAATTTTTCAAAGGGCACCCCACAAAACAAAATTTCCGTCCAACACCCAGCCCAGAGGTTGTCAGGGGACGGGCGACGTCCCTTGACGGTCTTCTTACGCCACCCAGGCGAAAAATCCCCCGGACAAAAGGCAAAAAATAAAAAAAGTAGAAACAAATATTTACCTAACTTTATAAAAAGTTTCGTTGACCAGAAATATAATTCCTGTTAAAATTAAGAACATAAAGTACTATAAACAAGGAGTTGATACAGAAAAAACTTCATCTGCACAGAGGACAAAAATTTTCTGAAACAAAAACCCAAAATTAAAAATACATTCCGATAATACTCTAAAAAATACATTTCAAGCTGATAAAAAATTACATAAAACACACTGCAAAATTATTTTATCATTACGAATGGAGGACGTTATCGAAATGGGAACCACTGGTATAGCTCCAGATAATGAACTGGAACAGCGCTACATAAGATACAAAGACGTAATAAAAGAACTTACGATCATGAATGATATCTTCATGCGAAATGTACTGAAGAAACGCGAATGTGCAGAATATATTCTGCGTATCATAATGGAAATGAAGGACCTGCAGGTTGTGGATCACATTGTCCAGAAGGATTACAAGAATCTACAGGGCAGATCAGCAATTCTTGACTGCGTGGCAAAGGACGATAAAGATAAGAGATATAATGTAGAAATCCAGCAGGAATCAGAAGGCGCATCGCCGAAAAGAGCACGCTATCACAGCGGCCTGCTGGATATGAACACATTAAATCCGGGTCAGGATTATGAGGAGCTGCCGGAGAGTTACGTGATCTTTATCACACGAGATGACGTACCAGGAAAAGGTCTGCCGATTTATCATGCAGATCGGGTCATCGAAGAAACGGGAGATATGTTTGGAGATGGCGCACATATCATATATGTAAACTCCTCAATTCAGAACGAGGACACAGACCTGGGACGATTAATGCATGATCTGCATTGCAAGAACGCAGATGAAATGTATAGTGAAATCTTGTCAAAACGAGTATCAGAATTAAAAGAGACAGAAGGAGAGACGGGTAGTATGTGCGAAGCATTAGAAGAATTGATGAAAGAAATGCGTCAGGAGTGCGAAATAAACGAACGCAGAAAAACGGCAAAAGCTCTTTTTCAGAGGGGAATGTCAATAAAAGAAATCGCCGAAGTCATCAGCGAAAAAGAAGCCACCGTAGAGAGTTGGTTGGAGGCTGCCGGGCGGTGAGGAAGAAAATGTAGAAAGCTGGCTGGAGGCTGTCGGGCAGTAATGAAGAGAGCGTAGAAAGTCAGCAGCAGGTTGCCAGGTGGTAATATAAGTTGACTTTAACTAACCACATGTGTTAGCTTCATAGAAGGCGAGTTAGCGTAAAGTAACCATCCCGGCACCCACCCAGGCCGATGATACCGAAATAGCAAGGTTGCATCGATTTATGTACTTATTCTATTTCTCGATGCCTATTATGCCCGATATGTAAAGTTTGCGTCATCGATTTATACGCTTGCGTGGCGTGCTGCATTATGTGGAACAGTACTGCAATCATTTTATTGCGTTTAAACTGCTGGCGATCACCCGGCAGCAGGGGTGTTTGCGCTGGTGGCATATCTGGTTGTGGGCGTTGTGATCCCGCTCTGGAACGGCAGAAGAGGCGGCGGCAGCGGTATGAAATTCCGTACGGAATTTGGCAAACTGAACAGTTTTGTGCTGGATTCTCTGCGTGGTCTGGACGAGACGATCCAGTACCAGCAGGGCGCGAAACGTGCGGATGAGATGCAGAAGAGGTCTGACGGACTGGCGGGGATGCAGAAGAAGTTGAGCGAGATGGAAGGAAGCCAGAGATCAGTGACGAATCTGGTGATCCTGATCGCGTCTTTCGGAATGCTGTTTTTGACGCTGAATCTGTATGGACAGGGCAGTATCGGATATGACGGAGTGCTGACCTGCACGATCGCCATGATGGGCTCCTTCGGCCCGGTTGTGGCACTGTCAAGCCTTTCCAATAACCTCAATCAGACGCTTGCAAGCGGGGAGAGAGTGCTGTCGATCCTTGAGGAGAAACCGCAGGTAGAGGAAGTTGAGGGCGAGTGGATGCCTGGTGCACAGGCGTGCAGGAATGTGACTGCTGATGTGCAGAGTGGTGCAGGGCAGAGGAAGTCTGCTTTGGTAGTGGATGGTTTAAAACGGGATGCTGCCAGTGCATCTGATGGAGTGGGAGTGTCTGCGAAGCAGGATGTTGGTAATGGTGCTGCAGGATGGACATTTTCTGGCGCAGATGCGGAGCATGTGACGTTTGCATATGATAATGAAGTGATTCTGGACGATTACTCACTGGATATTCCGGCAGGAAAGATCCTGGGGATCCACGGGGCGAGCGGTTCTGGTAAATCCACACTTCTCAAGCTGTTGATGCGCTTCTGGGATGTGAATTCCGGCGCGCTCCACGTAGACGGCGAAGATGTGCGAAAGATTCCTACAAAGCATCTCCGCGACATGGAAAGCTACGTGACACAGGAGACCCACCTGTTCCATGATTCCATAGCCAACAACATCGCAATCGGCAAGCCGGGCGCGACGCGCGAGGAGATCATGGAAGCCGCCTGCAAAGCGTCCATCCACGACTTCATCATGCACCTTCCCAAAGGCTACGACACAGAAGTAGGCGAACTCGGAGACACCCTCTCCGGTGGCGAAAAACAGCGAATTGGCATCGCCCGCGCTTTCCTTCACGACAGTCCGTTCCTTCTCATGGACGAACCGACCTCAAACCTTGATTCCCTGAACGAAGGCATCATACTCAAATCCCTCAGAGAATCCGCAGAAGAGAAGACGGTGGTTCTTGTATCACACAGGAAATCCACTATGAATGTGGCAGATGTGGTATTTGAGATGAAAGAAGGAAGGATTTCCTAAAAGACATAAATCCGGGTAACTATTCTGAATTGCAGCTATCCGGCACTACCGGCGAAATATGAAAGATTTCGCCCCAATATAACGCTATCTCCGGCGCTCCTACCGCCGAAGAAATAATATCCCCGCCCCGCGGAGCCTCACCCCGCGGGCGGGGATATATTATTAGAGGAAGTAACGGGCAAAATGCCTCATTTTATAGGAGATCTTGACGAATGCCGCGATAATTTGCGAAACTCTCAAAGCATGTTTCTTGTAGTTCGAATAATACAAACAAAACACACGATACAATCACTTATATCCCAACAGAAAAATTTTTTAAATTTTTTCAAAAAACCTGTTGACAATTCCGATACCCTATAATATAATATGTCTTGCGTTGAACGACATAACAAATTTAAACAACGAAATAACGAAGTGTGGCTCAGTTTGGTAGAGCGCTGCGTTCGGGACGCAGAGGTCGCAGGTTCAAATCCTGTCACTTCGACTAACGATGAAGGAATTCCTTATTTTAAGGAGTTCCTTTTTACGTTGTCATAGAAAAACAAAAAATTCTCTCTCAAATCTTTATGTCGAAATTTGCGATGACAACAATATTCCGATCTTTGCGATGACAGCCAATACCTTTGCAAGCGACCGCAAAAACTGCCGCGATGCGGGAATGAACGGATATATCCCGAAACCTGTCAGCATCAAGGAGATTACGGATACTTTGAACGGAAGTACACATCAGTTATAATTTTACAGAAATCATGAGGGACGAGCGATCGTCCCTTTTGTGAAGAAAAGAGGAAAAAATGGTTACAGACCTGACAAAGGAACATCCGGATAAAACGTTATGGCGTTTTTTGCTTCCGATGATGTTCAGTGTGGCTTTTCAACAGATATACAATATTGCGGACAGTATGATCGCGGGAAGATTTGCGGGAGAGGATGCGCTGGCTGCGGTTGGGGCGTCTTACCCGATCACTGTTATTTTTATGGCATTTGCTGTGGGAATGAACCTTGGGGCATCTGTGATCGTATCGAGACTGTTTGGAGCGGGTGACCGCAAAGGCGTGAAGCGTGCTGTTACGACGGCTTTTGCCTCATCACTGAGTCTAGCTGTGATTCTGACAGTGTATGGATATTTTTTCTGCCGCAATATGATGGAATGGATCCACACGCCACAGAATATCATGCAGGACGGTGTGCTATATCTTAAGATTTATGTGTTTGGACTGATCTTTCTGATGCTGTACAATGTCTGTACGGGGATTTTTACTGCACTTGGTGATTCCAGGACGCCGCTGTGGTTTCTGCTTGGATCATCGGCAGGAAATATTGTCCTGGATCTTCTGTTTGTGGCGAAACTTCACTGGGGCGTAGCCGGTGTTGCATGGGCGACATTTATTGCACAGGGGATTTCGGCGGTGCTGGCGCTTGTTACATTGCTGGTGAGACTGCAGAAGTTTGCAGGAAAGGAAAGAGTGCCGCTGTTTGACAGGAAACTTTTTGTACAGATCCTTGCAATTGCGGTGCCGAGTATTCTGCAGCAGAGTGTTTTGAGCGTGGGTAACCTTTTTGTCCAGGATATCGTAAACAGATATGGGTCAGCAGTCGTTGCAGGATATTCCGGGGCGATCAAACTGAATACATTTGCGATCAATATTTTTATGACGCTTGGTTCCTGCCTTTCGAGTTATACGGCACAGAACATTGGCGCAGGAAAACAGGAGAGGATTCCGATGGGATTTCGGACAGGGCTGAAACTTTCGGAGCTGACAGCACTTCCGTTTGTAGTCCTTTATTTCGGACTCAGCCAGCAGATGATGGGACTTTTCCTGAATGCAGAAAGCTCAGCGGCGATCCATGCAGGTGTGATGTTTCTTCGGATCGTCTCGCCGTGGTATTTCATGATCGTGGTGAAACTTATGACAGATGGGATCATCCGTGGTTCCGGGGCAATGATCTACTTTGTCATCGCGACGATTCCGGACCTGATTCTTCGAATCGGATTTGCACTGATGCTTTCGCCCAGATTTGGAAGTACAGGAATCTGGATGGCGTGGCCGTTCGGGTGGATCGCAGCAACTGTATTGACGATTATTTTCTATCGGAAAGTAAAAAATGGATATGGAATGAGAAATGCCGCTGGTCAGAAATGACTGGCGGTGTTTTTTTGTTTGTGTATTGAGAAATTGTCGGTAGTGTTTCCGGGGATTCTATGGTGGGTCTGAGTGGGAAAATAAAAAGTACGAAATGGACTACATGAAAAGAAAACTTATGAGAAAGTGAAAAAACGGATCATATGAGATTTTTGAAAAATTCCCCGACATCGCAGTGCAAAATCTGTGAGAGTGCGAGCAGTTCACTGACTTTGATGTTCATACGGTTTGTTTCCAGCTTTGCGTAAGTGCTTTTGGAGATCGGGATTCCCATGAGATTCAGACGGGCGATCACCTGATCCTGTGTGAGCTTGTTCTGATAACGCATCTGCTGAATATTCCCGCCGATGTCCAGGTCCGGTCGTATTTTCTGCATATCGTCTTCCTCATAAATAAATTTCGCAATAAAGAAAGCTCTTATGCATTGATGATATAGACGAATTCTTTTATAATGTTTCGTAATAGGGAAACATTTGTCCTGAAACGGAAAAGACATAACATAAAAAACAACACGTCTGATCCGCAGGAAAAGAAGGAGTAAATATGGGGATAGAAAAGGAATTGTCACAGATATGTGCAATGATCGAGAGCGGGAAACTTTGTTATGCGGATGCGGTGTATTATCTGAATCTGATGAGAAAAAAATATGGGATCTGGGAGAAAGAGTTTCGGCAGATTTGTGATGTGTGGAGCCAGAAGGGGGAACTGAGCGGAGAACTGGATCGGCACAGAGACAGAGCAGAAGATGAAGCAGATGGATTGTATCAGAGAGTTCTGGACGGATTGTATGAGATGGTGGAACTGGGAGAAATAACGCTGGAAATGATGACGGAAAATCTGTGGGAGGATGCTTATGAAACAAAAAAAGATCTATGCAGAGGTTATGTCGGTTTTTATCCGGAGCTGCCGGGCTGCATCGGATATGGGAAAGATAAGGAGATGCTTCGTGAGAATATGAAGGAATCTCTGGAGAAATGGGTCCGCGCGGGATATGAGCAGTGGCGCGAGCGATGGATCATGGGTGGATGCGAGAAACTGTAAGGTCTATTTTGAAATGGGGGTTCATATACATAAGTGATGTAAAAAATCAGGAGGATATACTTTGGCGGAATATCGACGCTTTGTGGCGTATGTATATGAATATCTGAAAGGAAAAAAAGGGAGTAACTGTGGATTCATCAGGGTAGAAGCCTGGGGGAAAGTGTGCAGGATGGAGATCCATCTGCGCTGTCCGGGACTGCTTGCGGGAACGGAATGTGGTGTTTATGGGTTTGTGAGGAAAAAAGGACTGCTTGACGGCAGCAGGATCGGAAACTGCCGGACGGAAGAGGGAAAGATGGACTGTCTGCTGGAAACGGAGACGATGGCTGTCGGGCAAGGGAAGATCCCGCTTGGGGAAATGAATGGTATGGTGCTGATCCTGGAAAGTGGAGGATTCTTTGGCACAGAATGGGATGACCAGCCGATCCGGCCGGAGGACTTCCGGGTGATGCCGGAGGCACGGAAGGAGCCGAAATCTGATGGGGAATTGAAGCGTGTTGGAACGGAAGAAGGAAAGACTGATCGTGGAGGACAGGAGCAGGAAACGGAAGATGCGAAATTGATGGGAAGTCTACACAATAATGTAGAAAATGCTGGCGAGGATGAAAGAGATATAGTGGATGGAAACATAACGGAACAGAGTGCAGGTGAAGGGGCGATGAAATCTCAGGATAAATCGTCGCAGGATATGGACACTTCGCGGCCGGAAATCCATACTCAGTCCATAGAAGGGCAGGAAATCGAAGAATATCCGCGTCCACCGTATGGTCCGGTGCCGGGAGGACCGAATCGTCCACC
>CEAE01030101.1_pt1 | contig 14129 bp, 6 predicted proteins | sample 554951 | NCBI WGS metagenome assembly CEAE01 (sample SAMEA3182076, study PRJEB8094) | gut metagenome | biome: human; feature: gut; material: Stool; isolation source: human stools | place: Canada | collected 2012-03-28
GCTCTACGGTCTGAGTAACACCAATCTCCAGAAAATGATCGACGAGCTGAAACCGGTGGGACTTGACGGGTTAGAAGCAATCTACTCCACCTACACCACCGGAGAAGAACAGCAGATGAAACGTCTTGCAAGGGAAAACGGACTGCTTATCAGCGGCGGCTCTGATTTCCACGGCTCAAACAAACCGGATATCGCTCTTGGCAGAGGACGGGGACATCTGTATATTCCTTACTCTGTTTTAGAAACGATAAAAGCCGGCAGATAAAAAAAGGAAGCTTACATATCAACGGTAAGCTTCTCTTTTTTTATAAAATAAACTTCTCGATCACTTCCGCGATCGCATCATGATTATTATCATTTTCCGTAACATAATCAGCGGCTTTCTTGATATCATCGATTCCGTTCTTCATAGCGATACCAATATGTGCGGATTGGATCATCGGAATGTCGTTCTGCTCATCTCCGATCGCAACCGTGCTGGTATGTGGAATATTTAACAATTTCACCAGATACTGTGCGCCGGTTCCTTTGTCCGTGTCGATCGGACAATACTCCAGATACTCTTTACAGGAGAAAAAGGAGTTGCATTTTCCTTTTGCCCAGGCGGCATTGGCTTTCTGGAAACGTTTTAATTTTTCATCATCCTCCAGATGGATCAGAATGACTTTCTGAGGTTCCGAATCCAGACAATCCGAAATTCTTCTTGTGAGTTTGTAGGTCATATGAGAACGCTCAACATAATAATCCAGTTCTTTTGTGTGTCGTTTTGTCACAATGTCTACAGTATTGTAGGTCTGCGCATAGATGCCGGCTTTATGCGCCCGGTCAAAAATCTCCTGCGCAACCTCGATTGGAAGTGCACTTTTATAAAGCACACGGTCTGCTGCGCAGTCATAGACCACTGCCCCATTAAAGGCGATCATATAGCATCCCGGACTGGTCAGTCCAAGATCCTTTGCAACAATCCTGCCCGACTCTACCGGTCTTCCGGTTGCCAGAACAAAATAGTGTCCACGCTCTAACATTTTCTGTATTGCAGCCCGGTTCTTTTCAGAAATCGACTTATCATCACACAATAATGTATGATCCAGATCTGCAAATAAAATTTTATTATTCATAGCCATCCTCCCTCACACAATAACTGCTCTTTCCGTACTGCTATTTATTCTACAGGTTCTGCCGGGATAAACACTCTTCCCTGATATCCATGAGATGGTTTTGAAACATTTTCCATTGCCTCCCTGCAGAAAACATCCTGAGATGACAACGCAATTTTTCCGCGTCTGTCTACCTTCTCGTAATTGCCGTCAGCATGCAGTACATGTGCTTTTAAAGTGTCTGCCAGTTCCACATCCAGAATATGTCTGACACGTTTTTTCAGTTCATCATCTAATACCGGGAATAAAATCTCCACTCGTCTGTCTAAGTTACGCGGCATCCAGTCGGCACTTCCCATGTAAAGTTCTTCTTCTCCATCGTTGAAGAAATAGAAGATCCGGCTGTGCTCTAAGAAATTTCCAACGATCGAACGGACTTCAATATTCTCGCTCACCCCCGGGATCCCGACTTTTAAGCAGCAGATTCCACGGACGATCAGCTGGATCTTAACGCCTGCTGCAGACGCTTCATAAAGGGATTCAATGATTCCCGGATCACAGAGCGAATTCATTTTTGCAATGATCTTTGCAGGTTTTCCCTCTTTTGCATGCTTCGTCTCACGGCGGATCAGCTTTGTGAACTTCGTGCGAAGCCAGATTGGTGCAACCGCAAGTTCATTCCACGACAATGGTTCGGAGTAGCCGGACAACATATTGAATACGGCAGTTGCATCCTCTCCGATCGCACCGTCACAGGTAAAAATACCACAGTCTGTATATAACTTTGCTGTGGAGTCGTTGTAGTTACCGGTTCCAAGATGCACATAACGACGGATACCATCTTCCTCCCTCCGGACAACCAGCGCTATTTTGCTGTGGGTTTTCAGTCCAACCAGACCATAGATAACATGGCAGCCAGCCTGCTCTAATTTTTTTGCCCAGACAATGTTATTTTCCTCATCAAACCGGGCCTTTAACTCCACTAAAACAGAAACCTGCTTGCCGTTTTCAGCCGCCTGTGCCAATGAAGCAATAATTGGTGAATTGCCGCTGACACGGTAAAGCGTCTGTTTGATGGCAAGTACATCCGGATCCACAGATGCCTGACGTATAAAATCAACCACCGGATCAAACGTCTGGTATGGATGATGCAAAAGGATATCTCCTTTTCGGATCTCATCAAAAATATTTTCCCCCGGTACGATCTCCGGCACGCGCTGTGGCGTGTAAGGCTCATTCCGCAGATCGTCACAGCCTTCTAATCCATACATTTTCATCAGAAATGTGAAATCAATTGGTCCGTTGATCTGAAAAATATCCTGTTCTGCCACTTTTAATTCATCTTTTAAGAAGTTTAACAGCTTTTTGTCAATGCCATCTTCTACTTCCAGACGGATCACCTCGCCCCACTGACGCATTTTTAACTGTTTCTGAATCTCTTTTAGCAGGTCCGCCGCTTCATCCTCATCAATCGACAGATCGGCATTTCGCATAACACGGTAAGGATATGCGCAGAGTACATCGTAGTTTAAAAACAGTTTATCAATATTCCGCTCAATGACCTGCTCCAATAAAATGAAGGTCTTTTCATTTCCATCTTCCGAAGGGATATGTACCAGGCGTGGCAACACGCTTGGAACCTGGACGGTTGCAAATTCAATTTCCTCTTTTTCTGCTTTTCCTTTTTTCTTGGAAAGAAGTGCTGCAATGTTCAATGTCTTGTTCCGGATCAGTGGAAATGGTCTTGAGGCATCCACCGCCATCGGGGTGAGTACCGGATATACATTGTCTTCAAAATAGCGGTCCACAAACGCAGCCTGTGACTCACTCAGATCTTCAAACGCATCTATCACAACGATCCCATGCTGGTGCATAAGCGGTACAAGAGAACGGTTATAGGTATTGTACTGAAGTGTGACAAGCTCTCTTGTGCGCTCATTGATCTTCTCTAACTGTTCTGATGCTGACATTCCGGCAATGTCTTTTTTCTTATAATTAGCGTGTACCATATCCTTCAGGGAAGCGACACGCACCATAAAAAATTCGTCCAGATTTGACGAAGTGATACTGACAAACTTTAATCGCTCCAGAAGCGGAATGGATTTATCTCTCGCTTCGTTTAATACGCGGTGGTTAAATTTCAGCCAGCTTAATTCCCTGTTTTCGTAATATTCCGGTTTTTTAAAATCCTGTTCTTTCTCCATAAGATAAACCTAGCCTTTCCATTGGTTGACTGTCAGCCGTAGACTCTCTTCTCTTTGATCACCGGCTTTATGCTGAATATATTTTCAAAATATGACGTTTTGGCATCAAACAGTGCTTTTTCCAAAGCAATATCATCCATTGTCTCAATTGTGATCACAAGCTCTCTTCCCTTGACCGCCGCCTTCACATTCTTAAACTTCTGCTTGTGGCTCCGGTCCATTGCATTGGATACACGAAGGATTGCAGAAAGTTTTGCAACGGACAGATAACTGTCATGATCCAATTTATCTGCGAGATCTTCATAGTCAGGAAGCGGCCATGTATTATATAATACTGTGTTTGCAACAATCTCACGCTCTTTGTGTGTCAGTCCGATAATCTCGGAAGCCATAATAATATCATAGGAGCAGGACGGACCGTTGGCAAAACTGATATATTTTCCGCAGTCATGTAAAATGGCAGCCACCTGCAAAAGCAGCCGTTCTCTTCTGCCAAGTCCATGTACTTTTTTCATCGTATCAAAAATAAGGGTTGCCATCTGCGTCAGTGCATCAATATGTGGGGTGTAACTCATGTAACGCTCGGAAAGATTTCTTGCGGCAGATAAGACATCCGCCTCAAAATCATGTTCCACCCGGATCATATTATTCTTCTGTGCATAGTGGAATGCGATACCATCGCTGACATTCGTTCCCGGTGCCCAGAGACTCTCCGCGCCGATGCTCTCCGCCATGCATTTAAAGATCATCATATATGGAATGACAAGCGCATCACTCTCATTCGAAAGGTTCAATTCCTCTGAGATTTCCTCTAATGTCTTCTCATCCAGCTTTCTGATGTACTTTAAGAACTTTGCTGCCTCTATGGTATTGTCTTCCTTGTTTTTTTCTACTTTTCTGCTGATCTCTGATATATAATCACCGATGATGATCAGGTATTTGATCTTCGTCTCCTGAAGATACATAGCTTTAAAAACTTCAAGTTCCTTGTCAACAAGTTCTTCTACCTGAAGTTCATACTGTGCCAGATTATTACTTTTTCTTGCAAGCTGCTCCCGCATACGCATGGTGCCGAGTGCCAGATGCTGTGTTGTGACTACTTTTCCCTTTGAGAATACCGTGATCTGCATACCGCCGCCTCCGGCATCCACAACTGCTGCACCTTTCTGGATCATACGCTCAAAATCTTCCCGCATGGCAACCGATTTATAACTGATAAAGCGATGCTCAGAGTTACTTAAAACTTTTACGAGAAGTCCTGTCCGGATGCGGATCTGGTCTAAGATAAAAAGCTCATTTTCAGCGTTTCTCAAGGCTGCGGCAGCATATGCTTCGTAGCTGTCCACCCGGTAGCCGTCCATGATCTTTTTGTACTCGGCAAGCGTATCACACAGCGCCTCCACAAGTTCATATCCGATACTTCCCTTGGAATATGCATCTCTTCCGAGCTCGATCCTGCTCCGGATATAATCGATGTCACGGATTTTCTTCTTTCCTGAAATCTCAAATATTTTAATACTTACTTCATAAGAACCGATATAAATTGCTGCGAATGTATGGATCACCAGATGTCTGCCTCCTCATTTCTTTTGTATATCTCTATTATACCAATTTTTTATTCTTTTCCAAGTAAATAGTTGATAAATTGCTGCGCTGTCCTGCCGGATAATCCGCCGTGGGAAAGCTCCCATTTATTGGCCTCAGCAAGCAAAGTGTCCTCATCCATGGAAACCTGATATTTTTCTGCAAGTACTTTGACAATATTCTGGAATTCCTTCTTATTCGGTGCGCCAAAGTAGATGGAAACACCAAATCTTGCATACAGGGATAATTTTTCCTGTACAGTATCGGAAGTATGCATATCCTCACGCACTTCCTCTTTATCCGAAAATGTTTCACGGATCAGGTGGCGTCTGTTGGAGGTTGCATAAATCAGTACGTTGTCCGGTTTTTTTTCAAGACCGCCCTCGATCACTGCCTTCAGATATTTATATTCGATCTCAAACTCTTCAAAAGAGAGATCGTCCATGTAAATAATGAACTTGTAATTGCGGTTTTTGATCTGTGCGATGACATCATTCAGATCACTGAACTGGTGCTTGTACACTTCAATCAGACGTAAGCCTCTGTCATAGTACTGGTTTGCAATGGCTTTGATACTGGTGGATTTTCCGGTTCCGGCATCCCCATATAACAGACAGTTATTTGCCTGCTTTCCGCTGACAAATGCTTCTGTATTGTCGATGAGTTTCTGTTTTGCAAGTTCATAGCCAACCAGATCGTCTAATTTCACATGGGCAATATTTGTGATCGGCACGATCTCCACCTCTTCCTTTTCCCTGTGCTGAATGCGGAATGCCTTGTGAAGTCCGAGTTTACCAACGCCAAAATCTTTATAAAAAGCCGTCACTGCATCTTTAAATTCAGAAACATTTGAGGAAGCTTCCAGCTTTAACTTCAACTCATTGATGCGCTCCTTGATCCTCTTGTTAAAAATCTTTCCGCTCCCTGTCATGCTCTGGTAATCGGTGATGACATCGATACAGTCCATCTCAAAATAAGAGGCAAGCTTTCCAAAATCGAAATCAAACAGCGATTTGATGATCTCAAAGTCATGCAATACGATCTGATTGATGGATCCCTCCACTTCTCCGCGGATCTCACAGGCTTTGCTGTAAGCATTCTCATTATTTACAAGAATAAATGCCAGAAAACTGTGCCACAGGTTTCCCTCAAATCCATGACTCACTGCCAGCTCCATTAGCTGGTTCCAACTCTCATACAAAAGAGACTCCACGTCCTCTTTGTTATAATATTCATTTTCGTAATTCTCCATGATCCAGGTCATGTTGTAAAATAAGTTACCATTTTCAAAATCTTTATATAAGATCAAATTCTTTGGACTTTTCATCAGTTTATTCATTCCCTTCTGCACTCACATAATTGCCAAGTATTTTCAATCGGATGGTCTCCTCTGTCAGCCCCCGCAGCGCATTCTGTACGGCTGCATCATTGAGGTTTCCCTCAATGTCAACAAAGAAGCGGTACTCCCACGCTTTTCCCTGCACCGGTCTGGACTCGATCTTGTTCATGTTGATTCCGTTGTAGATAAAATGGGACAGCTTATGGTACAGCGAACCGCTCTCATGCGGAACTTCAAAAGAGATACTGATCTTATTGGCTCTCGATTCAAAAATCTTCTTGTTCGCCACAATGATAAACTTTGTGTAATTGTTTTTATTGTTCTGGATCGCCTCGTCGAGCACTTTCAGACCATAAATATCCGCAGTCAGGGTGCTTGCGATCGCTGCCTTGTTCTTTTTCCCATCCTCTTTGATCTTCTGGGCGGACATCGCCGTATTTTTCAGACTGTGCTTTTCCCAGTCTCTGTGGCTCTCAAGGTATTTCGAGCACTGCATCAGCGCCTGTGGGTGGGAATAAATGTCGGTGATATCGTCCATGTCTGCTTCCGGCAGACCCAAAAGTGCATGGTCGATACGGATGATCTGCTCTCCCACGATATAATTATTGTATTCCACCATAAGATCATAGTTCTCGGAAACGATTCCGGCGGATGAATTCTCAATTGGGAATACAGCGTAATCGGCCTCCCCGTTTTGGATGGCTTCCATCGCATCCCGCCACGTATCCACATGATAACTGTCTGCATTCTCCCCGAAATACTCATTCAGCGCAAGCTGGGAATACGCGCCTTCTGTTCCCTGAAATACGATTTTAGCATTTTTGTAATTCAGATGATCTACTTCTTTAAAATCGGGTTTTTCCGTCTGGCCATGTTCTGTCAGAAGCTGATACTGACGCTTCCGGCTCATGGACATGATCTGCTCGAACAGTTCACGGATACCATGTTTTAAAAATGGCGTAGTTCCTTTTCTGCTCAATGTTTCCAACTTGGAAACCTCACGCTGCTTGTCAAATACTTTCTTTCCCACAGCAATTTTATATTCAGCAACTTCCTCTGAAATTGCCATTCTGCGTTCATACAGATCCACGATCTGACTGTCGATCTGATCAATCTCATCTCTTAGTTCCAATAAATCTCTCATAAAAAATCCAAGCCTTTCCATTTATTATTTATAATATATTACATTCACAGTTTGCTTGCAAGAGAACACTTGCGTCATGGTATACAGAAATGCTATACTTTTTATAGATAAAGATTATAAATCAAAGAGGTGATTTACTTATGAAAAAAATTTGGAAATGGCTGCTTTTTGTGTTGGTGATCCTTCTTGCTGCCGGGTGTGTTTTCCTCTACCGGTACATAAACCGCATTCGGTATAATGACGGTTATGTCAACGGCAACACTGCGGGAAATCTGTATAACGAAGGATATTTCTGTGAAAAAGATGGTATTGTCTACTTTGCCAACCCTGCCGACAACTACTGTCTGTACTCCATGAACCCGGACGGCACAAACATCAAAAAGTTAGAGGATCAGAGTGTCAGCTACATCAACGTGGATGACCACTACATTTATTACTGTAAACTTAAGGGAAAAAGCGCTGATTCGTTTTCCTTCCTCCCGGTCAATACCAACAGCTTATGCCGGCTGGACATTGACGGAAAAGGAAAACCTGAAATTTTAGATGATGATCCGTGTATGTATGCTTCCCTGGTTGGAAATTATCTGTACTATCTGCATTATGATACCACTGATGCAACCACGCTGTACAAAGTCAAAATTGATGGCAAGGAAAAAGAGCAGGTAGAAAAACAGTCCTACTTTACCGCAAGTACCGATGGACAATATATTTATTATAACGGACTGACAGACAATCATAATATCTATGAGATGGACACTTCCAATGACCACGCAAAAGTCATCTATGAGGGGAACTGCTGGATGCCGGTGAAAGACGGAAACAATCTTTATTTTATGGACTGTGAAAACGATTACCGCATTGCCAAAGTCGATCTGACAAATGGTGAAAAAACGCTGGTCACGGACTGCCGTGTCGACTGCTATAATGTCACAGGCGATAAAATCTTTTTTCAGAAAAATGATAAGACAAATCCGGCCATCTGTTGTATTAATACAGATGGAAGCAATTATCAGGAATTAAAAGAAGGCAACTACACTGCCATTAATGTAACTTCCACTTATGTCTATTTTAAAGATTTTACGACCAAAACCCCTTATTATACATCTGTTGCTGCCCCGGGCAATGTACAGATTTTCAATCCGTAAGCAGGCGTTGTTACAATGCAATTTTTTACAAAAAAAGAAACGTCAGGAAACTTCATTTTTTCCTGGCGTTTCTTTATCCCGCAAAACAAATATTTATGCAAAATCAAATAACGACAACTGATTGGACTCCGGCATATCGCCCAGCAGTCCAAGATCTGCCATAAGATCAATGGTAGATTTCGTCACCTTGGTTCTCTGGCGGAAATCATCTTTGGATAAGAATTTTCCGTCTTTTGCTGCCTCCGCAACCGCAATTGCAGCATTGTCACCCATACCTTCAATGGTATTTAACGCCGGCATAAGCTTTCCGTCGATGATCTGGAAACGGTCCGGCAATGCACGGTAAATATCAATTGGCGTAAAATCAAAACCTCTCGCATACATCTCCTGCACGATCCGCATATCACGGTAGACATCCTGCTCTTTTTTGGAAAGAGAGTCTTTTCTTCTTGTGTAATCCTTATAAAAATATTCCAGACGCTCTTTTCCCTGACACATGATCTCATAGTTGAAACCGGTCGCACGAATGGAAAAATATGCTGCATAATAGGCGAGTGGATAAAAAACTTTACAGTATGCAATACGCCACGCCATCATAACGTAGGCAGCCGCATGTGCTTTCGGGAACATATACTTGATCTTTAAACACGAATCAATATACCATTCCGGTACATTATGTGCCCGCATCTCTTCCTTCCATTCTTCCTTTAATCCCTTACCTTTTCGAACAGACTCCATAATGGTAAAGGACTGCTCACTGTCAAGTCCCATACCGATCAGATAAATCATAATATCATCACGGGTACAGATTGCAGTAGAAATCGTTGCAATCCCCTGCTCAATTAAAGTCTGTGCATTTCCCAACCACACATCCGTACCATGCGAAAGTCCTGAAATTCGGATTAGATCCGAAAATTCGGTCGGTTTCGCATCAATAACCATCTGCATCGCAAAATCTGTTCCAAACTCCGGGATTCCTAAACATCCCAGGGGAATACCGTTGATGTCTTCCGGTTCTACTCCCAATGCAGAGGTATTCATAAACAGCGACATGACTGTCTGATCGTCCAAAGGGATCGTCTGTGGATCAAGTCCTGTCAAGTCCTGTAACATACGGATCATGGTCGGATCATCGTGTCCGAGAATGTCCAGTTTTAATAAGTTATGGTCGATGGAATGGTAATCAAAATGAGTCGTAACCGTTGCAGTCGTCATATCGTTTGCCGGATGCTGTACCGGAGTAAACGTATTAATCTCCTCGCCCACCGGAAGAACAACGATACCTCCCGGATGCTGTCCGGTCGTTCTCCGGACGCCGACACATCCCTGTACAATACGGTCAATCTCACAGTTTCTCTTGTGAATTCCACGCTCTTCATAATAATTTTTGATATATCCAAATGCAGTCTTATCCGCAAGTGTACCAATCGTTCCGGCACGGAATGTCTGTCCGTAACCGAAAATAACCTCACAGTAAGCATGGGCTTTACTCTGATACTCACCGGAAAAGTTTAAGTCGATATCCGGCTCTTTATTTCCCTTGAATCCAAGGAAGGTCTCAAATGGAATATCAAATCCATCTTTTACCAGCTTTTTGCCACACACCGGACAAATCTTATCCGGCATATCACAACCACTTCTTCCGGAAAATGCCTTGACTTCCGGTGAATCAAAATCGCTGTATTTGCAATATTCGCAACGGTAATGCGCCTGCAATGGATTTACCTCCGTGATACCGGACATGGTCGCTGCAAAAGAGGAACCTACCGAACCACGGGAACCTACAAGGTAACCATCCTCGTTCGACTTCCATACAAGCTTCTGTGCGATAATATACATTACCGCATATCCATTGGAAATAATCGAATTTAATTCTCGGTCAAGCCGCTCCTTTACGATCGGAGGCAGTTCTTCACCATACATGCTGTGCGCCTTGTTATAGCAGATATCACGGAGCATCTGATCCGAATTCTCGATAAACGGCGGACACTTATCCGGTCTTACCGGTGCAATCTTCTCACACATATCCGCAATTTTGTTCGGATTTGTAATGACAACTTCTTCTGCTTTGGTACTTCCAAGATATTCGAATTCCTTTAACATTTCCTCCGTTGTGCGGAGATATAACGGTGCCTGCTCGTCAGCATCCTTAAATCCCTTTCCGGCCATAATAATACGGCGGTAGATTTCATCTTCCGGGTCAAGGAAATGCACATCGCAGGTAGCCACCACAAGCTTGTTAAATTCCTCCCCCAGTCTGCAGATCCTGCGGTTGATATCCTGCAGCTCTTCCATCGTATTCACCGGCTCCTTGTCACTGCGCAACATGAACTCATTGTTTCCAAGCGGCTGTATCTCCAGATAATCATAGAACTTTACAAGTCTTATGATCTCTTCCTGCGGTCTTCCGCCCACAATCGCACGGTATAATTCTCCAGCTTCACAGGCAGAGCCTAAAAGAAGTCCCTCTCTGTATTTGACAAATTCACTTTTTGGCACACGTGGTCTCTTATTATAATACGTGAGGTGTGAAAGTGAAACCAGACGATACAGATTGATACGTCCGATGTCATTTGTCGCCAGAATAATTGCATGGTAGGTCGGCATTTTCATGACCGTTTCCGGGGAGGTGGAAACCATATGGTTCACATCATCGAGATTTTCCATACCGCGTTCTTTTAACATCTCAATAAATTTCACAAAAATTTCTGCTGTACAGGCAGCATCGTCAACTGCACGATGATGGTTTTCCAGTGAGACATTCAATGCCTTTGCAACGGTATCGAGTTTAAAACGATTCAGGTTCGGCAGCAGAATTCTGGCAAGAGCCACTGTATCTATGATCGTAAACTCTCTCTCTATCCCCTGATCCTTGCAGTTTTTCTTAATAAAACTCATATCAAATTCCGCATTGTGGGCAACCATGATCGCACCCTCGCAGAACTTCATAAATTCCGGCAGAATCTCCTCAATCTTCGGTGCATCAATGACCATATCATCCTTAATTGAGGTCAATTCCTCGATTCGGAATGGAATTGGCACTTCCGGGTTTACAAATGTCGAAAAGCGGTCTGTAATGACACCACCGACTACTTTCACTGCACCGATCTCAATAATCTTATTCTTATCCGGGCTGAAACCGGTCGTCTCCAAGTCGAACACCACAAAGGTTTCATCGAGGCTCTGTCCTTTCGAATCTGTGATAATATCCTTCAAGTCGTCCACCAGATACGCTTCCACACCGTAGATAACCTTAAAATCGTCATCCGGACTCAGTGCATGGTTTGCATCCGGGAATGCCTGTACATCGCCGTGGTCGGTGATCGCAATCGCCTTATGTCCCCATTTCATGGCACGCTTTACGATGTCTTTACACTCGGACACACCATCCATATCACTCATCTTTGTATGACAGTGCAATTCCACACGTTTCTCCGGACTGGTGTCCATACGGGTGGTCGTAAAGTCTGCAATCTTCTTAATTCCAACGATCGAACCGATTGTTAATTCACTGTCAAACTTATCGATTGTCGTGACACCTTTGATTTTTAAGAATGCCCCTTTTTTCAGATTGCCAAGAAGCTCATCCCTGTCTTCATTTCTTGTAAATATTTTCAGGACAATGGAATCCGTAAAATCTGTGACCGACATGATAATGATTGTCTTTTCGTTACGGATCTCCCTCGTCTCAACCGTCATGACCTGACAGCGGATGGTAACTTCACCCATCTCACCCACGATTTTCTCCAATGGGATGGTTTCTCCATCCTCAATATCACGACCGTAAATCACATCCGGATTATCGGATTTTTTACCTCCGCCAAAGCCACCGCCATCATAACGTTTTTTAAACTCTTTCCGTGGTCCGTCATATGTTTTTTTTGCAGTATTTCCTGCACCATTTGCAGATTTTGCATCGTTTTTTGCAGGTTTTACGGCGTTTCCACCACCTGTAGAACCACTGTCTCCAGATGTTGTAGTCTGACCGGAAGCTGCACTTTTTTCATTGGCATCTGAAGCAACTGCAACTGTCTCTCCGTCCTCATCCTTCAAATTGATATTTTTTAATATATTTTTGATTTCAAACTGAATCTGAAGATCACTGTTTTTCTTGTACCTGCTCTCTTTTGGTTCCTCAAAGTCAAGGTCAACAATCAGGTTCATGCCACAGCGCTCACACACGATTTTCTCTAAAAATTCCACAATTTCATGGGAGCGTGTCTGTGCAATGATCGTATTTTCCAGTACAAGATGCAGATGACTGTCATCCGTAAATTCCATTTTGGAAGCACGCAGCAGATTGTATTCCATCAGACTGTAGGCTTTTAACTCTTCTAAAATACTGTCCTTATACATATCCATCAGCGTGCGGGCGGTATACTGCTCGGAGAGCTGATACTTTTCGATAATACGGACATTCATCCGTTTTCCCTTAAATATCTGCTCCTCAATGGATTTTTCTAACTGCGTAATGTTATTTTTATGTATGAGATGACTGCCCAAAAGATAGACACGGATATGATCTCTCTCATGATTCATCCCTACCTTGGTAACTTCCATCTCAGATAAAATTTTCTTCATATCCCCGGACACATCCAGTGTCGGAAAGACATCAAAAAATAGTTTTGCCATAATTATTCATTCCAATGTAACAGTTCATAGCGGAGTGCCTCTAAAAGTTCTGACTCCGGCACTTTTTTGAATACTTCGCCATGTTTGATAATAAGTCCTTCTCCGATTCCCCCGGCGATTCCGATATCTGCCTCTTTTGCTTCTCCCGGACCATTAACAACACATCCCATAACGGCAACTTTAATGTCAAGAGGAATGTCAGCAACCATATTTTCTACCTGATTGGCCAGCTGGATCAGATTGATCTGTGTTCGTCCACAGGTAGGACAGGATACTACTTCCACACCACCCTGACGGAGTCCAAGTGTTTTTAAAATTAATTTGGCAGATTTGATCTCCTCTAATGGATCTCCTGTCAGGGAAACCCGGATCGTGTCACCGATTCCCTGATGTAAGATCAATCCAAGTCCGATGGCTGACTTGATATTACCGCTGATGATCGTACCGGCTTCCGTGATCCCGACATGCAGTGGATGATCGGTCTGGCTTGCGATCAGTTCATGCGCTTTCACACACATCATAACATCCGAAGATTTGATACTGATGACAAGATTATCATATCCCATATCTTCAATCAGTTTTACTTTATCCAAAGCACTTTCTACCAGTCCCTCAGCCGTCACTCCATGGTATTTCTCCACCAGATTTTTTTCTAAGGAACCACTGTTTACCCCTACACGGATTGGAATGTTGCGCTCTTTTGCGACATCCACCACTGCCTTTACACGCTCCGCGCTTCCGATATTGCCAGGGTTGATGCGGATTTTGTCTGCTCCATTCTCCATTGCTGCAATTGCAAGACGATAGTCAAAATGAATGTCTGCAACGACCGGAATCTGCACCTGTTTTTTTATCTCCTTTAATGCCTTCGCTGCATCCATCGTAGGCACTGCACAGCGGATGATATCACATCCGGCAGCTGTAAGCTGATTGATCTGTGCGGCAGTTGCCTCCACATTCTCGGTTTTTGTATTGGTCATAGAC
>CEAE01032372.1_pt1 | contig 14122 bp, 12 predicted proteins | sample 554951 | NCBI WGS metagenome assembly CEAE01 (sample SAMEA3182076, study PRJEB8094) | gut metagenome | biome: human; feature: gut; material: Stool; isolation source: human stools | place: Canada | collected 2012-03-28
CCCTGCCGTAAAGTCCATCGTCCCGGCGGCAATGCGGCAGTTCCGCACGCCGGGCACCGGTTCGCCTGCCATGCCCATATCCACGGGCACCACATCACAGTGGGCCGCGCGGGCCATCTGACACACACTGGTGCGCCGCATTGCAAGGTTTTCGGCCACGGCGCGGGTCACTTCCTGCCCGGTCTGGCTCACCCCCTGCGCCACCACACCGTTGTCCGCGCAGAGCACCACCACCGCCCGGCGGGAGAGATCAAACTCCGCACTGCCGGTGAGGGCAGCGGCGTCCTCCAGCATGGTCTCCAGCCGGCCCAGCCCGCCCAGAGGCTTTGCAAGGCTGGCCCAGTGGGCGTGTGCCGCCGCGCGGGCGGCTTCGTCCGGCGGGGTGATACCCGCCAAAAGTGCATTCAGTTCCGTTTCGGTCATTTTGGTCATCCTTTTGTTTTGCTGTATCGTTCTGCCGCACGCACAAAGCGTCCCGGCAGGGGCGTGCCCGCCCAGTATAAATGCGGGAAGCCCGCATAGAAATTCTCGTTTGCAAAGCCGCATTCCCACTGCATTTTCTCGTTTTTACGGGCCGTAAATGCAGTGCCGTTTGCGGTGGAATCCCAGTGGTGAAATTCGTGGACGGGCAGGCTTTCTCCCGCGCGGAACAGCATACTGTCCCGCTTTGCGGTCAGGACGGCATAGCCAAACCGTACCAGCCTGCCCGCCCGGACGCCTGCTCCCGGCAGGACGCCCGCCATGGGCCAGCTCTTTCCCTCGGTGTCCTCCAGACTCTGCCCGAGGTACAGAAAGCCGCCGCACTCTGCCGCTGTCGGCAGGCCGGCGTTCACAGCCTGCCGGATGGAGGCCCGCATGGTTTTGTTTTCGCTCAGGGCCTGCGCATACAGCTCCGGGTAGCCGCCGGGCAGATACAGCCCGCAGACTCCCTCCGGCAGGGCAGCATCCCGCACCGGGCTGAAAAATACAGGCTCCGCGCCCGCCTCCCGCAAAGCGTCCAGTGTTTCGGCGTAAGTAAAACAGAAGGCTCCGTCCCTCGCCACGGCGATGCGGACAGAAGCGGAAACTGTTCCCCGGGGAGAAAGGCGTCCGCCCTCGGGGCACGGCCTTTCCGTCACCGCCGCCAGCTTCTCCCAGTCCATCACCAGACGGTCTGCCAGCAGGGCAATCTTTTCCTGAATATCCGCGATCTCGCCTGCGGTCTTCAGGCCCAGATGGCGGCTTTCCACCGCCGCCTGCGGCAGGCGGGGCAGATAGCCCAGCACCGGCAGGCCGGTCTCCCTTTCCAGCAGGTCTTTGAGCATTTTATACAGCTTTTCGGAGCAGCTATTGAGCAGGATGCCCGAAATATGGCTGTTTTTGCGGAAGTGCACAAGGCCCTGGATCTCTGCTGCCAGCGTTACGCTGGCCCCTCCGGGCTGCACCACCAGCAGTACCGGCAGGCTGAGCGTATCCGCCAGCTCCCATGCGCTGGCCCTGGTGGTCAGGCCCTGCCCATCGTAAAAGCCCATGGCCCCCTCGCACACGGCAGCGCCGTGCCCGGCGGCACAGCGGGCGTAAAGCGCCTGCACCGTGGGCCGGTCCGAGAGGAACAGATCCAGATTATGGCTGTCCACCTGCAGAGCAGAACGGTGGAACATGGGGTCGATGTAGTCCGGCCCGCTTTTGAAAGCGCAGGGGTCGGCCCCGCGCTTTTTCAGTGCCGCCAGCACAGCGCAGGTCATCGTGGTCTTGCCGCTGCCGGACCGGGGCGCGGCGATGAGGAATTGCATCATTTGCGTATACCCGTAATGAGGAAGATGGGGTTGTTTGCCATGAGCAGGTGAAGACGGCCTGCCTGCTTTGTGCGGCTGACCGCCAGCTGCACCACCTCAGCGGCAAGGCCCCGGGCGGTAAGGGCGGCAGCCGCAGCGCTCAGCGTTTCCAGCGCAATGGCGGAAATGCAGATGCGCGCGTCCGGGTTTTTGGCAAGCACGGCATCCAGCACGCCTTCCATGCCGCCTTTTGTTCCGCCAATGAACACGGCGTCCGGCGCAGGCAGGTCTGCCAGCGCATCCGGGGCGCGGCCCTCCAGGAGGGTCAGGTTAAAGGCTCGGAATTTTGCCCGGTTCTGCCGGATCAGGGCACAGGCGTCCGGATCGCACTCCACGGCATACACATGCCCTTTGGGTGCTGCCAGTGCCAGCTCCACGCTCACACTGCCTGTGCCTGCCCCCACGTCCCACAGGATATCCGCAGGTTTCACGGCCAGCTTTGCCAGCGCGGCGGCGCGTACCTCCTGCTTGGTCATGGGCACCTGGCCCCGGATGAAGCTTTCGTCCGGGAAGCCCGGCGTGCGGAAGTGCGGGACATCGAAGTTTTCCACCAGAAGCACGCTGAGCGGTGCAAAACTCTGCCCCGCCAGTTCTGCCGCAGAGCCGTAGCGGATGGCCTCTTCCCCGGTGCCAAGGTTTTCGCCCACCACGCCGTGGGCTTCGCCCATGCCGGCATCAGTCAGCTTCCGGCAGAGGGTGGCGGGTGTTTCGGCCCCGCCGGTGAGGAAAAAGACGGAGCGCTCCGTCATGCACTGCGCCACCGGGTCGCAGGCACAGCCGTGGGCCGACACCAGCTTCCAGTCCTGCCATGGGCGGCCCAGCGCCGCCGCCAGCAGCTGGATGCTGGAAACGCCCGGATACACCCGCGCAGGGATGCCCAGCGCCCGCAGGGGCGTGAGCAGGCCGGACGCACCGGAATAGAACCCGGTGTCCCCGCTGTAAAGCACGGCGGCATCCTGCCCGGGGGCCTGTGCCAGCGTCTCAAGGATCTCGGCAGGCTGATAGAGGGCAAACTGCCGGGCAGTGCACTCGGGCGGGAGGCCCGCCAGCAGCCGCTTTGCGCCAAACACAAGGCCCGCCCTGCGCACAGCGTCCTGCGCCTGTGCCGACAAAGCCTCCCAGCTGCCGCTTCCCATACCAATCAGTGTGACCATTTCAAAATCTCCTGACAATGCGTGAATAATCCTGCCTCGGTCTCGCCGACCTCCTCCGGACGGCGCAGCACCACCAGCTGTGCGCCGGTCTCGGCTGCGGCCTGCACCTTTTCGGCAAAGCCGCCCGCCGCGCCGCCGTCCTTGGTGACGAGATACCGGATGTGGAACTGTTCGATCAAAGCTTTGTTCAGCTGGCAGGAAAACGGCCCCTGCATGGCAATGATGTTCCGGTGCGGGATCCCGGCTGCCTCGCAGGCGGCAATGCCCTCCGGCGTGGGCAGGACCCGGGGATAAAGCCGCGCCGGGTCCAGCGGCGCAAACGCTGCCAGCTCCTTGGCACCGGTGGCAAGCAGGATGTTTTCCTTCGTTCCGGCAAGGTACTCTGCCGCCTGCGCCGCGGTCCCGAACACCACACAATCCTCGGGCAGCGGGCTCCGGGCCCGCAGCAGGCGGCGGTATTCCACGCCGGCCTGTGCCGCCGCAGCGCGGATGTTCCGGGTCACGTCCACCGCATACGGATGAGTAGCATCCACGCAGAGGTCTGCACCCGTCAGCAGCGCCGCCATGGCATCCGGTCCCAGCCGCCCGGCGTGGACCGTGATGCCCGCCATCTCGCCCTGTTCCTCGGCCCCCAGCGGCGTTGCCACACATACAGTCACCTCGGCCCCCAGTGCCGCCAGCTTTTTGGAGAAGCGGCGTCCCTCGGTGGTACCGCTGAACACGACAGCCTTCATTTGCGGTACCCCCGGGGTGTGACCATCCGGCCCGAAAGGGCGCGGGTATTCCCGTTGCCGATGTACACGGTGGTGAACATATCCACCGGCGTGTCTTCCAGCTCGGCCAGCGTCAGCACCCGGGCGCTCTGGCCCTCGCGGCCAATGTTGCGCACAAGGCCGCAGACCGTCTCCGGCCCCTTGCCGTTTGCGCGCAGGATGCGCACAGCCTTTTGCAGATAGTCCGGCCTGCCCTTGGAAGAGGGATTGTACAGTGCCACGCAGAAATCGCCCTGCGCGGCGCAGGCCAGCCGCTTTTCGATGACCTCCCACGGGGTGAGTCGGTCGGAAAGCGAGATCACGCAGAAATCGTGGGCCAGCGGTGCGCCCAGCACCGCCCCGCCGCTGAGGGCGGCAGTGAGTCCGGGCACCACCTCCACGGCAACATCCGGGTAGTCCTCGGCCAGTTCCAGCAGCGGGCTGGCCATGCCGTAAACACCCGCGTCGCCGCTGCACACCAGCGCGACCCGCTTGCCGGTGCGGGCCTTTTCCAGCGCCCAGCGGCAGCGGTCGATCTCCTGCGTCATGCCGGTAGCATAGTATTCCTCGCAGGGGAACTCGGGCTCGATCAGGTCAATGTAAAGCTTGTAGCCGCAGATCGCATCCGCATGTTCAAGGGCGCTCTGGGCTTCCTGGGTCAGATAAGAAACATCGCCGGGGCCAAGGCCCACCACGTAAACAACATTCTCGGGCCGGTCCATGTCCCATTCATCCATCTCAAATTCGTACCTGTCAGACATGCTGCCACCTCCAATCCGGGGCAAAGGGCCGCGCAGCCAGCGCAAAGGTCACGCCGGTGCGGGCAAATTTGTGAAAAACCAGCGGCCCGCCTGCAGCCAGCACCGCAGCGCGCTCACAGACGTTATCCACGCCGGTGACGCTCTGCACAAAGGCCGAGGGCGTAAAGCTGCCGGGGGCCTGCCGCAGCTGTTCCGCCGTGAAAAACTCCACAGGCCAGCCGCGGCTCTGGCAAAAGGCCAGAAGGCCCGCTTCGTTCTGCTTTAGATCGATGCTGGCCGCCGCCGCGATGCACTGCGGGGCAAGACCTGCCTGTGCGCAGAAGGCCGCAAAGGCTTTAGTCAGCGTGTCGGCGCCGGTGCCGCGCCTGCACCCCACCCCCAGCACACCAATGCGCGGCACAAGATGCAAAGCATCTCCCGCCGGGCACAGGGTGAGGGCAAGCTCCGGGGCCGCTGCATCTTCTGCAAGGCCCGCAGGCGGGCTGCCCGCAATGGGCCAGTCGGATGCGAACCGCACCGTTCTGCCCGCCAGCAGTGCGCCGCTGACCTTTTTGATGCGCTCCGGCTCCAGCACGGCACAGTTCTGGTGTCTGGCCCATTCATCCACCGCAAACACACCGTTTGCATCCGTGGCAGTGGTAATGACCGGCACCGCGCCGCACACAGCGGCCAGCCTCCGCGCCAGCTCGTTGGCCCCGCCCAGATGGCCGGAGAGAACGGGCACCGCAAAGCGTCCGCACTCGTCCAGCACCACCACCGCCGGGTCAGACGCCTTGCTTTTGCAGTGGGGCGCAATGGCCCGCACCGCAATGCCCACCGCGCCCACAAAAATAAGGGCATCACTATGTGCAAACTGCCGGGCCGTCCAGTCCGCAAGGCCCGGCTGCCCGGGCTCATGGCCGCAGCGGGCCACGCTGCCGGGATATTCTGCGGCCAGCTTTTCCGCCAGCACAAGGCCCTTTGCCGTAAAGGCAAGGTAGGCCCGGGTCACTGGTCTGTCCCCCTGCGGAACTCGGTGGTAAAGGCCGGGTCGTACAGCTTGCTGCGCTCGTAGTTCCGGCCCAAAAAGTCACCCACCACGATGAGCGCCGTTTTGGTGATGCCCGCTGCATGAACGCTTTCCGCCAGCGTGCCCACAGTGCAGCGGACGGTCCTTTCTTCCGGCCATGTGGCCTTGTACACCACCGCTGCCGGGGTATCCGGCGTGTAAGCTTCGCCCGCCAGAAGTGCCTGCTGTACCTTTTCCACAAGGCCGATGGACAAAAAGATCACCATGGTCGCCCCATGGGCGGCAAGGCCTGCCAGCTTTTCCTTTTCCGGCACCGGGGTGCGGCCCTCCATACGGGTGATGATGACGGTCTGGCTCACGGTGGGCAGGGTGTACTCGGCGTTCAGCGCCGCTGCCGCACCGCAGAAGCTGGAAACACCGGGGGTATCATCGTAGCGGATGCCCTCGGCGTCCAGCACATCCATCTGCTCCCGGATGGCACCGTACAGGCAGGGGTCGCCGGTGTGCAGACGCACGGTGGTGCGGCCTGCGGCTTCCATCTGCCGCATTACCGCCAGCACCTGTTCCAGCGTCATTTCGGCGCTGTTGTAAACCGAACAGTCCTCTCTGGCAAGGCCCAGCAGCGCCGGGTTGACCAGACTGCCCGCATAGATGATGCAGTCGGCTGCCTGCAGAAGGGCCGCGCCGCGCCGGGTGATCAGGTCCGGAGCACCGGGGCCTGCGCCTACAAAATGTATCATAACATCACTCCTTTACCAGAACGGTGGTAAAATAGCCCGGCTGGACCTGCGGCTGCCCGCGGGAAAGGTCCGGGCAGACCTGTTCATCCGGCAGGCCGCAGTTGCACACAAGGGCGCTGTTTTCAAGCCTGCCAGCCTGTTCCAGCGCAGCCAGCAAAGCGGGCAGCTGCCTGCCGGTCTTCATTAATACTTTGGTGCCGGGCGTATCCAGCACGCGGCCCGCCCAGCTGCCCGGCGCAATGGTGAGCGGTGCATCCATGCCGCCGGTCAGCGGCACATTCAGCCGCGCCGCCGCCGCACAGAAGCTTGGCACGCCCGCCGCCATGGCGGTGGGATAGCCCTCTGCTTCCAGAAGGCGCTGCAGATAGCCAAAGGTGGCATAGATGGAAACGTCCCCAAGGTTCAGCATGGCAGTGTCCTGCCCGGCATCCAGATAAGGCCGCACCGCCTGCACCGCCTCTTTGTGGGAAGCCGCCAGCACGGCCGGGTCACGGCTCATGGCAAAGTGCAGCGGGACGATGGTCTTGCCGTCCAGCGCTTTCCCCAGCGCACTGCGGGCGATGTCCAGCGCCAGCATCTGGCCGGAAGAAGTCTGCGGCGCAGCCAGCACCGGGCATTTCCGGATCAGCCGCACCGCCTGCAGGGTCAGCAGCTCCGGGTCGCCGGGGCCTGCGCTGACGCCGTAAAAGGTGCCTTTCAGTTCTGCCATTCCTTCATCAGCTCCTTTGCAATACAGGTCTCGCCCAGCGGGCCGTGCTGGTTGGAAAACAGCACCGCGCCCACCCGGAATGCCCCGCCTGCCCGTCGGTCCAGATGCATCTGGATGGCCGCAAGGATGCTTTCCAGCACCGGGCCGCGCAGCCCTGCGCCGTCCAGAATGTCAAGGCAGGCATCCGTGGTGGCGGCGTCCATCAGGGCGGCGCACACTTCGCGCCGGGCCCCGCACAGCGCCGCATGGGCACAGAACACCTCGGCACGGCCATCTGCCGTGTGGGAGTGGGTGTTCATGACCCCTGCCGCCAGCTTGCAGAGCTTACCCACATGTCCCACCAGAAGCACCTGTTCAAATCCTGCCGTTGCCGCCATATCCAGCGTATCCCCGATGAAGTTGGAGGTCTTGACCACCGGGAACCGCTCAAACTGCGGCAGAGCGGAGGCCAGATAGTCCAGCCCGTAGTTGCCGGGTGCCAGCACCAACCGCCGGGGGCCGGGGGCGGCTTTGGCCCGCAGCGCAGCCTGATTCATTTCCAGCTGGATGGTATCCAGAATCGCCTGCTGGCTCATGGGCTCCACAATGCCGCTGGTGCCCAGCACGGAAAGCCCGCCCTCCACCCCGATGTGCGGGTTGAAGGTGCGCTTTGCGGTCTCGGCGCCGCCCTCGATGGAAATGGTCACTGCAAAGCCGCCGGTGTAGGCAGCATTTTCAGCTTCCCGTTCCAGTGCCTCGGCGATCATCCGGCGCGGCACATGGTTGATGGCGGCTTCCCCTACGGGCTGGTCAAGGCCGGGCTTCGTCACCCTGCCCACCCCCTCGCCGCCAAAGATGCGTACGCCGGGGGCATCCGGTTCCAGCACCACCGATGCAATCACCGGCAGGCCCGTGGTCACATCCACATCGTCGCCGCCGTCCTTGCGGATGGCACATGCGGCACCCGTATCCGTTCTGCGGCACCAGAGGGGAGCCACCTCCACCACGATGCCCTTGGGCGTGCGCAGAGCCACCGTTTCCGGTTCGCGGCCGGTCAGCAGCAGACGCGCCGCCCCGGCAGCCCCCAGCGCGGCACAGGTGCCGGTGGTGTAGCCGCAGCGCAGCAGTTTCTGGCCGCTGCGGACGTAATGCTCAAACTGCGTCTTTCCGGCAGGTGCCTTTTCGGCTTCCGGCTCCGGCGTGCCGAACAGAGCCGTGTACTGCTGTTCGGTCAGGCCGTACAGAGCGCGGATGTTCTCCGGCTGAAATGCCTGTTCCGGGGTCAGCACGCCGGAAACACCGCCGGGCGAAACGCACACCACCGTGTCCGCTATTTTTTCGGCCAGTTCCAGCTCGTGCAGGCTCAAAATCACCGCCAGCTTTTGGGTGTGTGCAAGCGTTCCGAGGATGGTGAGCAGTTCAATTTTGCCCTTGATATCCAGAAAAGAGGTCGGTTCGTCCAGCAGGATCACTTCCGGCTGCTGGCACAGGGCCCGGGCCAGCAGGATGCGCTGGCGCTGGCCGTCGCTGATGCGGTTAAAATCCCGGTCTGCCAGCTGCGCCGCACCCACCAGCTCCAAAGCTCTGTGCACCTGCTGCCTGTCCCCGGCAGACAAAATGCCCAGCCGTCCGGTGTAGGGATAGCGCCCCGCCGAAACAAAATCAAAGCAGGTGGTCAGCTCCATCCGGCGGCTGTGCGGGGCCATGAGGGCCAGCTTCTGCGCCCGCTGGGTACCGGTGTAACCGGCAAGGCTTCTGCCTTCCAGCAGCACCGTGCCGCCCATGGGGGCCAGCTGACCCGCCAGCGTGCGCAGCAAGGTGGATTTGCCTGCGCCGTTGGGGCCGATGAGGGTCAGGATCTGACCCGGCTGCACCCCGAGGCAAATATCCGAGAGCAGCGGTGTCTTGCCGTAGCCGATGGCAAGACCCTGTGCTCCGCACAAAAAATGTTCCTTCATCGTGCCCCCTCCTGACTGCGCCGCACCAGCAGCCAGATGACTACCGGTGCGCCGAACACGGCCGTGACCGAGCTGATGGACAGCTCCGTGGGCGCAAACAGACTGCGGGCCAGCAGGTCGCAGAACAGGCAGAAAGCCGCACCGCCCAGACAGCACCCGGGCAGCACATGCAGCGGCTTTGCGCTGCCCAGCAGCTGCTTTACAAGGTGCGGCACCGCGATGCCCACAAAGGAGATCGGCCCCGCAAAGGCGGTGACGCAGGCGGCCAGCAGACTGGAAAGCAGCACCAGCACCGCTGAGAAAAGCCTGACGTTCACGCCCACACTGCGGGCGTACTCCTCGCCCATCTGGTAGGCCGCCATGGGTTTCGAGAGCAGAAAGGCTGCCGCCAGCACAGGCAGCGTCACCAGCGCCGCCGCCTGCACGTTGGCCCATGTCATGCCGGAAAAGCTGCCCTGCGACCAGTTGTGCAGGTTGACGATGTTGGAGTCCTGTGCAAAGGCCACCACGATGTCGGTGACAGCGGAACAGATATAGCCGATCATCACACCGCAGATGACAAGGATGCTCATGCGCTGCACCCGCCGGGCCACCGCCAGCACAAAGGCCATGGCCGCCATGGCACCCGCAAAGGCAGCCACGATCATGGTGGCCGAGCTGGTCAGCATCCCGCGGTCCAGAAACACCACCATGGTCAGAGCCACCGCCAGCTTTGCGCCGCTGGAAACGCCCATGACAAAGGGCCCGGCAATGGGGTTTGCAAAAAAGGTCTGCAGAAGGTATCCCGCTGCGCTGAGGGCTGCCCCCAGCAGCGCCGCCATGACCGCGCGGGGCAGGCGCAGCTGCAGGATGATGTTCCCCGCAAGCGCATCGCCGCCCTTGCCCAGCAGCGCCGTCAGCACCGCTCCCGGTGCAAGGGATACACTGCCCCAGAACAGGTTCAGCGCAAAAAGCACCGCCACGGCTGCCGCAAGGGCAATATAGGCGGCTGCAAGGCGTCTGGTACGGGTCATAGGCTTTCCTTTCTGTAAAGTTTTTCTTCTTTAATCCACATGGGTGAGGAATTTCAGTTCACCGGCGGCAGGTGTACCCTCGGTAAACACCCGGTTCATGTCCACGATCAGGTCTGCCAGCTCCATGCTCTGCTGGAACAGGCTCTGGGTGGTGCACCACACCTGACCGTTCTGCACCGCTTTGAACTCGTTCAGCAGCGGGAAACGCTCGGTCAGCTGGCTCACCGATGCGATCATGCCCTCGATGGCGCTGTTGTAGATGAGCACATCGGCATCCTTTGCGCCTGCATAGAAGTCCTCAAGCGGCAGATTCATAGTAGCAAGGCTGTTGCCATTGTCCGTCAGGTCCGCAAAGACATAGCTGCCGCCTGCCATTTCGATCATGCGGGCCACATAGTCACTGCCCTTGCGCACAGTGGCAAGGTTGTTGGTGGTCAGCGAGAAGAAGGCGCAGCTTTTTCCCGTGGGTCTCTGCGAGAGGATGGGCTGAACGGCTGTCTCCTGCGCGGAAAACACCTGCTCGGCCTGTTCTTCCCTGCCCAGCAGGATGCCGTAAAGCTTGATCCACTCCATGCGGGCCAGCGGGTCGCTCTCGTAGCTGGAACGCTCCACCAGCACCGGGATGCCAAAGTGTTCCAGCTGTTCCTTTACCTCCGGCGTGTGCAGGATCATGGTATTCTCAATGGCAAGGCGGCAGCCCGCCGCCAGGATCTGCTCATAATCCGGGGCGCTGTACTTGCCCGCATACGCGATTTTTCCCTCTTCCATGGCCTGCTGCACCGCGGGCAGATACCAGCCCTCGGTCTTGGTGCCGGAAAAGGCCACGCTGTCCAGTGCGTCCAGATGCAAAAGCAGATCCATCACCGAGGTAGAGACCAGATAAATATTCTCCACCGGCTGGCGCAGCACAGTCACGTCAGCGGGCAGGCTGTCCACCTCCGCAGCATCTTCCGGCACAACAAGGAACCGTGCATCCGACTCCGCAATGGTCAGTATGGTATAGCCGCCCTCATAGCAATCTGCCGTGAACTGCTGTGCATAGTCCAGCTGGTAATGATGGGAGAAAACAAGACTTTCCGTATTGGCAGGCTGAGTCTTGCTGCCGCAGCCGGTCAGCGTCAGCGCCGCAGCAGGGATCAGTTTCAGAAATTGGTTGCGAGTGATCTTCATAGGTAACTCCTTCCGTCACGGCTTGCGCCGCGCCACCTCCCTCATAGAGGGAGGCTTTGGCAGTACGGTAAAGTTTATCTTTTTGCCAAAGAAGGTGACTGGAGGAGTCACTTCAGACTTGCGGAATCAAAGGTCAGCGTGTACTCGATCTCGTGGGGGGTGCTCATGGCCACGGTGTCGGCGGTGACGTCCAGTGACGTGTCCAGCGCGGCAACGGGGATCTCAAAGGTGGAATTGCCCTCGGTGTTGGTGGGCAGATACTTCTCGCCGTCCACGAGCATATAATCATAGTTGGGGCTGCTCCACACGATGGTAGCGGTCATTTTGCCGTCTGCCACGGTCAGGGCAGCGGGGCTCTCCACGGTGGCACGGCCGGAGCCGCCTTCCAGCGTTACCTCACAGGTGTAGGTGCCGTCGGCGGGAGCTGCAGTGCCAGCCTGTTCGACCGCATTGCGCACGCTGACGACATGATCGTACCACTTGCCCTTGGTGCCCAGAATAGCCAGATCAAAGTCGGCATCCACGGCAGAGACCGGGATATCAAAGCCGTACACCTCCTCCGAGGTGCCATCGGAGTAGGTGACGGTGTCGGTGGTGGGCTGCAGCCAGTCGGACGCGTTGGCCGCAGCGTCTGCAGCCTTGCCCAGATATAGGTTGACGATGTGGGTGGACGCCAGACTGACGTGGAAGGTCATCTGGCCATTCTCCACGGTCAGGGTACCCTTGCCATTGCAGGCTTCGTTGGCATGGAACATGGAGCTGTCGGTGTCAAAGTCGGCGGTATACACACCATCCGGCAAAGCGGCGGTCTCAACGGCAGAAGAAGCCACGGAAGAAGCAGCCTCCGAGCTGGCAGCGCCGGACGCCGCAGAAGATGCCGTGGAAGAAGCGCCGCAGCCTGCCAGCAGGCTCAGCGCCAGAGAAGCAGCGACAACACAGGAAAAAACGCGTTTCATAGGAAATCCCTCTACATTATAAAAATCAGCTTTTATTATACCATTGTTCGGATAAAAAATGAACCCTCTCCACCGGGTGCCGCAAAGCGGCCGCGAAACGGAGAGGGTTCGTTTGATCAACCGTTCAGAGAATCGATCGCCGCCTTGGTGTGGGCGACATACAGCTTCTGGACATCCTCGATCTCACCCAGACCAGCGATCTGGCAGTCAACCGACTCAAATGCATCGGAAGCGTTGAACATGCTCAGCCAGGAATCATCCTCCGAACCGGCCATGTCATTGTTGGCGTGATCGCCGGCAACCACCATCAGCGGGCGCAGGATCACCTTGGTGTAGCCTGCAGCCTTGACGGCCTCGATGACGTTCTCGCAGGCAGTCTCCTCCGGCTCGCCCTCAACGGTGCCAATGAACACATTGTCATAGCCCAGAGTCTGCATGGTGGTCTGCATCTGGCTGTAGCTCACCTTTGCGGTGTGAGAGGTGCCGTGGCCCATAAAGACAAAGGCGGTCTTGTCCGCAGCAGCGGCATCCAGACTGTCGTAGCCGGCTTCCTTCACGGCAGCAGCGGTGACAGCCTTGGCAACGTCTTCCTTATCCTGATTGATGATGGTGGCATCGGAGCCGACCTCACCCAGCAGGGGCTCAGCCACAGCGACAGATTCAAACTTGTCGCGGTAGGTGTCGATCATTTCCATCATTTCGTCGTACTCAGCGCCGTGCATCAGGTGGGTGGGCTGGACGACCAGATTCTTCACGCCGTTTGCCACAGCGCGGTCCATGGCCTGCTGCATATTATCGATCTTTTCGCCGTCACGGGCCTGCACATGGTTGATGATGATCTGTGCGGTGAAGGCGCGGCGCACGCTCCAGTCCGGGTATGCGGCCTGCAGGGCATCCTCGATGCCCTTGATGTCCTTCACGCGGCTGTCGTTGAAGGAGGTGCCGAAGGAGACCACCAGCAGCTCGTTGTCGCCGATGTCGTCCTGATTGCGGGCATCGTCCTTGGAGGCATCGCCGGTGTCACGGCCAAAGTAGTCGGGATCAGCGTTCTCGCCTTCCACCAGTTCCTTCTGGGCGTCGGTCAAAGCATCCCATGCAGCCTTGGCGGCTTCGCACTGGGCGTCGGTGTCATCATTGCGCTCCTGCACATAGATGGCATCGATCAGGTCTGCCACATTCTTTGCTGCCATTTCGTCAGCCTCCTCGCTGCTCGCTTCGCTGGAAGCGGCAGACGCAGCGGTGCTGGATGCAGTGCTGGACGCAGCACCGCCGCAGCCGGTGAGCACGCCGGCGCACAGGGCCAGAGCCGTAACAGCTGCGGCCAGCTTCTTGGTTTCGATCTTTCTCATTGTCTTGTCCTTTCCTGTGGATAAATTGCGGCCGAACCGAACAAAGGGTACAGGAAAGTGAGGTAAAAAAGAGGCCCTTTTGTCCTGCGGATGGCATGACAAAAAGACCTCTGATTTTTTCAGGGCTTTTTGGTACAACCAATTCCTCGTGATCTGGGGCTCAGGCCCCCGTACCAACAGCAGGCAGGTTTCCTGACTGAAAGATCGCCGCCCGGCATCCCCTTCCCGGAGCAATGCTCCAGTGGCCGGTGCACACAGCACCCTGACGCGGACTCCCTTATCACAGTGACGAGATCGTGCGGGATCTGCACCCGCTTCCCTTTTACCCTTCCCACCGCGCAAAGCGGCAGAAGGCACCTGCTGTTTTCTGTTCAGTTCGTCCGGAATTATAACATAGAATTGCGCAGAATGCAATCCGGAGCCGCCGGATCTGCCGCTTATCTAATAAATATTTTTGCAGCAAAAAAGACGGATGTCCGCCGTTTTCGCACAAAGCCATCCACATTGCCGCACCCCGCCTTCGACGGGCGCAAAAAACCTTTGAAGAAAAAAGTAAAAAACAGTTGACAAAATCCATTTCCCATGCTAAAATAAGCAAGTCGTCCGGCGAACGGACGCACAAAAATGAATATGGGCGTGTTCCCGAGTGGCCAATGGGGACAGACTGTAAATCTGCTGCTTTCAGCTTCGGTGGTTCGAATCCACCCGCGCCCACCAAAAAACCTCAACGTATGAAAGTACGCTGAGGTTTTTGTTTT
>CEAE01026129.1_pt1 | contig 14109 bp, 10 predicted proteins | sample 554951 | NCBI WGS metagenome assembly CEAE01 (sample SAMEA3182076, study PRJEB8094) | gut metagenome | biome: human; feature: gut; material: Stool; isolation source: human stools | place: Canada | collected 2012-03-28
TTTTTCATTCCCATATAAATTGCATTTTCTAATGTGACAATCTCTAAATCTTCCGGATCGGTATAATGCCTCTGGTTCACTGCATTGTAAAGTGAGAGCAGATTCTTTCTGTCTGAAAATAGCATTCGAAAAACAGTATCTTTGTAGTTTCGGTTTACAAGTGGAAAGCTGGTTTTGGTCAGTTTGTCTTGGGTTCTCTTTGATTTTGCCATAGGGTGTCCTCCTTGTTACGATGAGGCAGCTGCAATAAATGTAGCACATATTGCATTATGCCTCACAGCAGGAAGATCAATTTCTGTAAAATAGTAACCATAATCGTCTCCTGCTTTTAAATTGGTTAATGGGTAATAAAAGCATAGATACGAAATGAATGACACCGATTGTTTTTGATAATCGAGTGCTTCCTAGAATACAGATGGCTCATCAGCCACAAAGATTTTGTAAAATATGCTTTGGGATATTGTATCATACCAACATCAGAAAATGCAATGGAGAAAATAGTAAAATTTTAAATATTATGAGTACTAAAAAAATGAATAAAAGCATTCATTCAAATCTCCGCAACAGTAGCCCAAACAAAAGAATCATGCTACAATGAACCAAGGAAGATAAAAACAGCAGAAATGCCATAGAATAACGAAGGAGATCATCAGCCATGGACATAAATATTTTATACGAGGATGAGGAGGTTATTGTCTGCGAAAAACCGGCGGGGGTTGCGGCGCAGACAAAACGGTTAGGACAGGCGGACATGGAAAGCCTTCTGAAAAATTACCGTGCTGGAAAGGGAGAACAGCCGTATATCGGGGTGGTACACAGGCTGGATCAGCCGGTGCGCGGAGTGATGGTTTTTGCCAAAACAAAAGAAGCTGCGGCGGATTTAAGCCGTCAGGTGCAGACAAAAATGGCAGATAAATTCTATTATGCAGTGACAGACGGTGTGCCGGAACAGAAAAAAGGTACATTGGAGGATTACTTACTCCGGGATGGAAAAACAAACACTTCAAAAGTGGTATCTAAAAGTACGGAGGGCGCAAAGGCAGCAAGGCTGAACTATGAAGTGACCGCACAGAATAAAACGAACGCCGTTCTCCGGATCCGGTTAGACACCGGAAGACATCATCAGATCCGGGTACAGTTAGCAAATGCAGGAATCCCAATCGTGGGGGATGCGAAGTATAACTTTAAAGAGGCGATGACACGGAGTGGAAACGGTCTTTTACTCTGTTCTTATAAAATCGGATTTAAACATCCAAAGACACATAAAAAAATGGAGTTCGAAATCAGGAATCCATTTCTCATCTGAGACAGAAACGCAGGAGCTACAAAGGACTTCTGAGTTTTTTTCTCACAAAAAGAAAAATAGACAGTCATGTCTCTGAAAGTAAGAGGTAAATCGTTACTGGGCGAAGTATGAGTAAACAGCAGCGAAAAATAGAATAAAATCACGAAAAATGTCGAAAATAGAGTGGTAAAATAAGCATAATGTGCTAAAATACAAATAGGATTTAAAATTGGGTTCATAAAATAAAAAAGATGTAGTGGGAGGTATGGGTATGAACAATATTAAGGTGAGAACAAAATTAGTCATTGTAATGGTGATTGCACTGATCGCACTGGCACTATGCGCCGTCATTTCCAACACAAGCCTGTCAGGACTTGGAAATAATGCGTTAGACATTATCGAGAATGATATGCGTTCCTCGTATGATGAACAGATCAAGGCACAGGTAGATAATGTAATATCTCTTTGCCAGAGCATTTACAATCGGTATGAAAAAGGTGAATATACCTTAGACGAGGCAGAAAAACTTGCAGCAGACCAGATTCGTGATCTGCGTTACGGCAATAATGGATATTTCTGGGTAGATACCTATGATGGAACAAACGTAGTCCTTCTCGGCAATGACACAGAGGGAACAAATCGTATGGATGCAGTGGACACCAATGGATTTGCGTATATGCAGGCAATCATCAGTGCAGGAAGGCAGGAAAACGGCGGTTTTACGGATTATGTATTCCCGAGAGAGGGTGAGACGGAACCATCTCCAAAACGTGCTTACAGCAAGGCATTTGAACCATTTGGCTGGGTACTTGGAACCGGAAACTACACGGACGATATTGATGAGGACGTATTGGGTGTGAAAAATGAATTTTCTTCCTATGAATCCAACAGCAGAATGGCGATCATCGGAATCGCTGTTGTCATGGAAGTAATCTTAATTTTAGTTCTGACACTGATCACAGCCAGCATTGTGAAGCCATTGAAAAAGAGTCTTACCCATATTGACGAGATAGCGCAGGGCGATTTTTCAAAAGAATTTGAACAGGATCTGTTAAAGAGAAAAGATGATTTTGGACAACTGGCAGATTCACTTGAGAAAATGCGCTCTGAGATGAAGGAACTGATTGGAGAGGTAAAATCAGAAGCATTAGAGATCACCGGCATGGTGCAGGAGATTGATACAAGTATTCGGGCATTAGATGATCAGATTGAAAATGTATCTGCGACAACGGAGGAGCTTGCGGCAGGTATGGAGGAGACAGCGGCATCTTCGGAAGAGATAAATGCAATGTCACATGAGATTGAGAGCGCTGCGAAGAGTATTGCAGAGAGATCTCAGGATGGCGCTAACGAGGCAGATGAGATCAGGGAACGTGCTGTGAAAATCAAAAAAGATACAGACGAAAATGACAGACGTACCAGATCGATTCATGAGGAGATTAATGAGAGCCTGACCAAAGCACTCGAAGATATTAAGGTTGTGGATCAGATCAATGTTCTTGCCAAATCAATCATGGATATTACCGGACAGACGAACCTTCTGGCTTTGAACGCATCCATTGAGGCTGCCAGAGCGGGAGAGGCAGGAAAAGGATTTGCGGTTGTTGCGGATGAAATCCGAGTATTGGCAGAGCAGTCCAAAGCAGCAGTTGCCCATATTCAGGAAGTGACTGGCAATGTGACCGCAGCCGTTGAGAATCTTGCAAATGATGCAGAGAGGCTGCTGGAGTTTGTCGGAAATGATGTTGTGGAGAGTCTTGGAGGATTTGCAGAAATGGCAAATTCCTATAATAGTGATGCTGCCAATGTAGATTCCCTTGTAACAGATTTCTCAGCGTCATCGGAGCAGCTGCTCGCATCCATTAACGGAGTGATGGATGCTATCTCCGATGTCAGCAAGACTGCGACAGAGGGAGCTACCGGAACAACGGATATTGCTGAAAAAGTAGGAAACGTTGTGCAGGAGGCAGAGGCAATTAAACAGAAGGCAGAGACAACCTATCATTCTGCTGAAAAACTACAGAAAAATGTGGAACGTTTTATTGTTTAACGGATATGGGATATTGATATAGAATGTGACAAAACAGCAAGCGTGTTTTGGGAGCAAAAGGGAATCGTATGATAGATAAGTATTATAACGGGGTTATTGAACAGGTTGTAAGTGGAATTGGGAATGTAGAACATAACAGTATCCTTGTGCGGTATAGCAATGATTTTTCCATATGGGATTTAGAGAGTGTCAATCATTACAAGGATCAGTCAGACATCTTTTTTACCTGTCATGAGTTTTCTTATAACAAGATCGCAGAGGCTTATGAACCATATCTGGGACTGATCCGGCAGATGTTCCATAAGTATTGCAGCGGCACATTGGAAGAGTTTATGGAAGAATGTGATGTCTACAAGCTTCAGAGACCTGTGTTTGAAAGTTATTTTGAAAAGGGATTTTGCGAGAGAACGGAACAGATTCTGATCGATGAGGTAGAGTATGAGCAGGAGCGCATGCACAGTTCGATCGTGACCATGCTTCAGAAATTATCGGAGATCTGTCCAATCGTCATTGTGTTGAACCGCTTTCAGCTGGCTTCGAAAAGCACCATGCAGCTTACCAACAGACTGCTTCAGACAAAGAATAAAAATATCGGCATTGTCTTGGGAGTCAATGATGTGCAGTCGATTCCGGAATTTGCACATGAAGAGTGGGATGCGATCTGTGAGAGTATGGATGACCGGAACATGGTGTACCATATCGGAAATGCAGGCAGGAACATGGAACCGGATGTCATGGACTATTACTCTGATTATGAGAGTGACGATGGCTATCGGAAACTGAATAATCTGGTATACTTTCTGGATTTTGACCAGGCAGACCATCATCTGAGCAAGATTGAGCGCCGGATCAAGTTTGATAACTTTACGATTTCTGAGAAAAAGCATTATCAGCTTTTGCTGTTACAGATTATGGTGTCGGTGTTGCAAAGAGATATTGCGAAGGCTCTGGAATCCTGCGAAGATCTGGAAAAACTGCAGGATCAGGAGAAAGAGGGAGCATTTTATTATAATTTCTGGATGGCAACTTCTTACATGTATCTTGGAAAGTTAGAGGAAGCCATGATTTATGTACAGAAGGCAAAGGAGTGCGGAGAAGCGCTGGGGGATGATTTTTTAGTGTTCCGTGCAGAACTTTTAAAAGCGCAGAACCAGATGTCCGGCTGGTGCAATATTTTCTTCTGTGCCCAGGATATTGAGATCAGCGATAAACTGATCGAGAAGCTGAATGCGTACCATTACAAAAATCATCTGGCGCATATTTATATTTATGCATACGACAATAAACCGGAGATCGTGGCAAAAGCGTACCGGTCGGAAGCATTTCTGATTTATTTTTCCAAGGGCGTTGCGCTTGCAAAAGAGATTGGCAATGAGCAGCTTATCAGCATTGCATATCGGAAAAATATCATGATAGCATCCACAAATGGCGAGTACGAAGTTTCCCTGTTATATTCGATCCGTACCTATGAGGCGATGAAAGATGTTGACAGCGTGGAGGGCGGAAGGATCTATTCCGGTATTGCGTATAATTTATGTGCAATGGGAGAAAATGAGAGAGCCCAGAGCTATTACAACAAGGCAATTAAGATATTATGTAAACTGAGAAAGCCGGAGGATATTGCAGAAGTACATTATAATATGTCATTGAACTGCGTTATGCTGGGGCAGTATGACAAGGCGCAGGAATACCTGACACAGTGTATGAAAGCAATCGAAAAGCTGCATCTGAACAGTCTGCGTGTCTGCAACCTGTCCAAACTGTATGGATTGTTTGCTCTGGTTTCCATTTTACAGGGAAACCGTTTTAACTGTGAGAGGTATCTGTATAGCTGCCGCCAGTTTTTGAATTATATTTTCGAGAAGGAAAAGACAGAAAACAACCTCGCCACTGTGCATGACTACGCAAAGGCAGATGATGATATGTTCCTCTATACGTTTTCCAAGGCATTATTAGCACAGCATGACGGAGACAACGAGGAGGCGCTAAAATTATATGAGCAGGCAGATATTTATTTAAAGAGAGCAGAGGGAAACCAGTTTTTCTGTTATGTGCTGTTCCGAAGGAACAGGATGGAATGCTTCAGGAATGCAGGAAAAGAGATCCTTTATGAGCAGGAAGAGTTTATTTTAAAACAGTATGAAGAGACACATCGTATCATGTTCCATGAGTACGCGGAGGATATGAAAGATCTTCTGCCACCGGTAGATGACGACTGTGAGGAATTATCAACCAGGGAAATCGAGGATCTGTTAAAGCAGGAGAGCGTGGAGCGGGCATATAAGAGTAAGAAAGAACAGCTCGACTTTATTTCTATCTGGCAGAAACTGATCGATGTAAATGGTATCACTGCAAAAGAGATGCTCAATATGGTCATGAAGACATTTTTAAATCATTTTGACGTCGACCGGGCAGTCTATATCCGCTATAGCGAGAGGGTGCCGCAGGTACTTTACAATGACACAGAGAAAGAGATGACGCCGGAGATCATGAAGATCATGGAAAAATCCATGCGGAAAAATGCGGGTGGATTTGTGATCTCCAAGATCAGCAGCAATTATTCTGAACATCAGGATATCACATCGATTTTTGGTGATGAAGATGTGTGTTCTATGGTGGCGATCCCATTTTTTAACAACGCAAAAATCGAGAATATTGTCATCACCTATGTGCTGATGAAGGATAACTGGCATTCCTCGGTGAACCGTTATATGCTTGATGAGGACGATCTGAACTTTTATCAGCTTCTGTTCCGTGAGGTGCGTTACGCATTGAACAGGCTTGATGCCTATGACAAGATTTATGAGATGAATACAAAACTGTATATGTCGGCAGTTACAGACCAGCTGACAGGGTGCTATAACCGTGAAGGGTTCTACCGCAAATTAGACGCACTTCTGAAAGAGATCGCAGGGGAAAAAAGAAAACCAAAGCTGGGAGTGATGTTTATTGACCTGGACAATTTCAAACACTATAATGATACGTACGGACATGATGTGGGCGATTTCGTTCTGATCAAAATGGCTGATATTTTTACGGAAGTCTGTGGAAAAGATGGTTTTGTGTGCCGTTATGGCGGGGATGAGTTCCTGATCTTCCTTTATACAGATGACAGGGATATTTTCAAAGAAAAGGCAGAGCGTATCTATCAGATTATTGATGAGGCAGACGGATTTTCGGCGGAGATCAGTGAAAAACTCGGACAGTCATTCTCAATCGATAAACAGCATCAGATCTCCTGCTCCATCGGTATTGCAGCCGGAGACCATATCTGTACGGAAAATGATATGACAGAGATGATCAAGAAGGCGGATGATCTGTTATATTCGATCAAAACAACGACAAAAGGAACCTATCGTATATGAAAATCGTTTTACCTGAGAAAGTAACTTATATTATTGACACACTGACACAGCATGGCTTTGAGGCCTATGCTGTAGGTGGGTGCGTCCGTGATACGATGCTGGGGAGGATTCCCATGGACTGGGACATCACGACATCAGCAAAACCGGAACAGGTAAAAGCGTTATTCCGGCATACCATAGATACTGGGATCCAGCATGGAACGGTTACGGTGATGATCGACCATGAGGGGTTCGAGGTGACCACATACCGTATTGACGGGGAATATGAGGATGCAAGACATCCTAAAGAGGTACAGTTTACTTCCAATCTGTTAGAAGATCTGAAGCGCCGTGATTTTACGATCAATGCCATGGCTTACAATGATAGGGATGGGCTGGTCGATGCGTTTGATGGCGTGGGAGATTTAGAGCGCGGTGTGATCCGGTGCGTGGGAGCTGCTGTGGAGCGGTTTGCAGAGGATGCACTTCGTATGCTGCGTGCAGTGCGTTTCGCATCGCAGCTGGGATTTACGATTGAAGACCGGACAAGAGAGGCGATTGTTTCCCTGGCACCAAACATTGCAAAAGTGAGTGCAGAACGTATTCAGATCGAAATGGTAAAACTTCTCACGTCCGGACATCCGGAATTGCTGCGCACGGCCTATGAGACAGGACTTACCGCAGTTTTTCTGCCGGAATTTGATGAGATGATGAAAACACCGCAGAATAATCCGCATCACTGCTATTCCGTGGGAGAGCACACACTGCATGCCCTGATGGAGATACAGGCAGATAAAGTGGCGCGTATTACAATGCTGTTACATGATGTGGCAAAACCGATGTGCAGAACCACGGACGAACATGGCGTGGATCACTTTTATGGACACCCACAGGAAGGAAGTCTTGTGGCAAGGAAGATTTTGCGGCGGCTGAAGTTTGACAATGATACAACCGACCGGGTATGCAGACTGATCTTATGCCACGACGATAATCCGCCTTTGCAGGAGCGGACGGTCCGCAGAGCAATCTACCGGAACGGTGTGGATCAGTATCCGCTGCTTTTTGCAGTAAAAAGAGCGGACATGCTGGCACAGAGTGCATACAGGCGGGAGGAAAAAGCAGAGGATTTAAAGGAATACGAAGAAATATATGAGCAGATCATGGCGAAGCGGCAGTGCCTTTCCATAAAGGAACTTGCGGTTACGGGAACGGATCTGATCGCAGATGGAATGCAGCCGGGAAAGGCGATCGGTGAGACGCTGAAACAGCTTTTAGACTATGTGCTGGAACACCCGGAGGACAACACGAAAGAAAAATTAATGGAACAGGTTCATAATATCGCATCCCCTCACATATGATGAATTGACACGGCAGGAGAGCATTTGCTCTCTTATCGCAGATTCATCGTATGGAGGGGATTTTCATGTATATCAGGCCGGAACAGATAGCAGAACAATATGAGATGGAGGTAAAGTCTATTTCGAAGGGAAGGGAATGTTTTTTGTGTGAAACAGATCTCGGAATGCGCGCGCTGAAGGAGTATAGGGGCTCTGTGGAGCGTGCGGAATTTCTGGCTGGAATGCTTGATTTCCTGAAGGGGCAGAATATTGTGGCAGAGCAGATCTTTTATACAAAAGAGGGGGAAATTTTTGCCAGGGACGAAGAGGAACAGAATTATCTGTTGTTGTCAGTTTTCCGTGGAGCCGAGTGTGATACGAAGAGCAGGGAGGACATGGTATATGCGGTAAGATTGCTTGCTGGTTTACATAATGCAACTGAACAGTATCCGGACGAGGTGCCTGAGTTTGTAAAAATGAATCCTAACGCCCTGCTTTTGCTTTATGAAAAACATAACCGTGAATTGCGGCAGGTGCGCAACTATATCCGTGGCAGAAAACAGAAAAATGAGTTTGAGGAAATGTTTATGCGTCAGTTTGCAGGCTTTTTTGAAAAGGCACAAGCTGTCACAGAGCAGTTACAAAATATGGAGATTCGTGAGGAGTTGACTGGCTTCTGCCATGGGGATTATAACCAGCACAATGTCATTTTTTCGAGAGAGGGCGTGGCAATCGTCAATTTCCTTAATTTTTCCTATCAGATCCGGGTGAGTGACCTCTCAAATTTTGTGCGGAAGATGATGGAAAAAAATAATTGGAACACGTCGCTTGGAATGGAGTTGATCGGGGCATATGATTCTGTGCGTAAACTAAAGCCGCAGGAATTTTCATATTTGTATTTTTACCTTGCGTATCCCGAGAAATTCTGGAAAATTGCAAATCATTATAGCCAGTCCCACAAAGCCTGGCTTTCCGGCAGAAACACCGAAAAACTCAGCAAGGTGATCACACAGGAGGGGGCGAGGGAGCATTTTTTGCAGACGCTTGCAGGGAAAGTGGGAAATGGGATATAATTAGGTAACAGCGAAACTTTTTTTTCACAATTCTATTTACGCTTTGATGAGTTTCGCAATTTACATAAGAGGTGATACGTTGAGAAAATTAAGATACATGTATTATAGCATTATTTTAAGTATGATTTTATTAGCGGGATGTGGACAGCAGACAAGACCGGTCTCGACTGCACAGTATTATAATCCGGCGAAAGAGACAGTGGCAGATACAGAGGAGGCAGAGGGTGCAGGGGCGGAGACATCGATCGGAACCGATCTCTATCTGATCATTGGCAATGACATGACCAATGAACAGTTGAATTTAAAGCAGCTTGTATCAGGAAAGCAGTATCTGTATGTTTACTCGTTGTCCACAGATTTTCAGGATAAATATGGCAACAGCGCAACGACGGTGGATTTTGAGCCGGGCAGGGTGATCCATATTGGAAAAAAAGATGGCGAAGGACGGCTCTTGCAGGCACAGATCGCGGATGAAGTCTGGGAATATTCGGATATCACAAAATATTCGGTAGATACAGAGCGTGGGATTTTCAAAATTGCGGATTCCAAGTATTCGTATGACGCAGATTTGTTCGTGGAATCGAATGGAGAAAAAATCCGTCTGTCCGACCTGAACGAAAAAGATAAGATCCGCGTCGTTGGAATCGGGACAAAAATATTATCCGTGTCCGTCACCACCGGACAGGGCATTTTGGAATTAAGAAATACATCCGTATTTGAGGGAAGTTTTATTCAGGTTGGAAGTAAGATCTTTGCACAGATCACACACAATATGAAGCTGGAGATCCCGGAAGGTACTTATACGGTCACCGTTGCCAATGAAGGATACGGCGGCAGCACGGAGGTTGAGATTGCAAGAGGGGAGGTCTGTACGCTTGATCTGGATGAATTGAAAGGTGAGGGACCTAAGACCGGAAGCATCACGTTCTATATAGATGTGGAGGGAGCAACACTTTCCATTGACGGGGATACCGTGGATTACAGTGCACCTGTGGTACTCACCTATGGTGTGCATGAACTGCATGCAGAGGCAGACGGATACGACGATTTTGATAAAAAACTTTTTGTTAATTCTGCTGCGGCAAATATCGACATCTCTCTTACCGGTGAAAGCACTGCGTCAGATAATGACGTGACAGAGGGTACGGAGTCTGTGGAGGAGACTGAAACTGCTGAGACGGAGACAACAGGAAGTAAGGATGAGACAAAGAGCACAGAGAAAGACACGGAGACGTCAGACAAGTCCACGGACAAAGATGTGACATCCGATTATCTGTCAACACTTTCCGATCTCATCACATCGTTGAATAAGTAAGAAGATGTAACTATTCAGAACCTCATTCGCAAAATCGCTCTTTCAGAGCTTTCCTTGAATAACAAGCATGCTTGTTATTTGCTCATTGTGGTTACCTCGCCAAAGAAATTTTCAAAATTATGCTCATTCATGCAAGCATGATTCGCAAATTTTTGAAAACTGCCTTGGCTCTGAATAGTTACAAAAAAATAACTTGAAAATAGCGGCTGACAAAGCTAAACTATAAACGAGATCAATATAGGGAGGAAATAATTATGGGATACAAAGAAATGTATGAAGAATGGTTAAACAATCCATACTTTGACGATGCAACAAAAGCAGAATTAAAAGCGATCGAGGGGAACGAAAAAGAGATCGAAGACCGTTTTTATATGGATCTTGAGTTTGGTACGGCAGGTCTCCGCGGCGTGATCGGTGCCGGAACAAACCGTATGAATGTCTATACAGTCCGCAAGGCAACACAGGGACTTGCAAATTATATCAACAATGTGCATGCACAGGAGAAAGGGGTAGCAATTGCATATGATTCCAGACATATGTCGCCGGAATTTGCAGATGTTGCGGCTTTATGCCTTGCTGCAAACGGAATTAAGGCGTATGTGTTCGAGTCGCTCCGTCCGACACCGGAACTTTCCTATGCAGTCCGCAGATTAGGATGCACCGCAGGAATCAATATCACAGCCAGCCATAACCCACCGGAATATAATGGATACAAGGTATATTGGGAGGATGGCGCACAGATCACTCCGCCTCACGATACCGGAATTATGGCAGAGGTGAAGAAAGTAACGGATTATGCAGCCGTTAAGACGATGGACAAAGCTGCCGCAGTTGCAGCAGGTCTTTATCAGGTGATCGGAGCAGATATCGATGATCCATACATAGAAGAACTGAAAAAACTGATCCTTCATCAGGATTGTATTGACAAAGTGGCAGGAGAGTTAAAAATCGTGTACTCTCCACTTCACGGAACCGGAAATATCCCGGTGCGCCGTGTGTTAAAAGAACTTGGATTCAAAAATGTATATGTCGTTCCGGAGCAGGAACTCCCGGATGGAGATTTCCCAACCGTAAGCTATCCAAACCCGGAGGCAGCAGAAGCATTTGAATTAGGACTTGCTTTAGGCAAAAAAGTGGATGCTGATCTCATCCTTGCAACAGACCCGGATGCAGACAGACTTGGCGTTTATGTAAAAGATTCCAAGACCGGGGAGTACCACAGTCTGACAGGTAACATGTCCGGATGCCTGATCGGCGATTATGTGATCGGTCAGAGAAAAGCCTTGTACGGACTGCCGGAAGATGGAGCATTTATCCGCTCGATCGTTTCCACCAATATGGCAGATGCAATTGCAAAATATTATGGAATCCAGCTTGTAGAAGTTTTAACAGGATTCAAATTTATCGGACAGAAGATCCTCGAGTTTGAAAACACCGGAAAAGGAACCTACCTCTTTGGTATGGAGGAAAGCTATGGCTGTCTGACCGGAACATATGCAAGAGATAAAGATGCTGTCGATGCTTCCATGACACTGTGCGAGGCAGCAGCTTACTATAAGACGAAGAATATGACACTCTGGGATGCTATGCTTGCAATGTATGAGCGTTACGGATACTACAAAGATGATGTGACTGCTATCACTTTAAAAGGTATCGAGGGACTTGCCAAGATCCAGGAGATCATGAATACACTGAGAGAGAATGCTCCGGCAGAGATTGGCGGTTACAAAGTAACGGCAGTGCGTGATTATAAGAAGGACATCATTACAGATACTGCAACAGGCGCTGTAAAACCGACCGGTCTTCCGGCTTCCAATGTTTTATATTATGAGTTGGAGGATGATGCATGGGTATGTGTAAGACCTTCCGGAACAGAGCCGAAAGTAAAATTCTATCTCGGTGTAAAGGGAACGTCTTTAGAGGATGCAGATGCAAAATCCAAGGCATTGTCCGAAGCTGTCCATGCAATGATCGGAAAAATGTTATAACATATGGAAAATGCCTAAAAATGCCCCAAAATGGGAAAATTTCTTGACAAAGACATAGAAAACAAGTATAAATATGGATGTAGGTATTTTGGAAAAGAAAAAACCTCATATATCATAAAGTGAAAATCCAGAGGAGGAATTTTTAACATGAACAAAGCAGAATTAGTTGCAGCTATGGCTGAGAAAGCTGAATTAAGCAAAAAAGACGCAGAAGCAGCATTAAAAGCATTCACAGATGTTGTTGCAGAAGAATTAAAAAAAGGTGAGAAAATCCAGTTAGTTGGATTCGGAACATTCGAAGTTTCTGAGAGAGCAGAGAGAACAGGACGTAACCCACAGAGCGGTAAAGAGATGGTTATCCCAGCTTCTAAAGCTCCTAAATTCAAAGCAGGAAAAGCTTTAAAAGATATGGTTAACGCATAATTCTTTTTTAAATATGAATGTTTAGCGGGCTCGGATTTTCCGGGCTCGTTTTTTGTGCAGCAGGAGACATCGTTTCTGTTGGATAAAAAACATGCCGCAGGGATGTGTAACCTGCGGAATAAAAAGCAAGAGGGGAAAATAAAAACAATGAGATTAGATAAATTCTTGAAAGTGTCACGACTCATCAAGAGAAGAACGGTTGCGAATGAAGCGTGTGATGCAGGACGTGTGATGGTGAACGGAAAACCGGCAAAGGCTTCCGTCAATGTGAAAGTCGGGGATGTGATCGAGATCGCATTTGGAACAAAAAGTGTGAAAGTGCGTGTGCTTGATCTTCAGGATACAACGAAGAAAGAGGAAGCAAAAGACCTGTTTGAATATGTATCCTAAATATATTCTATACACACATTAGCCAGGGCAGTTATTTTTGAGGGCATAAATCAGGGAACCTTCTCATATATAGAATATAGACAAGTGCGGAACTCATAGAAAACATTCAAAACGTAAGTAGGAGGTTCGCAATTACCTGTATATATGAGGAGGAGATTTATGGACGAGAAGAATAATGTGACAAAATCCCACAAAGTACTTTTGGCAAACCGGAAAAATGGCGCATTCAGCGGTGTGGTGGATGTACTGTCTTTTGATGTGGCAGAGATATTGCTGGAGACGGAGCTTGGGATGCTTCTGATAAAAGGACATGACCTTCATGTAAACCGCCTTTCACTGGAAAAGGGAGAAATCGATATTGAGGGACGGATCGATTCCCTGACCTATTCAGAGCCGAAAAATGTTACAAAACAGACGGAATCTCTTCTTGGAAGGCTTTTTAAATAATGTCTGGATTTGTGCGGCTGGCGGAAGGAATCCTGTTTTGGCAGGTGCAGGAGACCGGAAGCAGGGTGAGCGAGGGGATTTTCACAGAGGCAGTTTTTCTCGGAATCTCGGTTCTGGTGGGGATGGGACTATTCCTGCTGTACGATATTTTTCGTATTTTCCGAAGAATCGTGCCACATGGCGCAATCTGGATTGGAGTGGAAGACTTCTGTTATTGGTTACTATGCACTGCTGCGGTTTTTCTGATGCTGTATCAGGAGAATGACGGTATGATCCGGGGATTTGCCATTGGTGGTGTTATTTTTGGCATGATACTGTATTTTTTCCTCCTCAGCAGATTTGTTGTAAAGATCAATGTGTGTATTTTGAAGAAAATACTTGGCATTGCGGGAAGGATAACCGGTTTTGTGACAAAACCTTTTCGAAAGATTGGCAGGAAAATCATAAGTTTTTTATG
>CEAE01031599.1_pt1 | contig 14109 bp, 10 predicted proteins | sample 554951 | NCBI WGS metagenome assembly CEAE01 (sample SAMEA3182076, study PRJEB8094) | gut metagenome | biome: human; feature: gut; material: Stool; isolation source: human stools | place: Canada | collected 2012-03-28
GGTGCCAAACAGGCACAGGCCCATGCAGATAAGACCGCTGCGCAGCTCATACACCGTATGCAGCGGCCCGGCGGCGGGCTCCGGCAGGAAAGATGCCGTGATCAGCAGGCCTACCGTCAGCAGCATCAGGGCGGCGGGCACGTCGTCCTCCACGTCCGTTTCCACCTTTGCACAGACCGGCTGGGTCTCACGGCGGAACAGCCACAGCAGCACCGCCAGCGATGCCAGTGCGCCCAGCTCTACGCCCCAGAAAATGCCCGGACGGCCCTGCATCCAGAAGAACTCGAAGAAGTTCATGTCCGCAAAGCTGCCCAGCAGGATGCTGGTGGTATCGCCCACCAGCGTGGCTGCGCCCTGCAGGTTGGAGGAGACCGCAATGGAAATGATCACCGGCACCGGCGAGATCTTCAGCTTGCGGGCAATGGCAAGGCCCACCGGGGCCACCATGAGCACGGTAGCCACATTGTCCACAAACGCACTGATAACGCCGGCGAACAGCGCCAGCATACACACCGTCCACTTGACATCCGGCACCCGGACGATGAGCATTTCCGCCAGACGGGCGGGCATTTTGCTCTCGATGAACAGCGCCACCGTACCCATGGTGCCCGCCATCATCAGCAGAACGTTGTAATCCACCGCCTGCAGTGCCGCACGGAGCGAAAAGCCGTATACCCCCGCCTCGCCCAGCACAATAAAGAGCACCGCACTGCACAGTGCCACCCACGGGCGGTACTGCTGCAGCCGCAGCATCAGCAGATAGGTGGCTGCAAACAGAAGCAGCGCAAGTGTCATTCCAGATTCTCCCTGTTACGGGTGTCGTTGTCCTCGTCGATCATGCGGTAGCCCACGCCCAGCTCATTGAGGATATAGGCGTTGCTGCCCGGGCGGCTGCCCAGCTTTTTGCGGATGTTGGCCATATTCACCTGCAGCTTCTTGGTGCTGCCGATGTCGGTATCGCCCCAGATGGCTTTGACGATGGCCGCATAGGTCATCACACGGCCCGCGTGCTGGGAGAGGAACGCCACGATGTTGTACTCGGTCTGGGTCAGTTTGATCTCCTGCTCGTCCACAAACACCTTGCGGCGGTCATAATTGATGCGCATTCCCTGTGCGCGGAACTCCCCTGCCGGGGCATTGCCGCCGCGCAGGGCACCGTAACGGTTCAGGCGCAGGGCAGCACGCACGCGGGCCAGCAGCTCGCCGGTGCTGAAGGGCTTGGTGATATAGTCATTGGCCCCCAGATCCAGCGCTTCGATCTTATCCATCTCGTCGGTGCGGGCCGAGAGCACCACGATGGGGGTCATGTACTTCTGCCGCACGGTGCGGATGAACTCCAGACCGTCCCGGTCCGGCAGGCCCAGATCCAGAATGACCAGATCCGGGTTGTGGGAGGCAAACAGGGTCAGGCCCATGGTACAGGTGTGGGCCACCAGCGCCTGATAATCATTGGTGGTCAGCAGCGTTTCGATAAAGCTGCAGATATTCGCCTCATCCTCCACAATGAGGACTTTGAATTTATTATTGCTCATCTTCTGCATCCTCCATTTCAATTTCTTCGGTCTCCAGCCAGAAGCGGATGGTGGTTCCCTCGCCCACCCGGCTCTCGGCCTTGATCTCGCCGCCGTGGGCCTTGATGATGGCTGCCCACACCGACAAGCCGATGCCCATGCCGTGCTTGCGGCTGTCTGCCGGCACATCCGGGTCGGTGCTGCCGGTGCCGGAGAACAGCGTTTTCAGCCGTTCTCTGGGGATGCCGCAGCCATTGTCCGTCACCTCAAACACCGCGCGATTGCCCACCGTGAACACCTTCAGGGTCAGTTTTGTCATGCCCTCGGCGTGCAGAGCGGCGTTTTCCAGCAGATTCATCAGCACCTGCTGGATGAGCATGGAATCCATGGGGATCACGATAAAGGCATCCGGCGTTTCCAGCTCCACCTGAAGATCCGGGTATCGCTTGCGGAACTTGACCAGCACGGCATCCAGCAGTTCGTCCAGCACCGTGGGAGTCTTCTGCACCGTCACCTTCTCGCTGTCGATGCGGGTGACCGAGAGCAGGTTCTCCACCATGCGGGTCAGCCACTGGGCATCGCTGCAGGCCTCGCCCAGCAGCTTGATGGTCTTTGCCTTATCCAGCGAATCGTAGTTTTCGATCACGGTGGAGCAGGCACCATAAATGGAAGTGAGCGGGGTGCGCAGATCGTGGGAAACCGCGCGCAAGAGGTTCGCGCGCATTTTTTCCTTTTCGCTCTCCATGCGCAGCTGCTCCTGCTTTTTGATGCGGGTGGTCAGGGTGCTGGTCATGATGGACACCACAAGCATCACAAGGCCGGAAAACAGGTTTTCCGACAGAGTAAAGTTGAACGCGAAATACGGCGAGAGAAAGGCAAAATTCACCGCCAGCACGCTGATCATGGACGCTGCCACGCCCCAGACATACCCCTCTGTATACATTGATGTGACAAATACTGCCAGCATAAAGATCAGCATGGCAACGCCCTCAATGCGGCCCATAACGGCCTGTGTAAGCATCACCATGGCATAGGCAGCGAACAAAGCCAGCAGCATTACAGCGGCATCCCGCACAAGCGTCTGTTTTTTCATGCACATTCCCCTTCCCAAACAATATGTTTTCTCTCCTGAATTATACCATAGCTGTACTAAAGATACAGTAAAAATCCTTTGCCGTAAAGGGAGGACGGGGTTTGACACTCCCTCTTCCCCGTAGTAGAATAGCCTTATCCGCGCTTTATCTCACTGGATCAGGAGAATGACAGATGCTTTATTTTGAGAACGACTACTGCGAGGGTGCACACCCCGCGATCCTGCAAAAGCTGACCGAGACCAATTTTGAAAAGGTGTCCGGCTACGGCACCGACCCCTACTGCGCCAGCGCCAAGGCAAAGATCTGTGCTGCCTGCGGCTGCCCGGATGCAGATGTGTACTTTATCTCCGGCGGCACCCAGACCAATGCCATCGTCATTGCGTCCATGCTGCAGCGCTGGCAGGGCGTGCTGGCCGCAGCCACCGGCCATGTTGCCGCCCACGAGGCCGGTGCCATCGAGTACACCAGCCACAAGGTCATCCCGCTGCCGGCCCACGAGGGCAAGGTGAGCGCTGCCGATGTGCGCAGCTGGTGCGCCACCTTCTACGCCGATACCAACCACGACCACATGGTGTTCCCCGGCATGGTGTATATCTCTCACCCGTCGGAGTACGGCACCCTGTACACCAAGGCTGAGCTGGAAGAGCTGCACGCCGTGTGTCAGGAATACAAGATGCCGCTGTTCATGGACGGCGCACGGCTGGGCTACGGCCTGATGGCAAAGGGCACCGACGTCACCCTGCAGGACATTGCCCGCCTGACCGATGTGTTCTACATCGGCGGCACCAAGGTGGGCGCTCTGTGCGGCGAGGCGGTGGTGTTCCCTCACGGCGCACCGGCCCACTTTATGACCATGGTCAAGCAGCAGGGCGCGCTGCTTGCCAAGGGCCGTCTGCTGGGCCTGCAGTTCGACGTGCTGTTCACCGATGATCTGTACACCCGCATCAGCCGGAACGCCATCGAGACCGCAGACCGTCTGAAGGAGGGCCTTGCTGCCAAGGGCTACCGCTTCTATATGGAATCGCCCACCAATCAGGTGTTCCCCATTCTGGCAAACAGCCAGCTGGAAGCGCTGGAGCCACTGGCGAAGTTCGGCTTCTGGGAAAAGTACGATGACACCCACACCGTGATGCGCATTGCCACCAGCTGGGCCACCCGCATGGAGGAGATCGAACAGCTGATTGCCCTGATGTGACCCTGCCGAAGATTTTCTGCCGAGTTTATGCAGGATATCGATTGCAATTTTCTTCACGATATGGTATCTTTGGGGTATACCACATTGAGTTCGGAGACGGCCGGCTGCACTGCGCCGCCGCTTCCTGTAAAGTGATTGGAAGGAAGGTATTTTACCATGGGATTCTTTGATAAGCTGTTCGGCGGCAAGGCCGAGCAGGAAGAGACCGCTAAATTCTTTGGTCAGCGCAAGACCGTTTTGACCCCCATCCGCGGCAAGGTGCTGGCACAGGCCGACATCCCCGACGAGACCTTTGCACAGGGCATCCTTGGCCCCGGCTGCGGCATCGAGCCCACCGGCAAGACCGTGTATGCTCCGTTTGACGGCACCGTGGATCAGGTGGCTTCCACCCTGCACGCCGTGGGCCTGACCAGCGAGGACGGCATCGAGATCCTGATCCATGTTGGCATGGACACTGTGGAGATGCAGGGCAAGGGCTTCAAGGCACTGGTCAAGGTGGGCGATAAGGTCAAGGCCGGCACCCCGCTGCTGAAGGTGGATCTGGACGCCATCCGCGCCGCAGGCCATCCCACCGCTACCGCCATCATCGTGACCAACGGCGATGACATGGGCGAGCTGAAGATGCTGGCCGAGGGCGATGTGCTGGCAGGCACCCCGCTGTTCAAGTTCTGAGCGTAATCGTAAAAGGCGTGAGCTTCCATTCGGAGGCCCACGCCTTTTTTGTTATTCCTTTTCTTGTTTATATTTCAGCGCCTTCTGGGCGAAATGTCCATCGAAGAACTGGATGAAGGGGCCAAAGGCGATGATGATAACACCCACCACCATGCCGATGATGCGCCGTGCCGAGGGAGCCTGCCTGGTCTTGTTCATGACCTCCTTCTCTTTCTCCTTCTGTTTTTCACCATTCTGTTGTTTTTGTGTTGAAAATTCAGGCCTTGAGCCGTGCTTCAATGGCCGCCTTGTCCAGCCCTTCGCCAATGACGATGAGCACATCCTGCCCCTGCGGGATGGGGGCCAGCGTTTTTCCGGCGGCGGTGGCGTTCAGTTCCAGCCAGCCGGTCTGCCCGTCCAGGTCCGGCGCAAAGCCCTTTACCCGCAGCACATGGCCGCAGGCGGCATCCGCAAACAGGCGGTCTGCCGCAGCCTGCAGCTGCTGCAGCGTCAGGTGCTGTTCCAGAAAGCAGAGGGACGAGAAGGCTTCGTGCTCGTCAAAGTGCAGCTTTTCGCAGCTGGCCTGCCGGTATCCGCAGGACGCAAGGGCGACAAGGTCGGCTTCAGTGAGCTGCGCCCAGTCCTTTGTCAGGATCTCCTCCGGCGCAAAGCGGCGGGAGCACTTGCAGCCTTCCAGCGCCCGGGTCAGGTGGGCCGCTGCGGCGGCTGTCTGGGCCTGCCCGGCCTGCCGGGTACGGCTGAGCAGCACCCGGCCCGCGTTGGCGGTCTCGGATGCCAGCAGATACTCTGCCTGCGGGGACAGGGTCTCGGGCAGCATGGCGTCCACAATGGCGATCACATTGCCCACCTGATACCAGCGGTCCAGCGGGTCGTCCCGCAGCACGTCAAAGAACTCGTCCACATCAAAAATGCCGCTGGGTTCCACCACTACCCGGTCGAACCCGCGCATGGCCATGGCAATGAGCTTGGTGCGCATCCGGCGCTGGTGGGTGTCGCAGTCGCACCCGCCGCTGATGGTCTCAAGGTCGCAGCGGGGGCCCAGAAGGTCCTGCACCAGCATCGCGTCCACATTCACGGCCCCAAAGTCGTTTTCCAGAATGCAGACGTTGTGGCCCTGTTCCACCAGATACCGGACATATCGGCGCAGAAAGGTGGTCTTTCCTGCCCCCAGAAAGCCGGTGATAAGATCTACCTGTACCATGATAAAAAGCACCTCCCGTGCTGTTTTTGCTCCCGGCCGGGCATCAGCCGCAGTCCGAGCTATGGCTGTTTTCAATGATCTGCCGGGCAGCGGGCGCGATCCGGGTCGGGATGTTGGCGGGCTTTGCAAGGAAATAGCCCTGCAGGCCGTCCACGCCCAGCTCCAGCACCTTTTTCAGCTCCTCGGCCGTCTCCACGCCCTCGGCAATGATCTGCATGCTGCGCGGGTGGGCATAGGCCACGATGTTCTGCACGATCTGCTGTTTGTCGGGGTCGGTGTCGATGCCGCGGATGATGGTGAGATCCACCTTGATGAACCGGGGCGAAAGCTCCAGCAGGCTGCCCTCGTTGGAGTAGCCGCTGCCATAATCATCCAGCGCGAACATGCCGGAAAAACCCGGTGCACGGCGCTTTGCCTCCATTGCTTCCCGGTCCATCGCCTCTTCCTCGGTGATCTCGATCACCACCTGGCGGAGCAGCTCATGCCAGCGGCTGTCCATATACTCGCTGTCCTCCTGCGGCAGGGCAATGCTTGCAATGGAGTTGATGAACAGCAGCGCGTCCCTGCGCACAAGGCCCTCGCTGCGCAGGTGGTCAAAGGTCTCCAGCGACTTGAAGAAGGTCAGCCGTTCGATCTCGTGCAGTGCCCCCTGCTCCCGCGCCAGCTTCATAATGGTGGCAGGCGAACGCAGTCTCTCCATATCGGAGCGCATCAGGGCTTCGTAGGCCATCACCCGGCCATCGTAGGCCGAGAAGATGGGCTGGAACATATAGTACACCCGTTCCTCGGTAAGCAGCTGCTGGAAGTCCCGCCGCAGCTGTGCGGTCTGGGCTTCCCTGCGGTAGCTGTCCATGCTGAACTCCTGCAGGCAGCCCTTGTGGGAGTGCTTGACCTGATACAGCGCAAAGTCGGCATATTTTTTCAGGGTCTCCATGTCCCGGCTGTCCTCCGGGTACCATGCCATACCGCCCGAGATGCTGATGCGCAGTTCGCTGCCGCCGGGCAGCACCGCCACGCTCTTGTGCATGGCGTCGCTCAGGATGTGCACCTTTTCCCGGATCTGTTCCCGCCCGGGATAGCCGTAGAACAGCAGCATGAACTCATCGCCGGACAGGCGGGCCACCACCGTGCCGGCGGGGGTGTTCTCTGCCAGACAGAGGCCGGTGCGGTGGATGTACTGGTCGCCCCAGTCGTGGCCGTAGGTGTCGTTGATGTGCTTGAGGTTGTCCAGATCCATCATCAGCAGGGCTGCGGTGCCCAGCTGCTGCGGGTCCTCAAACAGCTCCCCGCACACCCGCTGGAAGGCCTGACGGTTGTACAGGCCGGTGAGGATATCGTAGTCCCGCTCGTGCTCGATGCGCAGGCGCTCCAGCGTGGCGGCGGTGACATCCTCGGCCAGACCCACCTGCACGTTCCAGTCTTTGGTGACCCGCAGCAGAACGTAGCGGGTCTGGCCGCCCTTGCGGATGGTCAGCAGCTTGTCTCCCCTTGCCGTGGTGGTGCAGGGGCGGGAAAGCTGGATCCGGGTCAGCGTTTCCTCAAAGCGGCGCACGCTCAGGAAACCGTCCTGGGGCTGGGGTTCGCCCAGCAGGGGAAAAAAGTTATCGGTAACATACACGCTGCCGGTGTCGAACCGCAGCTCATAGCCGCCCAGCTCCACACTGGCCATATCCATGATGCGCAGAAACTTTGTGGAGTTGTTCAGCAGCTCGCTGTTCAGGCTGGTCAGTGCATCGGCCAGACGATCCAGCTCCCGGATCTTTGTATGGGACAGCTCCGGGAACTTCTTTTTCTCCTGCCCGTCCACCACCTCGTGATACAGCAGCTCCACCGGGTGGGCCAGCTTGTGGGCGATCAGCAGGCTGCTCAGAATGCCCAGCACCAGCGTGCCCACCACCACAGCGGTGAGCACATGCCGGACATTCTGCGCAAAGGAAAACAGCGTCTGGCTGTTCACCGCACCGATCAGCAGCCAGTGCTCCTCGGAGAAGGGCGCGTTGCGGCTGTACAGGCTGATGGGCATTGCCACCGCGTAGTAATCCCGTTTGTGCAGGTTCAGCCAGCAGCCGTCTGCCCGCCTCTCGCAGCGCATCATGCTTGCCGGCTCTTCCAGTGCATAGCTGTCCTGACTGGACGTGACCGACTTGCTGACCACGAATTCCTCGGCGTCCTCGTCCGCAGTGGTGGACACCAGAAAATACGCGCCGTTTTTCTCGTTCTGCAGCTCTTCATAGGGCATTTTTCCCTGCAGGTAGCTGGTGAGCAGCTCCACGCCCACCACGCCGTACACCGTGCCATCCGGCAGGATCAGCGGCTGGGAGTAGGCAATGGCCGAGCGGTCATCGCCCGAGATCGTGTATGCACTGGTGGTCCAGCGGCCGTAATATTCCTCGCTCAGGCGGGCATTGTCCTCATAGGCCCGCAGGAACGGTTCCTTGAAAAAGCCCCGGCCCTTCAGGCCATAGTAGCGCAGGACAGGCTGCCAGCTTTTATCGGTGGTGATGCCCAGCGCCTTGACCACCGCCGCGCTGCCGCGCTCGATCAGCAGGTCGGCATTCTCCTCCGAAGGGCGGGCGTCCGGGTCCAGATCCCGCAGATAGATGCCGGGCACACCGCTGCCCACATCCAGAAGGCGCAGGTCCTCGGTGTTCAGCACCACAAAAATACCGGTGACGGACCGTGCGCGCAGGGTGTTGACCAGCTCCGGTGCAATGGCGGCAAGCAGCGCACTGCTCTGTTCGCTGTCGGTGTTCAGGGCATCCAGATCCAGACGGCCCGTGTTCACCATGGAAAGGGTGGCCCGGTCGATGTAGTCCGAGAGATCGGTCAGGTCCTGTGCATTCTGCATCAGGTCCTGCATGTAACCGACGCGGTTGCGCACCTGCATGGCAAGCATGTCCTTTGCGTTCTGGTTCAGCCTGCCGCCCACATTGGTGACGTAGATGCTGATGACGAGCAGCAGGATCTCTGCCACCAGTACCAGCATCATCGCCCCGAAAATGGTGCGGAAGATCGGTTGTGTCTTTTCTCCGCGCCGGGGCGTCCGTGTGCCCTGCGCTGCCCGCCTGTGCAGCATCATTCCTCACCTCTTTTTCTCCGTATGTCCCGCGCAGCTCAGCCCTCATACTGTACAAGCTTTGCGCAGATGTCCTGATACCATGCCTCAAAATACTCGTCGGTCAAAAACTCGGCCTCTGCCTCGGCGGCGCTCTGGCCCTCGGCAATGCGCTGGACCACCGTCTCGCGGTCCGCTGCGGCAAGGTCGCTCAGGCCGTATTCCAGCACCTTGCGGGCGCTGCTGCCGCCTGCAAAGGCGTGGGGCGTATACAGACGATTCCCGTTCACCGTATCCACCGCAACCGCCAGCGTCTGCTGCATGTTATCGTCCAGAGTCAGGCCGCTGGCAAGGATCTCCTGCATATCGTTGGCCTTCCGGGTGACCGGCAGATAGCCCGAGCCCACCGAGAAGGCGATGTTGTTCTCTGCCCGGACGAACCATTTGAGGAACTCCACCGAGGCCTTGACCTCCTCCTCTTTGGCTGCTGTCACCACCATGCCGGCACCCTGCTGCACCGCTACCGCCTCGCCGCCTTCAAACTGCGGAGCGGGCAGTGTCTTCAGGCTGATCTCATGGCTCTGGTTGGCGTCGTTCGTCACCCTGGTGGGGAAGAAGGTGGCGCTGGAACTGGAGCCCACGTAGCCCAGCACATTGCCGGTCTTGATATCATCGCTGCGGAAACGGCCGGTGGCGGCAAACCAGCCCCTGACAAAGGGAACATAGTAGTTGTCCCACAGCCTGCGGGCCACATCGCGCTCAAAGTTGACGGTCATTCTGCCGTCCTTCACTGCAAAGATGGTGTCGCCCAGCTGCTGTGCGCCCACCAGCATATAGTTTGCCATGGCATCACGGCCGAACAGCGCCTTGCCGTCATCCGGCGCAGCGGTCTGGGCATCGGTCCAGTTGTAGTATTTTTCTGCAGCGGCCGTCAGCCCCTCCATGGTGGCAAGGTCCTCGTATCGGACACCGGCGGCATCGGCAAAGGCCTGCCAGTCGGTATCATTGAGGAACAGCAGCTCGGTGGATTTTGCCACCGGGAAGATCTTGATGCTGTCGTCCTCCCCGAAGTCCCCCTCCGAGAGGTATCCCTCCACGAACTGAGCCATTTCCTCCTCGGTCAGGTAAGGGGCAAGGTCCACCACCATGCCCATCTGGTCCAGCGCATAGGCGGTGTCGGCGTAGGCCGAGAAGATATTGGGCATGGCGGCAGCGCCCACCTTGCCCTCGGCAGAGTCCATCACGCTGGTTTCCAGATCGTTGACGCTGCCCTGACTTTCGGTGGACACCTTGATGCCCTTTTGGGCACCGACGGTCTCGTTGAACTGATTCACAAGGCTGTTAAAGCTTTCCAGTTGGTCGCCATTGTAGTAGGTCCACACCGTGATATCGGTCACTTTGGCGGGCACTTCTGGCCCGGCACTGCCGCCGCAGCCGGCGCAGCCCAGTGCCAGTGCCGCCGCGCACAGTCCGCACAGCAGCGACTTGATCTGTTTTTTCATTGGTTTTCTCCCTCCGGGTGCTGCACGGCAGGCTTGCCCGCCCGTGTCCAGTTTACATCCAGTTTATCATACCATCATTTTCCGCTGGCGTAAACAGAAACGCGCAAAAATCACCCACAGCGCAGGGAGAAAGGCCCCGACCGGCCGGAGAAACCGGCTTTTGGGCAGCACAAAGGGCCGTCCCCCGCATTCGGAGACGGCCCTTTGCTTTATGATAACCCTGCCTTTTGGGAGAAACGCATCAGCCCTTCAGTTCCAGCAGTGCATCGCCCTGCTTCACGGTACCGGAGGCTTTGGGGGTGACCGCTGCATACTCGTCGGTGTTGCAGACGATCAGCGGTGTGGTGACGGGATAGCCCTCGGCCTTGATGGCCTCGATGTCAAAGCGGATCAGCGGCTGGCCCTTGCGCACCTTGTCGCCCTCATTGACGAGGTAGGTGAAGTGCTTTCCGCCCAGCTTGACGGTGTCGATGCCAATGTGCATCAGCAGCTCCGCGCCGTCAACGGTGGTCATGCCCACCGCGTGGTGGGTGTCGAAGGTGGAAGAGATCTCGCCGTCGGCAGGAGCCACCAGCTCACCCACCGCAGGCTCGATGGCAATGCCGTCGCCCAGCGCACCGCTGGCAAAGGCTTCGTCCTTCACCTCGGCCAGCGGGACAACGGTGCCGGTGAGGCAGGCTGCAAGCACGGTATCCTTTGCGGCTGCTGCCGGAGCTGCGGGAGCCGCTGCCGGGGCGGGTGCTGCGGGCGCCGCTGCCGGGGTCTTGGGCGCAGTTTCCAGATAATCTTCCAGCTTTGCCTTGATGACTGCAACCTTGGGGCCGTACACCACCTGAACGCCATTGCCTTTGCAGATGACACCGGAAGCACCGGAAGCCTTGAGCACATCCTGCCGGACCAGCGCAGCATCCTTGACGGTGCAGCGCAGGCGGGTGGCGCAGCAGTCCACGTCGGACAGGTTGTCGGTGCCGCCCAGACCTTCCACGATCAGGGCGCTAACCGGGTCATCCCCTGCAGGGGCGTTGCTGCCGGAAGCGGCGCTGCGGGCGTTCACGTCCGCACGGGTGTACAGCTTGACCTCCTCCGCATCGTCGCGGCCCGGGGTCTTGTAGTCAAACTTGGAGATCATGAAGCGGAAGATCAGGTAGTACAGCACAAAATACACCGCACCCACAACGACCACCCAGATCCAGTGGGTCTTGGCGTTGCCCTGCATCACGCCGAACAGCACCAGATCGATCAGACCGCCGGAGAAGGTCATGCCCACGCCCACGTTCAGGATGTGCATGAGCATGAAGGACAGGCCCGCCAGCACGCAGTGCACGGCGTACATGGGCAGTGCCACAAAGATAAAGGTGAACTCCAGCGGCTCGGTGATGCCGGTGAGGAAGGCGGTCAGGGCTGCGGAAAGCAGCAGGCCGCCTGCCGCCTTTTTCTTTTCCGGCTTTGCGCAGTGGTACATTGCCAGCGCAGCGCCGGGCAGGCCGAACATCATAAAGGGGAACTTACCGGCCATGAAGCGGGTGGCGCTGACCGAGAACACCGTGGTGGACTTGGAGGCCAGCTCTGCAAAGAAGATGTTCTGGGCACCGGTCACGGTGACGCCGTCGATGATGGCGGTGCCGCCCACAGCGGTCTGCCAGAACGGCATGTAGAACACATGGTGCAGGCCAAAGGGGATCAGTGCGCGCTCCAGCAGGCCGTAGATAAAGGTGCCTGCATAGCCGGAAGCCAGCACCAGTGCGCCCAGCGCAGCAATGCCGCTTTGCACCACCGGCCAGATGTAGAACATGGCAATGCCGACCACCAGATACACGATGGAGCTGATGATGGGCACAAAGCGGGTGCCGCCGAAGAAGGCCAGCACCTGCGGCAGCTCGATCTTATAGAACTTGTTGTGCAGGGCTGCCACGCCCAGACCGACCACGATGCCGCCGAACACGCCCATCTGCAGGGTGGTGATGCCCAGCATGGTGGTGGTGGAGTTGGCAGGCATTGCGTCCACGCCGCCTGCGGCGTTGATCATGGCCTGAATGGCCGTGTTCATGATGATATAGGCCACCGCACCGGACAGGGCGGCCACCTCTTTTTCCTTGCGGGCCATGCCGATGGCCACGCCCATGGCGAACAGCAGGGCCAGATTGTTGAACACGGCGCTGCCGGTCTGGCTCATCACGTCCAGAATGGTGTAGATCAGGGTACCGGGGTGGATGACGCTGTTCAGGCCATAGGCCGCCAGCATGGTCTCGTTGGTGAACGAGCTGCCGATGCCCAGCAGCAGGCCCGCCACGGGCAGCAGTGCAATGGGCAGCATAAAGCTGCGTCCGACACGCTGCAGCACGCCAAAGATCTTGTCTTTCATCTTCAATTCTCCTTTTTCCAAATTTGTATCCAGCAAATATATCCACACGCAGGCGCGGCCTGCGGAGAATCAGAGGTGCGGCGGGCGGCTTACTTTCCCATCCGGATGCGCTTCAGGTGGATGGTAAGGAACACCAGCTCCTCGTCCGAGAGTTCCTTGTTCCATGTGTTGCGCACGTAATCCGCTAGGCAGCAGGCACATTTATAATGTTCGCTGCAGTTCCGTGCGATCAGCGCCCGGAACATCTCATCGTGGGCATCGTTCTCGCTCTCCTGTTTGCCCTGAAACACCCGCTGCGCAAAAAAGCGCAGATGCACCGTGAAGCGGCTGAAATCCAGCGCGTCCCGGTCAAAATGGCAGCCGTAGAAGCACTCCACCACCTGCACGCAGCCATCCACAAAGCGGGTGACGTCGTTCACCACGCTCATGGTGGTGTTCAGCTCCGCATTGACGATGTGCAGGGCGATGAAGCCGCCCTCGTCGTCCGAGAGGTCTGCTTTGCAGCGCTGGCGGATGATGGCCAGACAGTCCATGCCAAGGCGGTACTCCTGCGGATAGAACTCCCGGATCGGTGCCATGAGCGGGTTAGAGAAGCGGATGCCCTGCTCACTGCGCTGGATGGCAAAGCTGATGTGGTCGGCCAGCGTGATGAGCAGGCTCTCGTTCAGCGGGTAGTTCACCCGGCTGCGGATCATTGCCACCAGCTCATCGGTGAGCAGCAGATGCTCATAGGGGATCTGTTCCAGCAGCTCCACCAGCTTCTGCTGCACGGCAGGGCTGGTCATGCGGTAGCTGCGCTCCACCTTTCCGGCGTCCAGCTTGTACCCCGGTTTTGCGCCAAAGCCCAGCCCACGCCCGGTAACGATCAGCTCGCAGCCGGTGGGGTCCACCACCCGCAGGATGTTGTTGTTGATCGGTTTTTTGACGGTATATTGCATCGTTTCTCCTCCTCAGGCCGAAAAAGGCAATAAAAAAAGACCACTCCTGACACAGCAAATAACACCGAGGGCTGAAACACGCTTTCGGCTTGTGCTGTGCAGAGTTGGTCTAGCCCGCCAAACGGTAACAATCCAACGACGCTGCTCACGTACGATTTTTCTTTTATGATCTGGTGATCTGGCCCAAAGCGGCCCGCCGCATGAATGCAGACCGGCTCTGTGCTTCTTTAAAATAGCATATTTTTTGCAGGGCGTCAAGGTGGAAATGGCCTTCCGGTCCCGTTTTATCAGGCTGCCCAAATTCGGGTGATATTTTACAGCAGAATGACAAGTAAAGAGAAGTCCTGCCCCGGGTTTTTCCACCGTTTATCCCTCTCCTGTGGAAAAGCCCATGATCCTCCTTCCGAAAAAGCAAAACAAAAAAGCATCCTGAAACTTCAGGATGCTTGGTGGTTGCGGGGGCCGGATTTGAACCAACGACCTTCGGGTTATGAGCCCGACGAGCTACCAGACTGCTCCACCCCGCGATATTTACTTTGTGCTCTCAGCGGTTCTCGCTGACTGCTCAAGTATAATACC